>PJUA01000123.1_pt1 | contig 75795 bp, 65 predicted proteins | sample 1512151 | NCBI WGS metagenome assembly PJUA01 (sample SAMN08177678, study PRJNA422409) | Soil metagenome, whole genome shotgun sequencing project. | isolation source: Soil enriched on filter paper: beechwood xylan treatment | place: USA: Madison | collected 2015-01-15
GCAGTTGTTTCGGAACCCTCTACTTTTTCAGGCTCGCCGATAGTCAATTCTTTAAGGTTGACTGTTGCTTTGGTTATGGAAAGCGGCTCCACTGGCCTGTCGTTTGCGCCTGTTTTCTGGTTGACGATCTCATCGACAGTTTCAATGCCTTCAATAACTTGTCCGAATGCCGCGTAGTCACCATCCAAATGAGGCGCATCCTCTACCATAATGAAAAATTGGGAGCCGGCGGAATTGGGGTCACCCGAACGGGCCATGGAAAGAACGCCTCGTTTATGCTTAAGCTCGTTCTCGAAGCCATTGCTGTTGAATTCGCCTGCAATGCTGTAGCCCGGGCCGCCCATTCCAGTCCCCTCGGGATCGCCGCCTTGAATCATAAAGCCGGGAATGACCCGGTGAAAGATCAGACCGTCGTAGAAGCCTTGCTTCACCAGCGACACAAAGTTGCTGACGGAGTTGGGGGCCACCTCAGGGTAAAGTTCGATAACGATATTTTTACCATTGCTTATTTCAAGCGTAACCTCCGGGTGCTGGTCTGAATCCAGTAGCTCGGGGCCTTCCGGCGTTGGTTCCGGCGACGGCGAAGGCGACGGAGATGGCGTTGCCGTCTCTGTTGACGGTGTTGAGCCGCCACCTGCCGCTCCGCCAGTGTTCGGGGATTTCCGGTCGACCCCGCATCCTGCAAGGACAAGCAGGGTGGCTAACAGGAGAAGAGCTGAAAGCATGTAGCGTTTGTTGTTGCGTTTGTTAAACAAGCCTATTCCTCCTTTAAGATAATCCAGATTTATAGTATCACAATACTGCTGGCCGACGAAAGTTTCATGAAGGTGTTGACCTTGCCGCAGCGTTAACTTTTGATCACAGATAAGGAGGCTTAGCCCGGGAATTCCGGGTTAAGCCTCCTCGTTTTGACCGGCCTGAATCCGATCCATCAACGTATGCATCAGCTTTAGCAATTCCATGCCCTCCTGCGGGGTAGCGCCTAATTGGCAGGCCAGCTGTTCGGGGATGCCAAGCGCTTGCTCCCGCAAGGCGGAGCCTAGCCCGGTCAGCTCAATAAGCACGCTGCGTTCATCCTTTTTGTCGCGAGTGCGTGTCACGAGGCCTGCGGCTTCCAGCTTTTTGAGAAGCGGAGTCAACGTTCCGGAATCCAGATACAGCCGGTTTCCCAGCTCGCTGACGGTAATTTTGTCCTGCTCCCACAGGGCCAGCATGGCAATGTATTGCGTATAGGTCAAGCCGAGGTTTTGCAGAAGCGGCCGATACAGCTTCGTGATCTCGCGCGAGCATGAATAGAGGGAGAAGCAAATCTGATTGTTAAGCTTGAGCGGGTTGGCGGAATCCATCATAACCTCCGGTTTCGGAATATTTAAGTTCATCAAATTAAATGGCAAAACCTAATAATCAGTGCTTGACAGAAAACAGAGCTTAGCGGAGGGGCAGAGGGATTCTGGAGAAGGCATATGCTTACGAAGCGATGTTCTTTCAGAACATTTGAAGTGTTCGCCTTTAAAGACCGATTCCCACCATAGTCCTCATAAAAATAAAAGGAATCGGGCTTTAACAGCGATCGGAAGAACCCACTGTCCTGAAGCGTTTCATCTCGGTTGAAGTTAAGTGCTGATTTCTGGTTTGAGCCAATTAAATTGCATTAAATTAAATATAGAAATTGCTGCAGCTATTGTCAAGCGCTACGTTCATGACGACAGGGGCCTACGTACATAAAGGGATGCCGAGCGTATAGTAATAATAGAATGAGAGCAATAGAGACAATCATCTAGTTGCTAGGCGGACAACCGCGCGGAGGGTTTGAAAGACAAGCGTAGAGGAAGGGAGAAGGATTAAAGTCAATGTGGGCGAAAAAGGTGAGGATCAGTCAATATAGGAAGAAAACGGGCGATAAATGGGCAAAAACGAATGCTTTGCTGCGTGACCGCGAACTGCGCAAATATGTCCCGCCGACCAGACGCCTTAACGTTAACGCATTGCAAAGCATGCTTGATTCTTATGGAATGGTCTATGTAAAACCCGTAGTAGGCTCTATGGGCAAAGGGGTAATGCGTGTCGAAAAAGGAGACGCTGCTGATAGAGTTTCCTATGGTTATCAGCTTGGAGGCCATAGAAGTCAGTTTTCCAGCTACAAAAGCCTTTACCATTCCCTGAGAAAAACAGCCGGGAGCAAGAGACATCTGATCCAAAAAGGCATTCATTTGCTGACTTACGAAGGCAGGCGGTTCGATCTTAGGGTGGTGGTGCAGCAAGCTCCCTCCGGAGGATTTGAAGCAACCGGCATCGTTGCCCGAATCGCTTACCCCGGAAAAATAGTAACCAATGGCAGCCAAGGGGGAACGATTCTGCCTGCCGAGCAGGTTTTGCGTCCTTATGCGAGCCCCCAGCAAATAAAAGAGCTGTTGTCCCGGTTGTCCAGTCTGGGGGTAAATACGATTAAGACGCTGAGGCGGATGTATCCCGGCATGAAGGAAATTGGCGTCGACGTCGCTTTGGACCGTGAACTGCGGCCTTGGATTCTGGAAGTCAACACCCGGCCGGATCATTGCCCGTTTGCGGTGCTGCAGGATCAAACCATGATTCGCCGGATCGTGCATTACGGCAAGCAGTATGGGCGAACGTACAAGCTGGCGTGTCTGAACCGCTGAGTGCGGCAAGGGCTTCCTTACATCTTGGAGTTTTCCCACAAAAACATCCTCAAAATTATGTTGTGCAATAGCCGCTTTTGCCTGTGGCCGCGCTTGCGTGCCCGGTGAAGGGGGCTTTTTTTGTTCGTGCCTGAATTCGATATTATCGTCCATTATATACCCTTTTTTATCCAATATAACGTTTTATTTCCCTAATAGGCGTATCAATCTTCGCTGTCATTCTCCAATCAATGAACCATTTTACCCAATTATCGTGACATATCAAACGCTCAAAATGTTGCTAAGATTAGACTCATAGAAAATGAAAGCGCAATCTTGGGACAGCAAGGAGAGAGCATATGAGAGAAAAAGGCATGCAAAAAGCGGTAGGCGGACTATTTTTTATGGGTCCGGCGCTAGTCATATTTTTGGGCGTTGTTGCAATCCCGATTGCAATGAGCGTGTTCTACAGCTTCCATGATTGGAACGGCATTTCGCCCAAGGTTTGGAGCGGAATCGACAATTACGTCAAACTGTTTGACGATCCCGTCGTTTGGAAAGCGCTTCAAAACTCGCTGTATCTGACCTTGGGCGCTCTGATCGTACAGCTTCCGGTTGGTCTTGTCATGGCGGCGCTGCTAAGCATAGGTCTGCGAGGGTCGAATTTTTTGAAAACGATTTATTTCACTCCGGTTATGCTTTCGACGGCGGTGCTCGGCATTCTATGGGGCCAAATCTATGATCCCAACTTTGGCCTGCTGAACAATTTGCTGATCAAGCTTGGACTGGAGAGCTGGACGCAAACCTGGCTTGGCGACGAATCAACAGCGCTGCTATCGGTTATCGCAGTTGTAGCCTGGCAGTTTATCGGCTTTTACATTGTCGTTTATTTTGCGGCGCTGCAGAACATCTCGGACGAGGTGCTGGAATCGGCCCGTATGGAAGGCGCGAAGGAATGGACCATCTTTTTCCGGATTCAGATCCCGCTGATCTGGCCTACTATTACCTTTACTGTGTTGAACTGCGTCATTAATTCGCTCAAATATTTTGACCTGATCTACATTATGACGAACGGCGGCCCCAATCATTCCAGCGAAGTGCTGGCGAGCTACATGATGAGCAATGCGTTCAAACAGATGGATTTTGGATATGGAAGCGCTATATCAACATTTCTGCTGCTGTTTGGCCTTGTGCTTGCGCTTGTGATCAACAAGCTGCTAAGCAAAGGGACAGCCAGGTTCCAATAGGAGGGATAACATCTTGCCAGTCAAAAAAACAAGCCGCGTTGCCATCTATATCGTTTTTCTGTTCCATCTGGTCATTACCGGATATCCCTTTGTCTGGATGCTGATATCGTCCTTCAAAAGCAATAAGGAATATTTCGCCAATCCGTGGGGCATACCAGCCGAATGGAAGTTTCAAAATTATGTAAATGCTTGGAACGAAGGCATCAGCGGGTATTTGTTCAACAGCTTATACATCACGCTGTTTTCCGTTATCGGCTTGCTGATTGCTTCCACCTTAATCGGGTTTTATTTGTCCACAAGGGCCTTTAAGGGCTCCAAGCTTCTGCTCGGCATGTTCCTGCTAGGTATGATGATTCCAATTCACAGCACACTGATTCCGCTGTTTACGATGGCGAACAGCTTGAAAGTGTATGATACGTTTTGGGCGCTATTTTTCCCGTACATCGCCTTTAATTTGCCGCTTGCTATATTTCTGGCCTACGGCTTTTTCCGGGAAATTCCGAAGGAGCTGGAGGAAGCGGCGCTGGTGGACGGGTGCAACATTTACCAAACCTTTTTCAAAATCTATTTCCCGCTGGCAAAGCCCGTGCTGGCTACGGTTACGATATTGTCCTTCTTCAATATTATGAACGACTTTGTATTCCCGCTTATTATGGTATCCAGCGATTCCTTAAAAACGCTGCCGCTGGGGCTAATGATGTTCAAAGGCAACTTCAGCGCCGACTACTCTCTAATCAGCGCCGCGCTGGTCATTACGACAACACCGATTATCATTATGTATGCTTTTCTACAGAAATACGTCCATAAGGGCGTAGCCGCGGGTTCAGTCAAAGGCTGAACCCCGCTCAAAACCGTTAGCAAATTAGTTTGCTATATATTATTCTTAATACAAGGGGAGACAACAGCATGAAAAAATGGACAGTAATTGTATTGGCCCTGATGATGATTTTTGCGACCGCTTGCGGCAAGTCCGGCGGCAATGAAAGCAAAGGCGGCGCTGCCTCAAGCAAGCCTGAAGGCGGCGAAGTTACGCAATTGACGATGTGGAGCATGGAAACGCGCAACCGGGCTATTATCGAAAAATCGCTTGCGCAGTTCAACAGCACTCATGACAATATTCAAGTAAAAGCAGAATTTTTTGAGGATGAAGCTTTAAAAACTAAAATGAAGGTAGCTATCGCAGGCAATCAGCTTCCTGATATTATTACCTATTGGAGCGGCGAAACGTTTGATACCCTTGTGGACAATGGGCTGCTGGGCGACCTGACCCCTTATCTGAACAAGGATTCGGCGTTTAAAGAGGATGTGCTGCCGGGCGGATTGGAAACGTTTACGTACGACAACAAAAACTACGGCATTCCTGTATTGTTTAGCGGCGTTTCGCTGTGGTACAACAAAGAAATTTTTGAGCAAAACAGCTTGACTCCTCCCGCAACCTTCGATGAGCTGCTTCAAGTGGTGGACAAGCTGAACGAAAAAAACATTACGCCTATTACTGTAGCCGGCAAGGATCGTTGGCCGCTGCTGCATTGGTTCTCTTATCTGGCGCAGCGCGTTGGCGGCATGGAGCCGTTTGAGAAAGCGAAAGCGGGCGAAACCGATTTTGCCACAGATACGTTTGTCCAGGCCGGCGAGCTGCTCCAGAAGCTGGCGGTTGAACACAAAGGTTTTGTCAACGGCTTCCTGGGTCTTGACTATGCTGCCGCCGAGGCGCTGTTCACCAACGAAAGAGCGGCGATGTATTTGCAGGGCGAGTGGGCAATGGAGGCCTTCCTGGGCGACGATATTGCGGAAAAGCTGGATTTTGTGCCATTCCCGGCCGTTGAAGGCGGCGTAGGCAATGTTAATGTTTATCATGGAGGTTTCGGCGCAGGCATGGCGATTTCGTCCAAAACGAATCAAGAGGCCGCTTACGAGGTTGTATCGTTCCTGACGAGCCCCGAGCAGCGCAAGGAAATCAATGAAGGCGCCAACATCAGCCCGATGAAAAATCCGGGTCTGGAGGAAGCCAACATGCATCCGCTTGCTTTCCGTTACGATGACTATATCAGCAAAAACCTGGGCGGCTTCTTCGGCTACTATGACCAGACGCTGGATGCAAAACGCGCAGAGCAGTTCCTGAATGCAGTTGGCGCAATTACCGGCAAAACCGGCTCCGATGCAAAAAGCATTCTTAGTGAGATCAAGCCATGATTCAAACGCCAATTCAAAATCCGATTCTGAGAGGTTTCAATCCCGACCCTTCCATTATAAGGGTCGGGGACGACTACTATATTGCAACCTCGACGTTTGAATGGTTTCCCGGCGTGCAGATCCACCATTCCAGAGATCTGGTCAACTGGCGGCTGCTCACCCATCCGCTGACTCGCAAGAGTCAGCTGGATATGGCGGGCAATCCCGATTCCGGCGGCATCTGGGCGCCTTGCCTGAGCTACAGCGACGGTATCTTCTATTTAATTTATACCGATGTCAAAAGTCATTTGGGTCCATTCAAGGATACAATTAATTATTTGGTTACTTCCGAAAATATTACGGGGCCGTGGTCGGAGCCGGTTCATTTGAACAGCAGCGGCTTTGATCCTTCCTTGTTTCATGACGAGGACGGCCGTAAATGGCTGCTTAACCTCGTTTGGGATCATCGCAAGGGCAGGAATCCGTTTGGCGGAATAGTCATGCAGCAATATTGCACGGAGCAGAAAAAGCTCATTGGTCCGGTATTCCCGCTGTTTAACGGAACGGAGCTTGGTTTGACGGAAGGGCCTCATTTGTATCGCCATGGCGATTATTATTATTTGATGACGGCTGAAGGAGGCACGCGCTTTGGCCATGCCGCAACGGTTGCGCGTTCCGCATCGCTGTTCGGACCGTATGAAGCAGATCCTGCAGGACCGCTCATTACCTCCGCCGACGATCCTTCTCTCTATTTGCAAAGAGCAGGTCATGCCAGTCTCGTTGAAACGCAAGGCGGCGATCTCTACATTGCCCATCTGTGCGGAAGGCCACTTCGTCCCTCCATGCAATGCAATCTGGGACGGGAAACGGCGCTCCAGCGGGTGCGCTGGACCGAGGACGGCTGGCTGCGTCTGGAGAGCGGCGGGCATCACCCGCTGAATGAAGTTGCGCGACCGCAGCTGCCCGAGCAACCTTGGCCTGTGCAGCAGGAAGTGGATCATTTTGATGGAGATAGCCTAAGCATTCATTTCCAATCCTTGCGGGAGCCTATACAGGAGCAATGGGCAAGTCTGAAGGAACGCCCCGGCTTCTTGAGACTTCGGGGAAGACAGTCGCTTTATTCCGCTTTTGAACAAAGCCTGATTGCCCGCAGACAGCAGGCATTTACGGCGGAGGCGGAAACCTGCCTGGAGTATGATCCCCAGCACTACCAGCAGATGGCGGGACTGGTCTATTATTATAATCAAAAAAATTATTACTATTTGTTTGTTAGCTGGGACGAGACGGCTGGCCGCTGTATCGGTCTCATGAGCAGCGACCGCGGCATTTATGACGAGCCGCTTGATGCGCCGATATCCGTGGAGGGCTGGGATCGCATTTATCTCAAGCTAACCCTCGACTACAGCAGACTGCAATTCCATTATTCCAGCGACGGCCTGGAATGGCTGCCCGTTGGTCCGGTGCTGGACGCGGGTAAAATTTCCGATGAAAACGCGGAAACGGTTGTAGGCCATTATTTGCTTGATCAAGGCTTCACGGGAGCGTTTATCGGACTTTGCGCGCAGGACTTGGGCGGATCGGGCAAATACGCCGACTTTGATTATTTTGCTTATCGCGAAATGGAGGAGAGATAACGGTATGGAAGCAAACAAAATGAAGGCGGCGGTGCTGAACAAGCCGCTAGATATAGAGGTTAAGGAAGTAGCTATCCCGACGCCAAAGGACGACGAGGTATTGCTAAAGGTACATTGCATTGGAGTTTGCGGCTCCGATGTTCACTATTACGAGCATGGACGAATCGGGCGTTACGTTGTGGAAGCCCCTATTATTTTGGGTCATGAGCTTGCGGGCGTCATCGTTGCCAAAGGGGCGGCCGTCGCCAATGTTGAAGTGGGCGATCGCGTGGCGGTAGAGCCAGGCGTTACTTGCGGCCGCTGCGATTATTGTAAATCCGGCCGGTATAATTTATGCCCGGACGTTGTGTTTATGGCTACGCCGCCTGTTGATGGAGCGTGGGCCGAATATGTAGCGATCCGAAGCGACTTTGTGTTTAAAATGCCAGATAGCATGACCTTTGAGCAAGGAGCGTTGATCGAGCCGTTTTCCGTCGGCATCCATGCCATGAATCGCGGAAGCGTCAAGCCCGGGGACCGCGTTTTGGTAACGGGTCTGGGCCCAATCGGCTTGCTTGCGATTCAGGCGGCCAAAATGTACGGCGTAACGGAAATTTACGCCTCCGACGTTGTAGCCTATCGGCGCGAGCTGGCTTTGGAGCTGGGCGTGACAGCGGTGCTTGATCCTGCTGCGCAGGATGTTGGCGAAGCGATCGGGCAATTGACCGGCGGACATGGGGCGGATGTGCTGATTGAAACCTCGGGCAACGGCCGTGCGATCGGCGCCGGATTTGCAGCCGTGCGCCGCGGAGGACGCGTCGTATTGGTGGGCATGCCGACCGCCCACGAAATTCCGGTCAACATCAACCACCTGATTGATTCCGAGCTGGACGTATTTGGACTGTTCCGCTACGCCAATACGTATCCTACCGCCATTGCGGCATTGGCGAAGGGCGGTCTTGACGTTGAACGGATTATTACCCACAAGTTTGGTCTTGACGATATCAAACAAGCGGTAGAAATGGCAAGAACCGAAAAGGAAACCAGCATCAAAATTATGATTTATCCGGGCGATGTACAATAAATGAATGCTCAAAAAGCCCGAAAGCCATGCTGTATAATGGAAAGCGGGCTTTTTGAGCACCCTAATGCAATTACAGAAATGGAATGATGACGGATGCGTTTGCTTAGAGCATGGGGACTGGATCAAACCAGAGGGCAAATATTTATCGGGTTTATAGCGACAATGACGTTAGTGCTGGTTGTAACGGTCGGGAGCATTTATATGCTTTTGGCGGGAGTCCAGAAACGAAATGCGCTTCAATATACCGATGAAATCGCCGTCCAGACTAGCGGACGTCTGAAGTCATTGCTGAACGAAATCAATGTGCTGACGCTGCAGCTTGCCATGGACGAGCGCATTCAGGACAGACTGGCTGATGAGTTGCAAGGCCAAACCGCCACCTATGCGGAAAGGATGAAAATCCGGGGGCTGATGCAGGAAAAAACGGTTTATTCCGAAACGATTCAGGAGATGGAGCTTTATTCGCTGGAAGGCAGCGTTTACCCCATCGTTGACAAAAGCATTCAGGAGCGGGTAGGCGCGCAGCTGGTGAACAAGGCGGATGAAAGCTTTAACGCGGGTATGCTGCAATGGCTCGCCCGCGATCCCGAAGACCCCGATTATTTGCTGGCCATCAGACAAATCAAGCTGGAACGTCTGGACTACGCAAAGGCGGGGTATTTGGCTGTTAAGGTAAAGCGGTCGCTTATTGATTTTATTGGAACCGACGACGCCAAGATGAAGGGCACCCGCATGTATTTGCTGGATGAAAACAATGAGGTAATCGCCTCGGAGAACGGAAACGAGCCGCTTCCGCAGGAAAGAGCCAAGCAGGACAGATATATCACGGTCAATCGCGCTATAGAAGGCAGCGACTGGAGCCTAGAAATCCATTTGCCCAAAAAAACGGTTATGGGAGATACCTTGTTTATCCAATACGTGCTTCTGGGCGCAAGCTTGGGCAGTGTCGTATTGTTTGCTTTTCTTTCATACTACCTCTCCCGCTTCATTACTTCGCCGATCAAAAAGCTGGCCGGCGTTATGCAGCAAGGAACAGAGGGCGGCCTGAAGGAAAACGCGGAGCTGTATTTCAACCGCGAGGTCAATCTGCTCAATCGCAAATACAATCGTATGGTGCAGGAGATCAACCATCTGATCAAATCCGTCTACGAAATCGAAATTGTCAAAAGTAAAAGCGAAATTACAGCCCTGCATTCCCAGATCAACCCCCATTTTTTGTTCAACACGCTGGATTCGATCTATTGGGCGCATGTAGCAAAAGGGGAAAAGGAGCTGTCCCGCTACATTGTTCTGCTGGCCGACTTGTTCCGCTACAGCATTATGAACGATGACGGGAGCGGCCTCGTTAGGCTGGAGCAGGAGGTGGATCAGGTCAGGCGTTATATCGACCTGATGAAGCTGCGCTGGCAGGAGCGACTGACGGTTGAATTTGAGATTGACACCGCAACGCTTGTCTGCAAGATTCCCAAATTGACTATTCAGCCATTGGTCGAAAATGCCATTGTGCATGGCATCGAGCCGCTGGACGGCGGGGGCGCAGTTCACATTTCGGCGCGTAGAGAAGGACTGTTTTTGGTCATAGAAATCAGGGATAACGGAATTGGCATCTGCGCGGAGAAGCTGGGAGAGATTCAGGCGCGGCTGCAAAAGGAAACAAGGCGCGAGCTGCCGTTGAACGGGCGCGGTATAGGCCTGTTCAATGTTCACAAGCTGGTGCAGCTTCAATACGGCGAGGAAAGCGGCATAACGATAGTCAGCAAGCCGGGAGAAGGGACGACGGTTTCCTTAAGGCTGGCGTGGAGGGAGGAAGGCGTGTCATGAAGTCCCCTGTCATATTGGTAGTTGACGACGAGCCGAATGCACGCAACGGAGTCGCGGCAACGCTGCGCGAATGGGGCGGAACGGAAGCAACCGTGGAAACGGCGGTTAACGGAGCGGACGCGCTGGAGCAGCTGCGGCAGCGTCGCTTTGATCTGCTGGTCACGGACATTCGCATGCCGGTTATGGACGGTATCAGGCTGTTGGAGGAGGTCAGGAGCCTAGAGATGCTGCTGCCCTGTATTTTGCTGACGGGATTTGCGGAGTTTGCCTATGCCCAAAGCGCCCTGCGGTTAGGCGCAGTCGATTACCTGCTAAAGCCGGTTCGGCAGGAGCAGCTGCTGGAGGCGGTTGAAAAAGCGCTAGCCGCACGACAGCAAGAGGAAATCTCGCTTGATTCGGGCAACGGCTTGACAGGCAGCAGTGATAGAGGCTTGCAAGGTCCAGGCACAGGATCAGGCTCAGGCGATCCCCTTTCGTTAAACCCCGGCGATAGGAGAGCGGGGCAGGATGCCGTTCTGAATCCCGCCATTGCGAAAGCGCTGATCTATATCAAGGATCATATCCATGAGGGGCTTCCCATCAAGGAGGTGGCAGGGCACGTCCACCTGAACCCCAGCTATTTCAGCGTGTTGTTCAAGGAGGAGCAAGGCATCAACTTTATCGACTATATAACGGAATACCGGTTAAAGCTTGCCAAAGAAATGCTGGGCAGCTCTGCAATGCCGCTGGATGACATTTCCGAAAAAATCGGGTATCAGACCACGAGTTATTTTATCAAAATGTTCAAAAAGCACACCGGCATGACGCCAAAGCATTATCGCGACCGTCTGCGCGAGCATAGCAAAAACCGCAGGCTGGGCGGAGCAAACTGACTAACCTTCCCAAACAGACCAAACAGACCAAACAGACCAAACAGACCCCAAATAGACCCTAAACAATAACCTCCGCCTCCCTGCTGAACTTAGGGAAGCGGAGGTTAGTTACGCAGGCTCGTTATTGCGCCAGCTGCCTTGCTTTGGGCTGGCCAAAACGCCGATGCTGCATGGATCGGTGTAGCAAGCCCTATTTTTTAACGGCGATGGAAAAAATGACGGTTTTGTTACGCGCGTCCACCAATACATTAACGGTATCGCTGCCGATTGCGAGACTTGAAGCAGAGACGGGTTCGCCGCTTTCCACTTTTGCAGCTACGCTATTGAACAGCTCCTTAAAGGTGCTGGCATTATAGCCGAACAAACCATTGGCGAATTGCTCCACCGCTTCCCGGTTGCGGGCAAGCGCCCCTTCCCTCAGGCGAATGGTGATGCCATAGGTTTTGTAGGCGGGGTCCAGCCAGATGGCTGCTTCTTCATTCAGGGAAACCGAGCCGGCGGCAGCGTTTTGCACGCTTTCCTTTTCAGTTTGATCCTTGTACAGGCGCAGCGTTGTATCATAGAGATCATGATTGGAGCCGCGCAGCTGTCCGACCGCAATCAAGGATTCGTAAGCATCCCACATCCTTTTGTCCGGGAAAATAACGATTTTGCTTCCGCCGCTCGTAGTTGGCACAATTCGCTCCAGCTTATCGGGCGATACCGCGATTTTGATCCTTTTATCGGGAGCAGTCAGACGGTTTAGAATAACAAGCGCCTGGGCGCGAGTAACTTCCCGGCCAACGCCGAAAAAGCCGTCCGGGTAGCCCTCCATAATGCCCTTCACAAGCGCCTCCGCAATAAAACGCTGCTCCCGCTCCGTGGCTCCCTTAATATCGCCAAACGCCAGGGCCATCTTTTGGCCAAAAGCTCCGTCCTCCAGAAATTCGGTTTCCTGAAGCGTGTAATAAATAACCTCGGCCACATTTTCTCTGGTCATATTGGCCTGAAAATCGCTATAGCGGCTTTTATTGAGAAAATGAAGATCGCTGGCAATGTCGATATAATCTTTTGCCCAATAACCGGTTGTAGCTGGCAGGAAGCTGAAATAACGGTAGTCCTGCTTCAAAATTGCCTGGTTCTCAGGACTCAGCGAGCTCATGAAGCCGTTGTTCCAGCTGCGCGAGCCATTTTGATGCAAATCGGAGTAAGAGAGCACGAGCATTTTGACAAACTGATCTACTTTGACTGGCTCGTCAGGGCGAAAAGTCCCGTCCGGGAACCCCTCCAAAATACCCCTGCCAACCATTGCCGATATGGTCTCGTCCGCCCAATGCCCTTTTGTGTCGCTAAACAGAGCATTCGACAAGGCCGCCTCGGCCCGGTCCCCGCCATACAGGGGCAGGAATGACGCCAAAAGCACCGACATTCCAACAAAAAGCAGTGTAAAACGTTTCATATGTATTCTGTCCTCCTAAAACGATATATTCCGACATTCTCTAGATAACCACAACTATTCGCTATTTAGAATGGGCTGATTGGCACAACCTGTCGGCCTGGGAGGTCCTGCGTTTTTCGGGAAAAGCCGCTCTGAAACTAAAAAAATAGAGGTTATTTGGGCTTAGCAGGTAGGGGAGGGGTAGTCAAAAAGACATGTCTTGGCTTTTTTGGCCCTGGTAAGCAAGCGGCTGAAAGATAGTGAGAAACGGGAAGAGGTTTTTGTGTCAGTAAAAGAAAACAAGGGCTATCCAGAATTTTCGGACAGCCCCTGTTGAATGTGCAGGAAGCCTGACGGAGCTTTAGACTCGGCGGCTTCCAGCGCTCTTTATGCTTTGTTAACGGGTTCTCCCGTGAAGGCCTGCAATTCCATTGGCGCCGCCATAAAGGAAGGAGCCAGCTTGATAAAGGCTTGAAGATGGCTGCTTTCGTTATGCCGGGCCACCGCCGCTTGATCCTTCCACAGCTCCACCATCGTATAGCGATTAGGAGCTTCCGTGCTTTTCAACAGCTGGTAGCCTATATTGCCTTCTTCGGCACGGCTTGGCTGGATCAGATTGCGTGCTGCCTCATGAAAGGCTTCCTCTTGTTCAGGGTTTACATGCAAGTGGGCATGGATGATTAACATGGGAATCCCCTCTCTTGGTGCTGAATTAGTGCCAGGATGCAACGGTTTCAACAGGCAAGCGGTAGGAAGGATAACCTTGCTGAGCAGCCTTGCCGATGCTGATAAGCATAATGGGCTGATAACGCTCCTTGTCCAATCCGAACGCATCCGCAATTTGGTCTTTTTCAAATCCGCCAATGGGGTTTGTATCGTAACCGTGTGCGCGGGCAACCAGCATTAATTGCATGGAAACCAGGCCGGCATCAATAAAGTTTACGTCGCGCAAATCAGAAGCCGAATAGTTTGCGTAGAAGCTTTTAATAATCGGCATTTGCGCTTCCTTGACCTCCTGAGGCATATAGCCTAGCTCAACCGCTTTTCCAAAAATTTCATCTGCGTATTGGATGTTCTCCATGTCTGCAAAAACAGCGATAACAGCAGAGGAGGTCAGCACCTGGGTTTGATTAAAGCGGGCCAGCGGAGCAAGCTTTTGTTTGCCCTCCTCGCTTTCAATGACGACAAAGCGCCATGGCTGCAGGTTGACGGAGGAAGGGGCGCGGGTGGCCTCGGCAAGCATCTCGCTCATTTCTTCTTTACTGATTTTAACATCTGGATCGTAAGCCTTGATGGAACGTCGGTTTAACGCAATTTCACGGAAGTCATTAGATGATTGACTGTTACTCATGATGTAAGCATCTCCTTTTTGATTGTCTAAATAAGGTTGAACATTCTTTTTAAATATTATGGATCATACGCTTGAGATAATCCGCCAGCCGCTCTATTTCAGTTTGGCTGAAGCCTTCGAGAATCTGGTTTAGAAAGCTGTCCCGTTCGCTTCTGTAACCTTCAATTCGCTTTTTGCCTTCATCGCTCAATGTGACGAAGGTTTCGCGGTTATCATCGGGATTTCTGCGCCGGATAACCATGCCGTTTGCTTCAAGCTGTTTCAAATGGCGGGTTATTGCGGCATTATCAATATTAATTCGCTTCTGAAGCATGGACTGGTTAATCTCGCCGACCTGACATAGCTCATGGAGAATCTCCAACCGGGAAGAGCTTATGCCGGTGCATTGCTCGAACTTGGGACTAAGCTTGTTGCGCAATCCGTTGAGCAAACTCAGAATTTGCTCTTCGTTGCTGTTCGTTCCGTTAGTCATAACTGCTTGGCCTCCTGTCTTATTTAATGGAACAGGACAATTGTGCCGCGATCAGTGAATGGACTTTTAAGTATGCTTGACCTATCAATAGTTGATGCATCAATCATTGACGGCTCAATTAATATAGCATACGATTTTCGCTTTTGCAAATGCCCGGACCTATTTTCATTTTTTTCATCCATTATAACCTTCTATTGCCAAAACGGCGCCTTCAGACAGCAAGCGGCTTGATTACAAGCCACGCTTCTAAAGGCGCCGTTTTTTTATAGAATGTGTGCGACCGCGCAGATAGCGGAGATTAGTCCAGAACGGCGCTGATATGAGCTTTCGTTACGGCCCAATGGGAAGCCGTCCACACTTTGGCGCCTTTGTCTACGTAGATAATTTGGGGCGATTCGTGCTTCACCCCGGTATCCTCAGCGATTTTATTGGAAACAGGACGCGATTCAATTACCTTTACGAGTAAATAGTCGACATCCTCGCGTGGGCTGCCGTTCATATAATTGCTGAATTCCTGATGCGCGTTTGCGCTGACCGGGCAAGTGGTGCTGTGCTTGAAAACAACAAGCGGGCGCTCTGAAGAAGCCTCCAGTGCCCCGGACCATTCATCAATTGTAGTAATTTCCCTATAGGTCATCTCATTCACTCCTCGTCTGTAATGTTTTTATTATAACAAAAAAAGGTGAGTTGCATCACAGACTAAATGGTGTTATAGTAGGAAATACGAAATGACCGTTTTAGTATTTTGGTCAGTTTGGTGGAAATGCTGCATCGAATCCATCAACGGATGAAGGAAGGTGTATAGATGTCAGTTGATCGCAGACAATTGATTGTTGAGGCTGCCGCCAAATCTTTTTCGATGTTTGGCTACAAGGCAACGACAATGGATGGCGTAGCCCGGATAGCCTCAGTCGGAAAAGGAACCATTTATACGTTTTTTGCCAACAAAGAAGAATTGTTTCAGGTCATTATGAAAGAAATGATTCTTGAAATGAAAAACGTAGCGGAATCGGTGATTCAGCCCAACCATCATTTCTTCGATAATCTGAACGCGGCCCTGGAGAGGCTGCTTGATTTCCGCGAGCAGCATGAGCTCGCCTTAAAGCTGCTGCAAGAGGTGCGGGAAATCGGAACGCCAATGGCGGTGGAGGCGCTGGAGCAATTGGAGCGCGCGGTTATCAGTTATATCTCGGCCCAGGTTGGCAAGGCGGTGGAGCGTAAGGAAATCAAGCCTTGCGATCCCCAAATGACGGCTTTTGTTATGCTGAAGCTGTACATGGCGCTTGCTGTGGACTGGAAAAATATGTACGGCCCTATTTCAAAGCAGCAGCTTTCCGAAAAGCTGAGATTTTATTTGGAGATCGGATTGGCGCCCGATGATGCCGGAGCCGCTTTGGTCAAGGGCTGAGTCTCTGAACGCTGTCCCTTCAATAACGGAAAAGAAGAGCAGAAATAAAACGCCTCCGTCCCACCAGATGGAGAGCTGTTTTTTTGCTCAAAAATGACCAATTAACCAAAACGGTCATTTAGTTTAGTTGTAACCAGCCGAATGTATATATAAGTTGGACTGGAACTTATATGGGAATCATTTTATAGACAAACAGGAGTGGATCATCAATGAAATGGAATGGATTTAAACAATTCGGCAGGGAAATTTCGGCTATACTGCGTAATAAAAAGGTTTTTATCCCGGTCATAGCTGTTATTATGGTGCCCGTTATGTATTCGGCGATGTTTCTGGGAGCGTTCTGGGATCCTTATGCCAAAATGGATCAGCTGCCGGTTGCCGTCGTCAATAACGATACCGGCACGGAATTTCAAGGCAAGTCGCTGCATATTGGAGACGACTTTGTGGATAAACTGAAGGAAAACCGCAAATTCGATTGGGCTTTTATCAGCAAGGAAGAAGCTCTTCAAGGCATGAAGGACAACAAATATTACATGACGATTGAAATACCGGAGCATTTTTCGCAGGATGCAACAACGCTGACATCGGATCAGCCGCAGCCCGCAAAGCTTGTTTTTCTCCCTAATGAAAGCTTCAACTTTCTTGCCGCGCAAATCGGCAACACAGCCGTTGAGCAAATGAGAGCGATGTTAAACAAAGAAGTAACGGAAACCTATGCCAAAACCGTATTTGAAAAGCTGGAGGATGCCGCCGACGGCATTGTAAAAGCTGGCGATGGCGCAGGGCAAATCGCCGATGGCACAGCCAAGGCCAAGGATGGAGCGCAGCTTCTGGAGCAAAATCTCGCCAAGCTGACAGAAGGCACGACCGCGCTGCAGGATGGCGCCAGCAAGCTGGATGCGGCTGGATCGGCGTTGGCTGATGGCAGCAGCGAGCTTAAAACTGGGGCAAGCAAGCTCGCCGGTGGTTTGACGCAGTTGGAGAACGCGGGAGCAGCTTTGGCGGAAGGCAGCACAAGCGCGGATGCTGGCGCCAAGCAGCTTGCAGCGGGTCTTGCAGCATCCTCCCAAGGAGCCGCTGAACTGAAGGCCGGAGCGGACGGTTTGGCAGCAGGCTTGGGACAGTTGGCGGCTGCCAACCCGACGCTGGCGGAATCGCCGGAATTCCAAGGTCTTCTGGCGGCCAGCCAACGTTTGGCGGGCGGTCTGGAGAAATCGGCAGCGGGACAGCAGCAGCTTGCGGCTGGCGCTGAGTCGCTGGAGCACGGCGTAGGCAAATTGGCTGCGGGAAGCGTGCAGCTTAAAGAAGGTCTAAACGGCGCAAAAAGCGGCGCGCAAACGCTGGAAGCCGGCCTTGGCAAGTTATCCAGCGGAGCCTCTGAGTTGTCAGGCGGCTTGTCCAAGCTGAAATCTTCCACGGCCGTGCTTAATGATGGCTCGTCCAAGCTGAAGGCCGGAGCCGGGGAATTGTCCGGAGGTTTGCTGACGCTCGATGATGGGGCGCAGGAGTTGTCCACTAAACTGAATGATGCTTCGACAGCAACAAGCGGTTTGGCATTTAATGATGACAAAGCCAGCATGTTTGCCGAGCCGATTCAGCTGCAGGTGGAGCCAGTAACGACCGTTTCCAATTATGGCACGGGTTTTGCTCCTTACTTCCTGTCACTGGGCTTATATGTAGGCGCATTGCTTATTACGATTGTGTACACGATAAAGGAACCCGCGATTCGCCCGGCAAATGGCTGGAGCTGGTTCTGGAGTAAAGCCTTAACACTGGTACTGATTGGCGCTCTGCAAGCCCTTGTTGCCGATGCCGCACTATTGTTGATTCTGAAGCTTGAGGTTCAAAATGTACCGCTGTTTATTTTGTTCTCAATTGCAACCAGCATTACCTATATGATGATTGTTCAGTTTTTCGTTACAACGATGGGGAATGTGGGACGGTTTGCAGCAATCATTTTGTTAATCCTTCAACTTACGACTTCGGCAGGAACCTTCCCGCTGGAGCTGATTCCAGGCTGGATGCAGCATATAACGCCTTGGCTGCCTATGACGTATACGGTAGCGGGACTCAAAGATGTTATTTCAAGCGGCGAGATAAGCCGGATGTGGAGCGATATGGCATGGCTTGAAGGCTTCACAGGAGTTTTTGCCTTCCTAACACTGGCGTATTTTACCTTTGTCCATCGCCGCACCCGCTCCGGCGCGGAGCCGGAAGCCAATGCAAAGCTGACCACGGCATAAGGAATATTAATGACCGAGAGGCTGAAGAAATTGAAGCAACTGAAGCCGGAGCTGACTGATCTCGAAACCGTCGTCGACGCCAAAGTCTAAGCTGGCTTTAGCTGCTGCGGACATTTGTGACCGATACGCAATGGAAGTGGAATCGACAGGAAGTCGTAGATATGCCAACCACTTATATGCCGCCAAAAAACCAAAAGAGCTCCGCATTCAGCGGGGCTCTTTTGGTTTTATGGTACGTTTGATTAAATGATAGATGCCAGTTGTTTGTGTACTCGTTCCTTGTTGTTTGTCTACTGATACTGAATGATTAGGCCGAGATTTTAATGACTTGACCTGGGAAAATCAGATTCGGGTTTTTCAGTGCATTCAGCTTGGCAAGGAACTGCCAGGTTACATTGTATTTTTTAGCGATTTTCGTAAGGTTATCGCCTTTTTGTACGACATAAACGACCTTTTCCGGCTCAGGCTGCGGAGCTGGAGTTGTTGGTTTTACAGGTTCAGTCGGCTTAGGCGACTCGATTGGCTTGATGGGCTCAGTTGGCTTGACAGGTTCGGTTGGTTTAACAGGCTCAGCTGCTTTTTCGATAATTTGAACGCGTCCTTCTGTTTTTACAGCCAGTTTGTCTTGCTTCTGGATATAAGCGATGAGCGATTCGTCCAATGCCGGGAACTCGTTTTTGATTGGAGCATTCATAAACATGGTGTATTCATCGCCGCCTGCCGCCATAAAATCATTTGTTGCTACTACGTAGCTGCGTTTCAAATCAAGCGCTTTTCCGCCGATTTTGACATTAACTACGCGTTCGCCTGCAGGTTTGTTCAAGTCAATAGCATAGGTCAGGCCGCTTACATGAGGAAAAGCGCCTTTTGGCTCTGGATAAGCGTTTGTGCCTGCTTCAATAGCAGCCAGAATATCCGCTCCAGTCAATTCCTTGGTCACGATGTAGTTGCCAAAAGGAAGAACAGTAATGATGCTGCCTTTAGTAATTTCGCCTTTGGCAATCGAAGCGCGAATGCCGCCGCCGTTTGTGATGGCAATATCGGCGCCGCTAATGTCGCGCATTGCGTCAGTAATGAGGTTGCCCAGGTTTGTTTCGCCAGCGCGTACTTGCTCGCGTTCGCCATCCAGCGTTACGTCCGTGGAGCCTACAACCTCGCTCAATACAGCCTCTTGCGATTTTTGAATGTCTTCAATAACTTTAACGATTGCTGGGTCTGGCTCTACTTCTGCCGTTTCCTCTTTATTTACAAGATTAGCTTTTTTGGAGATCAGCTTTTTGTTGGCGTCAAACTCCAGTTCAACAACGCCAAGGTTTTTCGTATATTCGCCGGAGCTTACAATCAAGGTGTCGTTTGCGCCTTCCAGACCTTCAACAAGGGTGGAGTGGCTATGGCCATCGACAATCAGATCAATACCAGGGGCGTCTTTTGCGACTTTGATGCTGGTATCGGTGCTGGACTCGTCAATGCCAAGATGGGTCAAAGCGATAACCATGTCCACTTTGCCGGAAAGCTCGGCAACCATTTCTTTGGCTACAGCGGACGGATCTTCGAAAACAAGACCTTTAACGTTATCGGGATGTGTTTTGTATGTAGTTTCCGGTGTCGTCAATCCGAAAATGCCCAGCTTGATGCCGTCCACTTCGCGGATGATGTAGGGTTCCAGGACATAAGAGCCGTCCGGGTATTTTACGTTTGCGGACAAGACGGGGAATACCGTTATTTTTGCCAGCTCCAGCAGACGCTCGTAGCCATAGTTGAAATCATGGTTGCCTGCGGCCATGGCATCATAACCAACCTTATTCATAACATCGACAATGCTTTCGCCGCGAACCAGCGTAGCAAAAGTAGTGCCGTGGAACGTGTCTCCCGCATCAAGCAGAAGCGTATTCGGGTTTTTGGCTTTGTATTGCTGAACCAGAGTTGAAACCTTTGCAAAACCCATGCCGTCATTGCTGGCTTCCAATGCTCTTCCATGCGTATCGTTGGTGTGCAGCAGTGTTATTTTCGTAACTTCCTCTTTTTTTGCTGCCTCGCTAGTAGTCTCGCTTGAAACAGATGTCTGGGCATACGCAGATGAAGACCATCCCATTACCATAACAACAGCCAGAAGCAACGTGAACCATTTGTTTCTTAATTTCAACGTAGATTCCCTCCCAATAAATAATAGATAAATATGGAGTCTAGCAACCAAGACTACTTTCAATAGTTTAACATATAATTGTTAGTTCGAGTCATTCGCTATGTAAATTTCAGGTTAAAATGAGATAGAGAAGTTAATAGGCGGAGACTCAAGGCTGACGTGCGATTTTAGTTCAATTTAACAGCCTTTAAAGATATGACAAATACTATTGCCCTTTTGTGGAGATGATGTATAATCACATTGATTTATCAATAATTGGTTGCAGGGAGGGCGCATAAATGACGGAAGAAAGCATTATCCGTTTTGAACATGTTACGAAACAATACGATCCCGGAGACCCCGCCGTACTCAAAAGCGTAAGCTTTGAAATTCAGCGAGGGAAATTTTATACATTGCTAGGGCCGTCCGGCTGCGGTAAAACGACCATACTTAGGCTTATAGCCGGGTTTACGGAGCCGTCGGAGGGCAAGATCTATTTTAATGGAAAAGTAATCAATAAAGTGCCGGCTAATAATCGGCAGGTGAATACCGTATTTCAGGATTATGCGCTGTTCCCCCATCTGAACGTATTTGAAAATGTAGCGTTTGGTCTTCGTATCAAAGGGATAAAGGGAGCCGATCTATCGGCCAAGGTGACGGAGGCGCTTCGTTTTGTCAATCTTAGCGGTTATGAAAACCGCGAAATTACGGAAATGTCCGGAGGTCAGAGGCAACGGGTAGCGATTGCGCGCGCGATTGTTAATGAGCCAGAAATTTTGCTGCTGGACGAGCCGCTGTCGGCGCTTGACCTGAAGCTGCGGACTGAAATGCAATACGAGCTGCGGGAGCTGCAGCGGCGTTTGGGCATTACGTTTATTTTTGTTACGCATGACCAGGAGGAGGCGCTGGCGATGTCGGATGAAATTTTTGTGTTAAATGAAGGCGCAATTCAGCAATCCGGCACGCCAAACGACATTTATGACGAGCCGATCAACCGGTTTGTCGCTGATTTTATCGGGGAATCCAATATCGTAAAAGGCCGCATGCTGCGCGATTTCGAGGTGGAGATTGCCGGACATCCCTATGAATGCGTTGACCAAGGCTTAAACGACGGGGAAATTGTCGACATCGTTATCCGTCCCGAGGACCTGGAAATTACGTCGCCTGAAAAGGGCAAGATGCAGGTGAGAGTCGATACGCAGCTTTTCCGGGGCGTACATTATGAAATTAGCTGCTACGACGATGCCAACAACGAGTGGCTGGTTCATTCCACGCGGAAGGCCGCGGTCGGCGAGCGGATCGGGCTTTATTTTGAACCGGAAGCGATTCACGTTATGAGGCTGGGCGAAACGGAAGAGGAGTTCGACCGGAGACTGGAGTCCTACGAGGACGGCGCGGGGCAGACGGCGCAAGGCGGCGGAGGCAGCCATGGAAGCTAAGGCGCGCAATCTGTATCTCATTCCGTATATGCTGTGGGTTGTGCTGTTTGTTGTGGCTCCTATTTTGCTGGTCCTCTATTATTCCTTCTTTAATGTAGAGGGACAGCTTACGCTGGATAACTACGCCAAGTTTTTTACGCCCGTTTATTTGAAAATGACGCTCAGCTCGTTCTGGTACGCCTTCCTCATTACGCTGTTTTCGCTGCTTGTGGCGTATCCGACGGCGTATTTGCTGACGCGTACCAAGCACAAAACGTTATGGCTGCTGCTCATTATTTTGCCAAGCTGGATTAACCTGCTGCTCAAGGCTTACGCGTTTATCGGCTTGTTCGGCACCTACGGCTTTGTTAATACGGTGCTTGAGCTTACGGGCATCGGCACCAAGCAAATATTGTTCACCGATTTCAGCTTTGTGTTTGTGTCGGTCTATATTTTTATTCCGTTTATGGTTTTGCCCATCTTTAATGCGCTGGAAAAAATGAACCCAACGCTGGTATACGCCGCGCGCGATCTTGGCGCTTCGCCGTGGATGACGTTCCGCAGAGTGGTGTTTCCGCTGACGCTGGATGGGGTAAAAGCGGGCTGCATGGCGGTGTTTATTCCGGCCCTGTCGCTGTTTATGATTACTCGCCTGATTGCAGGCAACCGCGTTATTACGCTGGGTACGGCCATCGAGCAGCATTTTCTGGTCACGCAGGACTGGGGCATGGGCGCTACGATTGCGGTGTTCCTGATTATTGCCATGGCGCTGCTGATGCTGCTAACAGGCAACAGAAAGCGAGGGCTGATCGACATTGTCAAAAGGTAAATGGAAGCTCTCAAATCTGTATCTCATTGCTGTTTTTGCCGTCCTGTATGCGCCAATCCTGTACCTGATGTTTTATTCCTTCAACAGCGGCGGCTCGATGCGGGAATTTGAAGGGTTTACGCTGGAGTATTATAACGAGGTATTTCAGGATACAAGGCTGCTGATCATCGTGTTGAATACGTTCATCATCGCTCTGTTGTCGGCAGCGATTTCTACCATAATCGGAGTGTTTGGCGCAATCGCCATTCATTATATTAGAAGCAACCGGCCAAAAGGGGCGTTATTGACATTAAACAACGTGTTGATCGTTAGCCCGGACGTTATTATTGGCGCATCGTTTCTGATTCTGTTTACGCTGGCGGGCATTCAGCTTGGATTTACATCCGTGCTGCTGTCCCATATCGCATTCAGCATTCCGATTGTTGTCATCATGGTGCTGCCCAAGCTGCAGGAAATGAGCGGCACGCTCATTGATGCGGCGCGCGATCTCGGCGCGAGCGGCTGGCAGGTGCTGTCCAAGGTTGTTCTGCCCTACATCAAGCCGGGTATTTTTGCCGGGTTTTTTATGGCGCTGACCTATTCACTTGACGACTTTGCGGTTACTTTCTTTGTGACGGGGAACGGTTTTTCAACGTTGTCGGTGGAAATCTATTCACGTGCAAGGCAAGGGGTATCCTTGTCCATCAATGCCTTGTCGACTCTGATTTTCCTGTTTACAATCGTGCTGGTTATCGGCTATTACTTCATTAACAAGCGCAATAACGTACGTCCTGCGGCGAAGGAGGGAAGCCTGTGAAGCAGTTGGTGCGGATGTTTGTGCTGGTGTTTGCGGTTTCCTTTGGCCTGATTTATTTGACCTCGTACATGAATTCCAGCGCGGGGTACTCCGGCGGGAACACGCTGACGGTTTACAACTGGGGCGATTATATCGACCCCGATCTGATTGCCCGCTTCGAGGAGGAAACCGGCATTAAGGTTATTTATCAAACCTTTGATTCCAACGAAGCGATGATGACCAAAATCAAGCAAGGCGGCACGGTTTTTGATGTGGCGATCCCATCGGAATATGCCATCAGCAAGCTGAAGGAGGATGACCTATTGCTGCCAATCGACCATTCCTTGCTGCCTAATCTGGAGCATATCGACTCCCGGTTTATGCATTTGTCCTTTGATCCCGAAAATGCTTATTCGGTGCCCTACTTCTGGGGAACGGTTGGCATTGTGTTTAATCCCGGGATGGTGGGCGATTTAACCTTCGACAGCTGGGATGATCTGTGGGATGATAGCTTGCGCAACCAAATCATGCTGCTGGACGGGGCGCGCGAGGTGATGGGCATGGGGCTAAACAGCCTTGGTTATTCCCTTAACGATACCGAAGAGGCTCATTTGCAGGAGGCGCTTGCCAAGCTGTCGCGGCTGACTCCCAATGTCAAAGCGATCGTTGGCGACGAGATCAAAATGCTGATGGCAAACGGCGAAGCCGCCGCAGGCCTAGTCTGGTCGGGCGACGCTTCGGAGATTATGTCGGAAAACGAGGAACTGGACTACGTCGTTCCGCAGGAAGGCTCCAATCTGTGGTTTGACAATATGGTTATTCCGAAGACTGCCCGTAACCTTGAGGGCGCGCATCAGTTTATCAACTTTATGCTGGACCCCGAGGTAGCGGCGCAAAATACGGAATACGTTGGTTACTCCACCCCGAACAAGGACGCGCTGGCTATTCTGCCGGAGGATATATCGGGAGACGAACGCTTTTATCCCGACGAGGAGCTGACGAGCCGCCTGGAGGTTTACGACAACCTGGGCCCTCGCATGCTGTCTCACTATAATGAGCTGTTCCTGGAGTTTAAAATGCATCGGAAGTAGGCCGGAAATTCACTGCAAGTTCTTCTCCATCGTTAGTGTGAAGGCGACAGGGCTGTCCGAAAAGTCAAGCGGAACGAATAATGATTCAGCAGAGAGGACCGGAAGGGACCGATTTTGATGAATCATTATTCACCGTAACAAACTTTTCGGATAGCCCCGTCATTTTTTAATCCCAATAACCTTACTACAATTTTGCTGATGGCGTGGTAGACTTATAGCATCCGCTTACACAAAAAGGAAGATGCTGCTCATAAAACCTGGAGAATAGTGATAACTGTGACCAATTGAGCAATAAGGGAGGGGAGCAATGGCTGTCGCCTTGAGCATCATTTCAATGCTGCTGCTAATACGTTCGCGCTTCAACAAAATATCCTCGTAATTCTGTTCACTTCCATAACCTGCTTCTCGACGGATTTCTTCCAGACAAACGTAAATTAAATGGCATTCGCTTCAATTTTTGTACCATCTATAAAAAATGTTAAAAATAAAGAAGACCGATGAACATTTACTTTGGTAAACGTCCATCGGTTTTTTCGTTATTGTTCATCATCTATATGGTCTGCTCCCCATTTGCAAAGCTCTTGCAGTGCAGGGATGAGGGATTTGCCACGCTCTGAAAGGTAGTACTCAACTTTAGGCGGTACTTGTGAGTATTCATGGCGTGTAATGAGCGAATCAGCCTCTAGCTCTTTTAATTGATTGCTAAGCATTTTATGAGTAATTCCTTGAAGCGCTCTTTTCAACTCACCGTAACGCATAATCTCTTCCTTCAATAGCAAGAATAAGATATGTAATTTCCATTTACCACTTATTAGCGATAAGGTATACACAAATGATTCATTACTGTCTTCTTTTTCATTTCTTGTTTTATTGTGAATCATGTAATACTCTCCTTTTTGATAGTATCTCACTAAAAAGTGCATACTGTTCTTTACTGATGCTTGCATTATACTATACATCATAACTGAACGGAGGTTTTTTTAATTATGAAAGATTTCAGTCCACGTACTTTGGGTTATGGCTATCTCATGCCACTTTTATATCTACTTACGATGAGAACGGAACTGTCAATGTTCAACAAGAAATAAGGTAACAATGAAAAGGAGAACAAATAATGGCAATTAAGCCTGTTGATTTAAAGAAAGCATACCGTTTATTGCAAGTAGGCCCCACAACCATGATTTCTGCTAAACATGATGGGATAGAAAATGTAATGGCAGCCGCTTGGGTCGGTCTGGTGGGAAATAATAAAGTGATGGCATTTATCGGTAAACAAGCTTTCACACGTGAACTCGTTGAAAAGAGTGGTTACTATGTAGTACATGTTCCAACGGTTAAACAAATGGAAACTGTCTTGTATGTTGGAGAGCACAGCTCTAAAGAAATAGACAACAAACTTGATAATGTCCCGCTATTTTACCAAGAAGAGTTTGATTTACCACTAGTCGAAGGTTCCGCTGGCTGGCTAGTATGCAAGGTTATCCCAAATGCTGAAAATGAACAAGAACATGATCTTTTCATGGGTGAAATTGTCGGTGCTTGGAGTGATGATCGAGTATTCAATAATGGACATTGGATTTTTGATGATGCTCCTGATGAATTGCGTACAATACACTATGTTGCTGGCGGTCAATTCTATGCTATTGGAAAAGGTACTAAATTTAATCACGGACCTGGTACAGACTAAATAAATCGGTAAAGAAAACTCTCACAGTCCCATTTGGTTAGATGAAATGGCCAAAGAGGTGGGGAGTGCTTTACGCTTAAGCAAAAAAGTATAAGAAAGATTAAATCAGTAGCAAACAGTGAAAAAAACAAAAAAAGCGGCTTGCTATATCATCATCCCTCAGTTTATATGAAGAAACTGGGGGATTTTTTCATGAGGATTGCCGAGATTATGAAGTATCTATTAATCGGCTTTAACAACTAGTAAATAAGTTATGTCCCAGCCTCTTTTCTTTGTGCGGGAAATACTGTTTCCATAGGAACCCGGCTACTTAATCAACGATGCAGCGCCTAATGGTATTTTTCGGCCATCTGTGATTTTATACTTACCCAAAACGGACTAAGGGCGTTATACTATATCATATTTGTCGAAAAACCGGAGGGGAGCGGACGTTTATGCCTAAGGCGGTTAGTGCGGCTGCCGTGGCGGCGGCTTTGCTTGCGTTTGTTTTGATTATCGCCATGATGCCGGTTGTGCTTCGATCCGGCGGCGAGGGGCAGGCTGCGCTGAGATGGTTTTGGAGCGATGGGTTTCAGACCTTGAAAGGCTACATAGCGGGGTTGGCAAGCGGGGAGTCTTTTCAATTCTATTTGGGCAAAAATCAGTTTGATTTTCGCAATATGATTGGCCGTCATTTTATGATTTCGTTATTTTATGTTGCGGCCGCTGGCATATTGGGAACTATAATCGGCTTGTTGGCCGGCCTCTTTTTTGGAGCGTCCAGAAAGGGATGGCTGCAGGGCATTGTTGATTTTACTGGATTTATACCGGAGTTTGTCATCATTCTTATGCTCCAGTTTGGCGTTGTTATCATATTTAAGCAGACGGGGGTTCTGCTGTTTGAGGTAGCAACCTTGAGCTCGGACGAACCAGCTATCGTTATGCCGCTTCTTGCAATGGTTATTATTCCGGCCGGTTATTTGATCCGCCATGTGTCGATGGGGGTGAAGCTGGCATTGACGGAGGATTATATCGTAACGGCTAAAGCGCGGGGGTTAAAAAAGAGCTATATCCTGTTTTACCATGCGCTGCCTAATGTGCTTCCCTATTTAAGGGGCGATTTGCACAAGCTGATGGGGATTATTATGGGAAATTTGTTTATTGTGGAATATTTGATGAATAACAAAGGCATCTCCCAGTTTATTTTTTCGGCGGCGTTTAGCGGCTGGGGCTACCAATATAACGTTGTCGTTAATGGTTTGGTATCGTTTTTACTACTGTACGCTATCGGTTATTGGTTGTTGAGCGGGCTGCTGTACGGTCTTGGGAGGATATTTGCGCGATGAACAAAACATTGATTACAGGGATTGTCATTATAAGCAGTCTCATCGTCGTGGCGCTGCTGGCTCCCTGGATAGCCCCGTATGATCTCACCGACCAGACCAAAATCGAATATATAATCGGCGAAGACGGAACGGGAAAAGTACTGGTTCCACCTGTTCCGCCAAGCTCCATGCATCCTTTGGGAACGGATAAACACGGCTATGATTTGCTGACTAAGCTGCTGTACGGTGCAAAATATACGGTGTTTCTTTCCATGGGCATTGCGGTGCTGAGGGTGCTGCTGGGCGGATTAGCGGGCTTGCTGCTCGGTTATTACAGCCGGAATAGCGGGAAAAAGAATGCCGGAGCCTCTTATTGGAGTGTTTTAAACGGAATTCCCGTCTTTTTGGTCGTGTGGCTGACTATGCTGGGCGTATCCATCAACGCGCCAGCGTCAACCTTTGCCATGTCCTGTATGTTGGCGGTTATTCTACTGGCGATTGGCATTCCCTCCGTCGCTTCGGTCGTTAAGGCCAAAGTTATTGTCCTCCGCGAAAAACAATTCGTAACGGCGGCTCATTCACTCGGAGCAGGCGATTTAGCCATTATGTTCCGGCATCTGTTGCCGCATCTGAAGGAAAGCTTGCTCATTTTGGCTGTGCAGGAAGTTGTTTTGATACTGACTCTTTTTGGACAGCTGGCGATTTTTAATGTATTTGTCGGCGGAACGATCATGTATACCGATCCGTTAGAGTTTCACAGCCGCAGCCATGAATGGGGCGGATTGATTGGAGCGTCGCGGGGCCATTTTTATGTGCATCAGTGGATTTTTTATATGCCGCTTACGTTATACATGACGTTAATTACCGGCTTTTATTTGATTTCAAAAGGACTGGAGAAAAAATACGGCAAGCAATACGCGAAGCATTCATATTTGTAAAGTTGAAAAGTTTTTTGGAAAAAATAATAAAAATTTTTCTGAAAATTGAAAGCGATGCCTAAAAGCGCTGTCTTTTCAGTCGCCCCAACGGTTTCCACGATTTTCTTATTTTTTGGTTTTTGGTGCTGACAGGCTGTTCCCTATGGGCGTTCAGCCTTGACGCTTCCCTTAACCTCATGTTACGGTCTTGTTAACATAATTAACGCGTTGCTTGTAGGCAAGCATAGAGAGGAGCGATTTAACGTGATAAAAGCATTGATTTTTGACTTTGACGGAACGATTATAGACACAGAAACGCCATGGTATTACGCATTGCGCGATCGGTACAAGAGCTATGGCGTAGAGCTGACGATTGAACAATATTCGCAATGCGTAGGTACCAGTCTGCATCAATTCAATCCTTACACTTATTTGATGACGGAGCTTGGCCTGCCTATCGACGAAGAGGAGTTCCGGGCTGTTGTGCATCGCGACCATGCGGAATTGATGGGCAAGGAAAAAATCCGTTCCGGCGTTATGGAGTATCTGGAGGCAGCCAAAGCAGCCGGCTTGAAGATTGGTCTTGCATCAAGCTCCAAGCGGTCCTGGATTGAGAGGCATTTGGATGAGCTTGGCATCGGGCACTACTTTGAATGTATGGCTACAGCCGACGATGTGAGCAACGTTAAGCCCAATCCGGAGCTGTATCGCCTGGCGCTCCAAGGGCTTGGCGTCGAGCCGGGCGAAGCGGTCGCTGTAGAGGATTCGCCTAACGGAGCAAGAGCGGCCGCTGCTGCCGGCATGCATTGCATCATTGTTCCTAATGAGCTGACAAGGCTGCTGTCCTTTGATGAAGGCAATCTGAACAAACATGCCGAATCGCTGACTGATGTAGACTTTGACGAGCTTATCAGCAAAGGCTGCGGCAGCAGCGCAATCGGGGCATAGACCGGGCATTCCGGTATAAATACAAATGGAGGTTGCCAGCAGCCCAGGCTGTTGCGTCCTCCTCAACGATAAATAGACTGAATATTCAAACTACTATAGGTTGAAGAATTGATGAAGGGTGGGGGAAAAGCCATGAAGGCCATCCATTTCGGAGCGGGAAGCATAGGAAGAGGATTTATCGGTTTGTTGTTGTCTCAGTCCGGTTTTGAAGTTACCTTTGTGGCCAGAAACGAAAAAAAGGTACAACTGCTGCAGCAGCAGAAGCGGTATTCCGTGATGATGGCTAATGAAGCCAGGGATACAGAGCTTGTCCGGAATATTAATGCGGTTAATAGCAGGAATGTTGAAAAAATCGCAACCGAAATTGCCGATGCCGATCTTGTTACGACAGCGGTAGGCTTGGGAGCGCTGGAGCATATTGCAGAATCCATAGCGGCGGGCATTGAGCTAAAGCTGCGGCGGGAAAATCGCAAGCCGCTGCATATTATTGCTTGTGAAAACGCCATTGACGGCAGCACACAACTCAAGCGGCGTGTTCTCAAGCATATTCCGGAGGAGCTGCGGAAGGTGATGGAGGAGACTGTAGCGTTTCCTTGTACGGCGGTAGACCGGATTGTGCCGGCCCAAGCCGATGATAATCCGCTGCGTGTAACGGTAGAGCCTTATTTTGAATGGGTCATTGATTGCTCCTCTATGCTGGAGAGATTTCCTATAATCGAAGGTGTCAAATACGTGGATGATCTGGAGCCATATATCGAGCGAAAGCTGTTTACGGTCAATACGGGGCATTGCGTGGCGGCATATTATGGATATCTGGAAGGTTACGAAACGATTCAGGAGGTAATGGAGGATGCAAAGCTCCGGAGGAGGGTCATTAATGCCATGAAGGAAACCGGGGAGCTGCTGAGAGCCAAATATCATTGGGATAAAGATAAGCACAGACGGTATATAGAACGAATGGCGAGACGATTTTCCAATCCCGGATTAAGGGATGAAGTACTGCGCGTAGGCCGTTCTCCGCTGCGGAAGCTATCGCTCAACGACAGACTTGTCCGTCCCGCCATGCAGGCGCACCGGCTAGGACTTGGAACTGAGCATTTAGTTGAAGCGATAGCCGCGGCGATGATGTTTGACCATAGAGAGGACCCGGAGGCCGTTCAGCTGCAAAAAGCGCTCCAGGCGCGGGGAGCGGACGAGGTTGTTACGCAATATATGGGCATTCCGCAAAAGCATGCTCTCCATCAGACGATTACCAGCCAGTATTATAAAATGAAGCATCAATACAGACCGGCCATAGCGAGTCGATTATAAAGTGAAGCTTTAAAGGATGCCAAGCCGCATTCGGTAGCTAAACAGAACGGAACGGCTTTCGCCGCCGAAAATTTCCTTCGCCAGAAGGCGGAACGACTCTGCCGCTTGGGGCAACTCGCCGGCCCCAAGCTTCAGCGCTGTCTGCAAACCGCCTTGGCTGAGCGCAAGATTGACATAGCGGTCGGCATCGAAGAACTCCCGATTATGGAAGGCTACTTCGTTGACATAGCGAAAATGCCCCGAATTCCGAATGTTTTCGATATGATGCTCCTTGCCCCATTTGCGGGCGGGCTCCTGCCCCTCCAGCTTGGCCAAACGCTCGGCCGTTTCGTCCGCTTCGGCAATCAACGCGAGATAAGCTTGCTCCAGCCTCCAATCCAGCACGGGAGGCCAGTCGCAATCATAAGCGGCGAATACCCCGCCGGGTCGAAGCACGCGTGCAAACTCCTTCAGGGTTGACTTTGGCTCCATCCAATGAAATGATTGAGAGCAGGTAATGATATCTATGCTGTCGTTTGGCATATCCAGAGCATGGGAGAAGCCAGGGACAAAACGGAGATGCTCAGGGCTGCCGGCAGCCTCCCATTTGGATAGAGCGACTGCCCTCATGTCATCGCTTGGCTCGACGCCGATAACACGTTCTGCTTTGTCCGCCCATATCCAGCTAGAGAGGCCCGTTCCGCAGCCAACATCAAGGACGTTGCGAGGGCGTTCGCCCAGATAGGAGGTTACAATCGACACAACCTCTGTCGGGGCTGCAGGGCGATTCTGATCGTACAATTGGCCGAACCCTTGGAATCTTTGGACATTGCTTTGCCGGATGTCATTCAGCATTGGATTTCCTCCTTAGTCTGATACTTGTATTTTTGAGACTGGCGGCTTATCATTGCGATGGGAATGACGTTCTTCATTTACGGACAAAATACGATCACAATCAAGCATTGTTAAGGGTTTCCAATTAATTTCTTACTCAACTTACCACGCGCCGTTTCTGTACGTCAAACAGGTGCTGTATCAGGGCGCTTGGTCCAAATTTTGGTCATATCGTACAAATGGGATTTTGATGTTGCCTTTGTGTCGCCTTTGCATATTTATGCAAAATAGTGCAAATAATATTCGCTTTTTTCGCCGATTGATACGATTTAACGCGTTAAAACATGACATCGTCGGTTACCCATAATAACAATAGGTGAAATGTTAATTTTCAATGAACGAAACGGCAAAATATTTGTACTTATCATACAAAAAAATCTTCCCAAAACGGAGTCGCAGAGGGTAAAATGAGAAAAACTCTCTTTTGCCGACTAAAGGATTTGGCTAGCGCTGGCTATTCCGGCCTGTCGCAAAGGGGTGAAATTTACCAAGGAGAGGCTGAAGTTTACGATGTCAGTTACGTTAGTGGAAGAAAACTTGAATCCTTACCAGATCGCTCAACAACAGGTTGACGCTGCGGCGTCGCTCCTTCAATTGCCGGAGGAGATTATTGGAATTCTTAAGCGCCCGATGCGTGTGCTAACCGTGAACTTTACAGCCCGTATGGACGATGGTTCAATTCGGGTGTTTGAAGGATACCGTTCCCAACACAACGATGCAATCGGTCCAACAAAGGGAGGCATTCGCTTCCATCCGGATGTAACGCTTGACGAGGTTAAAGCTTTGTCCATGTGGATGAGCTTTAAATGCGGCGTTGTAGGCCTGCCTTACGGCGGCGGCAAAGGCGGGGTCATCTGCGATCCGCGTCTGCACAGCAAAAGCGAGCTGGAGCGCATCAGCCGGGCATACATGGAGGCAATTGCCGACTTCGTAGGTCCCGACAAGGACATCCCTGCGCCGGACGTTTATACCAACGCGCAAACCATGGGCTGGATGATGGATACGTACAGCCGTTTGAAGGGCAGATATTCGCCTGGCGTCATTACGGGCAAACCAATTATCCTGGGCGGCTCCAAAGGCCGCAACGAAGCGACAGCTCAAGGCTGCGTGTACACCATTCTGGCTGCGCTTGAGGATATGGGCTTGGCGCCGGAAAAAGCCAGTGTAGCTGTTCAAGGCTTCGGCAATGCCGGACGCATCGCAGCTCGTCTGCTTAGCCAGGCTGGTTGTAAAATTGTTGCGGTGAGCGACTCCAAAGGCGGCATTTATCTGGAGGACGGCCTGGATATTGAAGAGGCGGAACGTCTGAAGGACGAAGGCGCATTGACTTCATACAAAGGCGCCGAGGCCATCAATAACGAGCAACTTATCGGACTGAATGTTGATATTCTGGTTCCTGCCGCTTTGGAGAATGTGATTACGGCTTCCAATGCGCATACCGTACAGGCCAAAATCGTGGCGGAAGCTGCCAACGGACCTACAACGCCGGAAGGCGACCGCATTTTGGCTAAAAAAGGCACAGTCGTTATTCCTGACGTGTTGGCCAATGCAGGCGGCGTAACCGTTTCGTACTTCGAATGGGTGCAAAATCTGATGCACTACTACTGGAGCGAGGCTGAGGTTCTGGAGAAGCTGGAAACCAACATGATCCTTTCGTACCGCGCCGTTCGCGACCTGGCAAAAGAGTTCTCTGTCGATTTGCGTACAGCTGCTTACATGATCGCTATCAAGCGTATTGCCGCAGCTATGCAAGCAAGAGGCTGGGTATAAGAGGCCGCTTTATCAAGTTTTATCTTAAAGAAAAAGGTGATTAGCAGCATGGGTAAGCAAATACGCATTGGCATTGTCGGCTACGGGAATTTGGGCCGTGGCGTAGAAATGGCCATATCGCAAAATCCGGATATGAAGCTGGAGGCTATATTCACGAGAAGAGACCCTGCGTCCATCTCCGCGAGTGTAAAAGCTTACGCTATCCAGGATGCGGAACTGTTCCGCGACCAGATCGACGTCATGATTTTGTGTGGCGGATCTGCAACGGACCTGCCTGAACAAGGGCCTTATTTTGCGCGATTGTTCCACACGGTAGACAGCTTTGATACACACGCGCTCATTCCCGAGTATTATGAAGCGGTGAATAAGGAAGCTTCTGCGGCAGGCAAGGTCAGCGTCATCTCCACGGGCTGGGACCCGGGCTTGTTTTCACTGAATCGTCTTCTTGCGCAAGCGATTTTGCCGGAGGGCAAGGAATATACCTTCTGGGGCAAAGGCGTAAGCCAAGGCCATTCCGATGCTATCCGCCGGGTTGCCGGCGTTAAAGCGGGCGTGCAATACACCATTCCGAGCCAAGCTGCGGTTGAACGAGTGCGCAACGGCGAAAATCCGGAATTGTCGACCCGCGAGAAGCATCTTCGCGAATGTTTCGTGGTGGCTGAAGAAGGCGCCGATCAGGAAAGCATCAAGCAGGAGATTGTTTCCATGCCTAACTACTTCGCCGATTATGATACGGTTGTCCATTTTATTAGCGAAGAGGAGCTTCGGAGCAATCATTCCTCTATGCCTCATGGCGGCATGGTGCTTCGCAGCGGCAAAACAGGCGTAAACAGTACGCAGCTTATTGAATTCGGGCTTAAGCTGGACAGCAACCCCGAATTTACGGCAAGTGTGCTGGTGGCCTACGCCCGGGCAGCCTTTAAGCTGGCCGAGGAAGGCGGCAATGGAGCCAAAACGGTATTCGATATTCCGTTTGGCCTGCTGTCACCAAAAAGCCCGGCAGAGCTACGCAAGGAACTGCTATAGTCCGACCAGCAGCCGTAAGGCTTGCAGCAACCGCTTTGGCGCTTTGGCGCCAGAGCGGTTTTTTTCGGTTTTAATCAAATAAGACGTACTGCTTGGCCGTGGCTTCGTCTATAATGAGTAAGAGTTTGATTATTTTGCATGGAGGGTAACGATTATGGCGTCCAAAATGGTAATGAACGAACAAATAAAAGCATCCGAGGTTGTACTGAAAGGACTGGACGGCGAGAACTTAGGCGTTGTGGATCGTGAAGAGGCGCTGAGGCTGGCCCTTGAGCTGGGGGCGGATCTGGTCTGTGATAATTTGATGAGCAGCCCGCCGCCATGCCGCCTGGTCGCCAAAGGCAATGCGAGACGGGAACGGGAAAAACAGCAGCAGGAGGAGCGGAAAGCGAAAGGAGGCGGCAAGACGAAGGAGATTCGTCTGACTCCTGCCATTGAAGACCACGATTATGATACTAAGCTGCGGAGCGCCGAGAAGCTTTTGAAAGATGGAAACCGCGTGTTGCTTTCGGTGCAGGCCAAAGGCAAGGAGGGCGCAAAGGCCAAGGAGCTGCTGGAGCGCATGTTGGCTGATCTCGCAGGCGCAGGGCGCAAAACAACAGGCATTCAGGTCAGCGGCAAAGGAGCTGCGGTTGAGGTCGCGCCGCTTTAACGGATAAATTTAAGATAAAAGAACAGGAGTCCAATATGCTGCGTCGATTTTTTTCCTATTATAAACCTTATAAAAAACTGTTTTTTCTGGATTTTGGCTGTGCGGTGCTGCTCGCCATTCTGGAGCTTTGTTTCCCGCTAGCGGTTGGCTATGTCGTAAATACGCTGCTTCCGGATGAAAACTGGGGTCTGATTATTTCCGCCTGCGTTGTACTGCTGCTGATTTATGCTGTAAATACCATTTTATCCTATATCGTCACTTATTGGGGGCACATGCTGGGCATCAATATTGAGACGGATATGCGCAGAGCGCTTTTTGATCATATACAAAAGCTGTCGTTCCGTTTCTTCGACAACAACAAGACCGGTCATTTGCTGTCGCGCATGACTAACGACTTGTTTGAAATCGGCGAGGTAGCCCACCACGGTCCGGAGGACATGTTCATCGCGGCGATGACGCTTGCAGGCGCCTTCGGCATCATGCTGTATATTAACCCCGCATTGGCCATTATGACCTTTGTGATCGTTCCCGTTATTATTGTGCTGGTGCTTTATTTTAACGGGCGAATGACCAAAGCGGCTAATCGGCTGTTCAGCGATATGGCCGACTTTAATGCCCGCGTTGAAGACGCTATCGGCGGCATTCGCGTTGTTCAGGCTTTTGCTAATGAAAAGCATGAAAGCAAGCTGTTTAAAGGAAACAATTTGCGCTTCCGAGAAGCAAAGCTGATTTCCTACAAAATCATTGGCATGAACGCCTCCGTTTCCTACATATTAATGCGTCTGGTGCAGTTATTTGTGCTGATGGCAGGTGCGTATTTTGTCATTGCAAAAGGGATGAACTATGGGGATTTTGTGACGTTTGTGCTGCTGACCAACATCTTTTTTAAACCGATCGAAAAGATTAACGCAGTCATTGAAAGCTATCCGAAGGGGATAGCCGGCTTCAAGCGCTATACCCAGCTAATGGATACCGCTCCTGACGTTGCTGATTCGCCTAATGCCATTGAGGTGGACACGTTGAGAGGCGATATTCGTTACAACAATATCACCTTCGGATATGAGGGCGAAGCGAAGGTGCTGGAGGACATCAGCTTGTCGGTGGCTGCTGGCGAAACGATTGCGTTCGTAGGCCCTTCGGGCGCTGGTAAAACAACGTTATGCAGCCTGCTGCCGCGTTTTTATGAAATAGAGGGCGGAAGCATCTCCATAGACGGCCACGACATACGGGATTTGACGCTTGAATCGCTGCGCCGCAATATTGGCATTGTGCAGCAGGACGTGTTCCTTTTTGCCGGTACGATTCGCGAAAATATAATGTACGGCAAGCTTGGCGCAAGCGACGACGAGGTAATGGAGGCCGCCAGACGCGCTCGTCTGGAGGATTTTATCAAGTCGCAGCCAAACGGCCTGGACACGGTGGTTGGCGAACGGGGCGTGAAGCTGTCCGGAGGACAGAAGCAGCGGCTGGCCATCGCGCGGATGTTCCTGAAGAACCCGCCGATTCTTATTCTGGACGAAGCGACGTCGGCGCTGGATACGGAAACGGAGCAGGCGATCCAGCAATCGCTTGCTGAGCTGTCCGTGGGACGTACAACGCTTGTTATCGCTCACCGTCTTGCCACGATCAAAAATGCTGACCGGATCATCGTTGTTACGGAAAACGGCATCAGCGAGCAAGGCCGGCACGATGAACTCGTTGCCGCCGGCGGCATCTACAGCCGCCTCCATGAGGCGCAGTTCAGCCGTGCTTAAGATAATATCAGCTAAAATGGGATGTCCGAAAAGTCATGTTTATGGGCTAGTCCCCATAGAGAAAAGGCCCAAGAGTGTGGATTTTACAGCACTCTCGGGCCTTTCTATTTGCGGTTACTATACTCCATAATGGACTTTCCGGATAGTACCTTCGAAAAATACTATGCAGGGAACGAGCGAACCGACGCTTTAACGAGCGATATAAATTTTGGACGAGCTTCTTCAGCTACGCGTACAACCTGCTCATGCGTGAGCGGCTCCAGCTCATCGCCAATTGCCATATCGGTGATGCAGGTAATGCCCGCTACGGAGATGCCGCAATAATTAGCCGCTACAACCTCCGGTACGGTGGACATGCCTACAGCGTCAGCGCCCCATGCCGCCATCATCGTAAGCTCTGCTGGCGTGCAGTAGGTTGGGCCGGAGATGCTGACGTAAACGCCCTGCTGCACCTTCACGCCCAGCTTATCGGCTTGCTCGGCCACAATGGAGCGAAGCTCCGGGCTATAAGCGCGCGACATGTCGGGGAAGCGAGGTCCCAGCTCTGGAATATTAGCGCCCATAAGCGGATTGCTGCCGGTATTGTTAATATGGTCCTTGATCAGCATCAAATCGCCTGCGGAGAATGCTCGATTCATGCCGCCTGCCGCATTGGTGACCAGAAGCGTGCCGATGCCCAGCTTTTTCATTACGTAAACCGGGAACACAACTTCCTTCATGGAATAGCCTTCATAATAGTGGAAACGTCCCTTCATGACCAGGACGGTTTTTCCTTCCAATTCACCGATTACGAGCTCGCCGGAATGTCCCTCTACCGTGGATACCGGAAAATGAGGAATTTCGCTATAGGGGATAACGGTTGCGTTCTGCACCTCATCCGCCATAACGCCCAGGCCGGAGCCCAAAATCATGCCGATAGCCGGTTTGTTATTTAATTTGCCTTCAATGTAAGCGGCTGCTTCATTTATTTTGTTCAACATCTGTTCCATACGCTGCATCTCCTTGTCATCAGGCGGACGCCCAATGTTCTTTTTTCACGAAGCATATCCATAATAGCCCAACAAGCAGGGTAAAGTAAACCATAACGGCGCTGTTGTTGTTGATTGTCCATATAGAGTTTATAATGAAAGAATATCCATCATAAGGTAACGGGAGGAATATAGAAGTGAGTAACAAAACAAGCCTGACAAAAGCCGAAGTAGCGGCAATGATTGACCATACCATTTTGAAAGCTGATGCAACCCGGGAAGAGGTTCTCCATATCTGCAAGGAAGCTGCCGAGCACAAATTTGCCACCGTTTGCGTAAATGCAGGCTGGGTGCCGCTTGTCGCAGAGGCGCTTAAAGGAACAGGAGTAGGCATCACGACAGTTGTTGGATTCCCGCTGGGCGCAACAACAACAGCCTCCAAAGCCTTTGAAGCAGCGGAAGCGATTCAAGCCGGAGCAACCGAAATCGACATGGTGCTGAATGTGGGCCTTCTCAAATCCGGAGACGCCGAAGGCGTGCAAAGAGATGTAGAGGGAGTCGTTGCGGCTTGCCGCGACAAAGCTGCTCTGAAGGTCATTTTGGAAACAGGGCTTCTTAGCGATGAAGAGAAGGAGCTGGCCTGCAAGCTTTGCGTAAAAGCCGGAGCCGATTTTGTCAAAACCTCTACCGGATTTGGAAAAGGAGGAGCTACGGCGGAGGATATTGCCCTGATGCGCCGGGTTGTCGGCCCTGACTTGGGAGTAAAAGCCTCCGGCGGCGTTCGCGATCTGGAAACGGCCCTGCAGATGATTGCGGCGGGCGCAACCCGCATCGGCGCAAGCGCCAGCGTAGCTATAGTAACTGGCGGCAAAGGCGAGGGGTACTAAAGCGAAGTTATTAAGACAAGGCTATTAAACCAAGTTTATTAAAGCAAGGCTGCTATCAAGGCAATTGAAACTAAGCTTATTAAAGCAAAACCATTATAGCGAAGGCTATTGCAGACAGCGCTTGTTCGCTTCATATCTGAATACGGCAAGGGAATTTTCATGTAAGTGTAAAAAAACGTCAAAACAATCATCAAAACAATCGTCAAAACAACAGGTTGGATAGAGACGCTCTGATATGCTCCGTCATAAGTAGACAGAAGGAAAAAGTAAACCTCTGCTTCTTCCTTAATGAGAGTACATCATTTCGTCTTTACTCCAACTTTTTTGCGTGCTCGCTTCACCCAGGCCGTTACTGAATGGGCGGTCACAAATGTCCGTTAAACGCATAAAAAGCGCCAATCTCCAACTGTAACGGAAATGTATGTCCGCTAGCGCTTGAAAAATGAGAGTTAACCAGTAATTTTGGCTTCTAATGGACATTTGTGTCCAGCAAAGAAGGGGAAAGGCAAAAAAATCACCTCTAACGGACATATTTGTCCAACTAGAGGCGATCTAGAGAAGCTGATCAACTAGACAATCTAATCAACAAGACGTTGTGACCAACAGGATGAATCTGTCCAACAAGAAGCTGTGACCAACCGGATGAACCTGGTCAACAAGATGTTGTGACCAACCGGATGAATCAGACCAACAAAACGCTGTGAGCAAAGCGCCGGGCTTAAGCTTGGCTGCTTTCGGCGGTTTTTCGTTTTTCGCGTTCCAGATCGGCTGCAAGCTCGTCTGTTATCCCGGCTGGCTTTACGCCGAAGCGGTATGACGATCTGGCGATCAGATGGCCGGTCACCGGCGCTGTCAGGAACACAAAGATGATGCCCAGAAGCAGCCTGACGCTAACCTGATTGTGAACAAACATGAAATACAAAAAGGTGCTGAGCAGAATGAAGAGAATGCCTAGCGTAATGCTTTTTGTAGCAGCGTGAGCGCGCGTATATACATCCGGCAGCCTCAGAAAGCCAAGCGAGCTGATGAGGCTAAGCACCGTCCCCGCAAGCACCATGACTGCAACGACGATTTCAATCATTTCTTTTCCGCTCAATCACAACACCTCTTTCCAAAAACTTGCACAATGCGACTGTACTCAGGAAGGCCAAAATACCGATCAGAAGTATCGTCTCCAGATACGAGCTGGAATCCAGCATCATGCACAACACAGCTACAATACCGATAATATTGTATCCAATGGAATCCAGAGCCAAGATGCGGTCAGGAAGCGACGGGCCTCTTACAACCCGGTACAGGGCAATGGCAATGGATATCGTTAACATAATGAGTGACGTCATAAGCAAAGTCTGGAACATTAGCGCATCACCTCGATTATGGCATCTTCAAAACGGTCTCTTGTGCGAAGAATGCCCTTTTTCATGCTTGGCACATCCATAGCATGTACGTACATGATGCCATCCTCAGGCGCAATCTCCATAACGACGGAGCCTGGCGTCAGCGTCATCAGATTAGCCAGCATGGACAATTCCCATTCTGTGCGCATACGCGTTTTCATTTTGAATATGCCGGGTTGTATGTTGAGCCGAGGCCGGATAATTTGCCAGGAAACAACGGCGCTTGACACAAACAGCTCAAGGGAGAACAGGCCGACCAGTTTGGCAAGGCTCCATAGCTTGCGACCATAAAACGGCGTTGGAAAAAACCGGCGCATGGAGAAGATAATAAACGCGCCTAATATAAAACCGATGACAAAGGTTAACATGCTCCATTTGTCATGCAGCAGCATCCAGATCATGGCGACCAGCAGGTTCAGCAAAATTTGCATCGTCATTATACATCACATCCTTCCGGGGCCTTATGAAAAGACGGCATCGATATAGATTTGCGGATTAACCAGCGGTTCGACAGCTTGATTAATATACGGCATCACAGCTTCGGCGCCGAGTCCAAGACCAACAACCAGCGCGGTTAACATAAAACCCGGAATCAAAACCCCTCTGCCGCTGGACTTCTGCTCGCCTTCGCTTAGCAGCGTTTCGCCCCAGAAGCTGTTAATGAATATTTTCATAACGGAATACAGGACAAGCAGACTGGTTAGCAAGCTGATGCCCGCCATCCCGTAATAGCCTTCTTTCACGCCGCCCTCCAGAATCATGAATTTGCCGATAAAGCCGCTCAGCGGAGGCACGCCTGCAAGCGCAAGCGCCGAAATGAAGAATAGCCAGGTCAAAATAGGGCGATAGCGCACCAGACCGCTAATTTCCCTAAGCTTGTCGGTGCCTGCAATTAGAACGATGGTGCCGCCTAGAATAAAGATTAATCCTTTGGCTATCATGTCGTGAACCAGGTAATAAATGGCGCCGTTTAAAGACGCTTCGGTTGCAACGGCGACGCCAAACAGAATAAAACCAACAGATATAATGACGTTATAGGCCAGGATTTGCTTGATACGCCAGTAGGCAATGGCTCCAATCGCGCCTAATATCATTGTTAATGCCGACATCCAGAGGAGGATGGTATGCGTAATTTCCGGCTGATGGGGGAAGATCAGCGTGAAGGTGCGAATGATCGCATAAATGCCGACCTTTGTCAGCAGCGCTGCAAACAACGCAGCGATTGGAGCCGGAGGGGCGCTGTAGGACCCGGGCAGCCAGAAAAAGAGAAACAGTCCCGCCTTGAGGCCAAATACCATCATAAGCAGAAGGCTGACGGTTGTCGTCAGGCCATCCTGGCCTTGCTCTGCAATGCGCTGAGCGATATGGGCCATATTCAGCGTGCCGGTTATGGAATACAAATAACCGATTGCAAGGACGAACAAGCTGGAGGATACGATGTTAATAATGATATATTTGACGGTTTCCCTCAGTTGTACGCGTCCTCCTCCCAGGCTAAGCAGCACATAGGAAGACAGCAGCATTACTTCGAAGAATACAAACAGGTTAAAAATATCTCCGGTCAGGAAGGAGCCGTTGACTCCGCACAGCAAAATCATCATTAGCGGGTATGCATAATGCCCTTTGCGCTCTTCGCCGATAAAATGAAAGGCAAAAATGAGGCAGGCAAGCGTTACAATAGAAGCGACAGTAACCAGAATGGCAGCCATCATATCCGCAACAAGCGGAATGCCGTAAGGCGCTTCCCATCCGCCCATATGAAGCACCTGAATGCCGCTTCTCGATACCTGGCCGATAAGAATGAATGAAATAATGATCGTGGCGATCGTGCCCAATCCGGCAATCCATTGCTGGAGACGGTATTTCGTACGGAAGAAAAACAGGCTGACGCCCAGGAACAGAGGAATAAACAAAGGCAATACAACTAAATTATTCATGGTCTTGTCCCCTTAATTTCTCTATGTTGTCCGTCCCGTGCTCCCTGTAGGTCCGGTAAGCCAGCACAAGAGAAAATGCGGTAAGCGAAAAGCTGATTACGATCGAGGTCAGAATAAGCGCCTGCGGAACAGGGTCGGTATAGCTGGCGGCCTGCTCGTCGAGAAGAGGCGCCGCCCCTTTCTTCAGACCGTTTATCGACATCAGCATAATGTGAACGCCATGGGTAAACAGGGACAGACCCAAAATAATGCGAAGCAGCGTTTTGCTCAGGATTAGATAAACTCCAGAAGTAAACAAGGTTCCGGCAATAATCGTCATTACAATTTCCATACTATTCGTCCTCGCTAATGCTACGTATTATCGTCATCGTTGTGCCAACTACGGCCATATATACGCCAAGATCAAAAACAAACGCGGTGCCAAGTCCTGTTTTGCCCAAAAGCGGCAAATCAACGTATTTGTAATATTGAAACAGAAAGTTATCGCCGAAAAAAATAGAGGCAAGACCGGTTAGCAGGGCAAGCATGACGCCGATTGCGCCAACAATTTTGAAATCCAGCGGAATGATGTCGCGCACTGTCTCCACATCAAAGGCCAGATATAGCAACGTAAAGGCCGAGGCCGTAATCAATCCGCCGATAAATCCGCCGCCGGGATTATTATGTCCGGCAAACAGAATATAGATGGAATAAATCATGATGATAAAAACAAGCACTTTAGCTGCGGACTGCAAAATGACGTTGGAAAATTTCACTGGTTCCCCCTCCTTGACTTGCGCAGCTTGATTAAGGTGTACACTCCGATACCGGCCGTGAAAAGCACGACGCTTTCCAGCATGGTGTCGAAGGCGCGGAAATCAACAAGAATGGCATTAACCATATTTTTTGCTCCAGTAAGCTTGTAGGCATCCTCAAAGTAAGTGGCGATAGGCTTGAACTGGCTGCTGCTATGGGCAGAAATGCCGATCAAGGTCAATACAGTCCCGACGCCAATTGAAATCAGCAGATTAACCAACCGCAAACGTATGCGGACAGTCTCCGATTTCAGCTTGGGCAGGAAATAGAAGCAAAGCAGGAATAACGCGGTTGTAATCGTTTCGACAACGAGCTGGGTCAATGCCAGATCCGGCGCCCTGAAGATAACAAGCATCAACGAAACGAGGTAGCCAACCGCTCCTACTGCTATAATTGCCGTCAGACGCGTCTGAACGAAAATAACAAAACCGGCAAGCACGGCGATGGAAGCCGCCAATATATATTCATACAAGGTAATAGGCGAAGTCCCGGCCGGGTTAGCTCCGAATGCTCCTTGAAGCACAAAAGCGCCGCCAACCACAAAAATTAAAAATCCGAACATATAGCTCAGATAGCTATGAAGCGAACCATTCATATAGAAGCTGGTGATGCGGGAGGACAGATTTTCCGCCCCGGTTAAACCTCTGTCGTAGAAGCTGTTCAAGGTCAGCTTGCGCGGCAGATTATAGTAGATATCCATCCACTTTTTAAAGGTCCTGAACAGGAGCGTGCCGATAATGACAATACCGATCGTCATAAACAGCTCCAGATTTAGGCCATGCCAAGCTTTGATTTTGACATTAAAGCTTTCACCAGGCCCGATCAGGTTCGGAAACACGGAATGCATCGTTGGCTCCAGAAGCGAATAGGACACCAGATTTGGGAAAAAAAACACAAGCACAACAAGACTGGCCAGAATAACCGGCGAAATGAGCATGCCAATCGGAGCCTCGTGCGGCTTTTTGTCCAAACGGTCGGGGTGATAGTTGCCCGTAAAGGTTTTGAACACCAGGATCATGCTATACACAAAGGTGAAGATGCTGGCGATCCATGCTGCAATTGGCAGCAGAACGGTCCATTGATCCAGGGTGCGGGATACTGACAATACTCCGGTAAAAAACATCTCTTTACTGAGAAAACCGCTGAACGGAGGCAGTCCGGCCATGGATAACCCGCCAATAACCGTCAGGGTGAAGGATACCGGCATCAGGCTCATCAAGCCGCCCAGCTTCCGGATATCGCGAGTGCCCGTCTCATGGTCAAGAATCCCGACCACCATAAAGAGACAGCCTTTAAAAATGGAATGGTTGAACAAATGAAAGATGGCGGCCAGCATGGCGCCGGTAAACAGATGGGATTGCTCCGAATACGACGGATTAAGAGCAAGCGATCCAATGCCGAGCAGGGACATGATCAATCCCAGCTGGCTGATCGTGGAATAAGCAAGCAGCGCCTTCAAGTCCGTTTGGCGAATCGCCATAAAGGCGCCCCAGAACAAGGTGACGGTACCGCCAATCGTAATGATCCAGAACCAGTTCATATCCCCGCCAAAAATGGGGGTAACGCGGGCGACGAGATAAACGCCGGCCTTTACCATGGTAGCAGAGTGGAGATAGGAGCTGATTGGCGTTGGCGCCTCCATCGCGTCCGGCAGCCAGATATGGAACGGAAACTGCGCCGACTTGGTGAACGCTCCCAGCAAAACAAGCAGCATGGCGGGAATAAACAGGGAATGGCTCGTGACGACGTCCCGCATGTCGATAATTTCACGAATGCTGAAGGTGCCGGCCATGGAGCCCAGCATCAGGAAACCCAGCAGCATTGCAAAGCCGCCAAAAACGGTAATAAGCATCGCCTTTTGCGCGCCGTATCGGGAATTTTTGCGCTGGTACCAATAGGCGATGAGCAGGAAGGATGACACGCTTGTTGTCTCCCAGAATACATAAAGCACCATTAAATTGTCGGATAAAACCACGCCGAGCATGGCGCCCATAAAAAGAAGCAAATAAACATAAAAGTTGTGAAGAGCTTCTCTCTTCATCGACATATAATAAATGGAATAAAGCACAACCAGACAGCCGATTCCGGTAATGATGAGCGTAAAGAGCAGGGAAAGACCATCAAGGTGAAGCGTAAAGTCTATGCCTGCGGAAGGAATCCATGGGATGCTCCGCACAATGGGAGCTTGGCTGTTCTGAATAGGGAACTGCGACAGGAAATAAACGAACAGCAGAAGGGGGACAACGATGACGAACCAGCCCGTATGAACGCGGGCTATTTTCTTAAAGAAAAACGGCACAAGAATGGTGTAAAGGAAAGGCAATAAAACAGCTAAATGCAGTAAAGACAACTTGTGACCTCCTAATATGTACTTTGTTTGGTGCAGAGTTCATATTGGCTGTACGCAATTCAAACCCGAGTGAACGACAATGCCATTAATAGTATACACTAATCGCATTGACAGAACCAAACAAAAATTGTACTCTGTAGTCAATGTCGGAAGCGGCATCATAGCTAAAAAGCCGCTCTGCACAAGAAGTTTAGATGAGGTGAATATTTAAATTGAAGAACGGTAGAATGGATGAAAGCATACTTGTTTGCGTCTACTACGGCCCTAACGGCGAACGTTTGATTCGTCGCGGCGGAAAGATTGCCAATATGCTGGACTGTCCTTTTTATGTGCTGACGGTGGATCCGCTTCCAGAAGACGAGCTCGACATCGAAAAGGTGCATTACATCGAGCAGTGGAAGGAATTAGCCAAGGAGCATGGCGCGAAGGATTTTATTATCAAATATAATGAAACCCGTCCTATTGCCAAGGTTATCGGCGATGTCGCAAAGAAAAACAACATAACCCAGTTGGTATTGGGGCAGACCGCGCAAAGCCGGTGGAAGGAAATTACAAAAGGCTCCTTCATTAACATTCTGCTGAACGAAATTCCATTTGTTGATCTGCACATTATATCCGTTTCCCGCGAACTGAAGAACAGGGAGGGCTTCTATGAAAAAGGAGTGCGCGCTTATCTTCAGGAGGATCAATCGGAATATCGCCTTTGCTTCAATCATACCGCCAATGATGTCCATGAGGGCATTTTTTATAAAGAAATGGGAACCGACTTTAATAACGGCGTCTTTAAATTTATGAAAAATAATTGCATGATCGAGGTTCAAGTCGTCGATGATTACGTAAAGGATTTAGAAACTCAGATGAAGTCGGTCGATAATGTGAATGCAAACAAAGAATTTGTTAAAAAGGATTAGCCCTCTCCTTGAATAAACCTTAAGGCATAATTCAGGATAAAGTTTAACAACTACGCGAAAAAAAGGCCAATGCCGGGTGTAAAACCCGATATTGGCTTTTTTGTCATGGCTCCCGATACCCCGTCACGTGTGTATGGTGCACATGGTATGATTCACCGAATTACTTCGATGAAATTTCGCAGCCGATGGTCAAGACGGCCTCCAGCTTTTCTCCCGGCTGCAGCTTTACCAAATGCTCCTGCCGGTTTAATTCTCCCGTTAATGCCATCCAGGGCTCGACGCAAACAAACGGTTTCCCTTCCACTGACCACAAAACCACATACTTGAATATGGGGTCATAGATCAGCTTTACGGTCACGCCTTGCGCAACCGGAAACGAAATCTCGTTTGCCGCAGCGTCCAACAAGGCAACGGACTCAACCAGCCCTTCCAGGTCAAGATGGCCGCTATACGGCTTCTGGATATTGTCGTTGTAATCGAGATAGGTTGAAGCATCCGTAGCATACGGAATGTCTTTGCCGTCTTCAATGGAGAAATACGGATGGAAGCCGGCGTAAAACGGCATTTCTTCATCGCTGCCCTTATTGTGATACGACTGTTTGATATGGAGTTGGCCCTCAGCCAGCGTATAGGTGAACACGAGTTGAAACGGGAATGGATAAGAGGCCATCGTCTCCTCGTTGCTGGTTAATGAAAGGGTAATGGAAGCTCCGCCTTTCGTGGAGGTACTCTCCACCATCCAGGACGAGGTTCGGGCTACTCCGTGATTGGCCATGGAGTAGGTGTAGCCCTTCCATTGATACGCCTTATTCTCCAGTTGGCCGCATATAGGGAACAAGACGGGATTTCCTCCACGAATGTTGGCTGCGGGATCAAGGAAGGTAGCCTTGTCCAGATAAAACAGCTCGCGCCCTTGCAGGGTGCAGCCGATCACAATGCCGCCGCGTTCCGGGCATACCAGAACTCTGGAATCACTGCCGCTGTCCGTCAATTCATAAATGCGGTATGTATCCTCAAAGCTTCTAACTTCATATTGACTCATGATGCAAGCAACCTCCATATCTATCGTTTCTGCCTCTATTGTGCCTTATCTGTCCCGGCAGGTAAAGAGCGGGCCGATCGGCGCGCCTTTTACAGGCGGCGCCAATCGGCCCCGTTGTCTTGAGTGTTTGTATAGGCTGCTGCTTTATTCCTTGGCTTCCGATGAAGGAGACGGCTCGCTGGAGGCAGCCGGATCAGCCGAAGGCTCAGGCTTCAGCGTATTAGTGATTTTTGCTTTTGCGCGAAGCTCATCAATCCAGCTTTGCGAGATACCGCTAACCTTTTGACCTACCAGGTAGGTGCGGATTGCGGACTTTTTCTCCTCAAAGTTTGGTTCTGCAGCCTCTTTGTGGCCCGTTCTCTTAATGATATGAAAACCATACTGGCTTTGAACGATATCGGACAACTCGCCGTCTTTCAGAGCAAACGCCGCATCCGAAAACTCGGTAACCATATCGGCGCGGTTAAAGAAGTCCAAGTCTCCGCCTTTGGCTCCGGAGTTAGTATCCTTCGATTTCGCCTTGGCCGTTTCCGCAAAGTCTGCTCCGGCCTTCAGGTCGGCCAAAATGGCTTCGGCCTCATCTTTAGTATCCACGAGAATATGTGAGGCGCGGACTTGCTCTTCGTTTCCGCCCAATGTGGCTTTGTTTTCATCGAAATAGGTTTGGACTTCCTCGTCGGTAATGCTGACTTTGGGCTCCAGCACTTTGCGAACGGTTGCATTAAGGACCATGTCCTTACGCAAGTCTTCCATCGTAATGCCGTATTGCGAGAGCAGGCTGTCAAATGCCTCGTCGGTTCCGTAGTTCAGCTTCAGCGCATTGATTTCATCGGTTACATCCTGATCGGAGACGGTAATATTGGCGGCCTTAGCCTCCTGGTTTACCAGCTCTTCCAGGATGATGCTGTCAAGCGCTGCTTCTCCATTGGCTTCAACAAGCTTATCGTACAGCTGATCCTTTGTAATCTTCGTGCCGTTGACAGTAGCTACTGAATCTCCTCCGGCTCCGCCGCTGATCCCGTTAAATGGAGGCTTGATTAAAACAACGATCAATGCAATAACCAGCACTGCGGACAACGCGATCCAGCCGGCGCTTCCTTTACGCTTACTTGCTGCGGGAGCTGCAGTTGCTGTTGCTGCTGTTGCAGAATAGTGGCCTGGTGCCGCCGATGCGGCGTCTGGGGTCGTTTCTTTCTCTGCGGCTTCTATCGTGTCCGCGTGTTGTTCATTTTCGGCAGGCTCGTCTGTAACGACTTCGTTTATCCCCTGCTCGTCCCCTTCGTATGTGTATTGATCCTTGTTCGCGTCGTCGAGCTCCGGTTTTTTGGAATTCGACTGCGATTCATTATTGTTCATTCCCAATAAACTCCCTTCAATTTTCCATCTTCAACTACTATATCAAAAGAACGAGAAAAAAACCTTAAACGGAAATAAAAAAACAAGAGGTAGATGTCAACTCTATTAAGGAATTGGTATACTATTGTTGGAAAATGACAAGATACGACACGTAATCCGTCTTCCTTTACTCTGGAGCGACATGGAGAACGGCAGGAAAAGCAGAAGGGAGGCAGCCCCGCCTTTAAGGCGTGTCTTAGAGCTCCACAGGCAGCGAGAAAGCGGCGAAACAGGCCCTCGAGCGGCTTAAGACATGACCGGTCCGTCCGGGGAAACAAAGATGAACAGCAGTGGAAAGCCCAGAATGTATGGCTTGTTGGCAGCGTGGATTATGCTGCCGCTTCTCGGGTACTTTGGACTTCGGTATTCTAGCTTTGATCTTGAGGTAAACGCTCCGCATGAGCATTTTTACATCGTAAGCCTTGTGGCCGCACTGGCCGTTGCCGTTGCAATGGCGGTTGGCGTCGTAGCTGTTCGCATCCGCAATATTAAGGTAAGCTTTCTATCGCTTGCCTATGTGTCTCTCGGCGCTTTGTTTATTCTGCACGGGTTGTCGACGCCCGGTTTTCTTATCCATCATTACGAGCTAGTGGGCAACACGGCCCAATTAAGCGTTATTTTAGCCTCCTTCTGGTTATGGCTCAGCTCCGTTTCGGCAGATCACAAGCTAATTCGCAAGCTAGCGGAATGGCAGAAATGGCTGCTCCCGGCCTGGTGCGTCATTTTGCTGCTATTGGCGTGGCAATTATGGATTAGACCTGAAATGTTGAACGGGGTTTATTTAAATGAAACCGTAAATGCATGGATAGCGACCGCTATAGTTGTAATGATGAACACAGCAACCATTATCCGCAACCTTGAGACATACCTGGTATCCCGCTTCCCGCTTCAGCTCGCAATTGTATATAGCACGGGATGGATGCTGGTTGCACAATTGGTTATGGTGACGGGCCAAACCTGGCTGATTAGCTGGTGGCTCTACCATTTTCTGCTGCTGGCCTCCGTTATTGTTATGGTGGGGGGCATTTTCAAGCAATATTTGAGCACGGGCTCTATTGCGGGCAGTCTGCGGCTCTTGTTTCGCGCAGATCCCAGAGACTGGATTCAAACCTACATATCGCCGCGCGTCAAAGAATTGATTCACATGACGGAAGCGAAGGATGCCTACACGGCCGGCCACAATTTTCGAGTGACGATGTATTCCATCAAGCTGGGGGAGGAATTGGGGCTTCCCGCTTCCAAGCTGAGAGCGCTGGCGATTGGCGGAATCGTACACGATATCGGAAAGCTGCATGTGCCTGATGTCATTCTCAACAAGCCAGGGAAGCTGACTGAAGAGGAACGGAGTGTGATCGAGCAGCATCCCGTCTCCGGATATAATTTGTGCAGGGAGCTTGGATTTATGCCGGAGGAGCTTGCCGTTATCCGGTCCCATCACGAGAAATGGGATGGCAAAGGATATCCCGACGGCTTGGCGGGAGAACAAATTCCGCTGGTTGCCCGCATCGCGGCAGTAGCGGACGTCTACGACGCTTTGACTTCATCGCGATCCTACCGGTCCGCCATGACGCATGAGGAAGCCATGAGCATTCTGGTTAAGGGAAGCGGGCGGCATTTTGATCCGCATTGCATCAAGGCTTGGAAGCGGCTGGTGCGCCAGCAGGGAGATTTCTTTCACAGCGCGCGCCACGGCGGCATCGATATGAAAATAGATACATAAATGAAAGCCCCCGGCTGCGGAGGAGGAGCATAAGGTGAAAAAAGTATCGCTCAGAACAAAAGGCCTGGTTCTCATCGTATTAATCTCTTTTATCCCTTTGCTGCTGGCGGGGGCCGGCAATTATGCGGCGGTTAAAAAAACGATTATGGCCACGGAAAACGACAAGATCAGCAGCAAGCTGTCCAGTCAGGCCGGCAATATCTCCTCCTGGCTGGATATCCGCCGCGCGGAGGTGCTTGTTATGAGCCGCACAAGCGCGGTCCGTTTCGGTACCTCCGAGGAGCGGATCCAATATTTTTCCAGGGAGATGGATCGCAGCGGTTATGCGTACCAGGCCATCGGCTATATCGGCAAAAACGGCTTGGCTGTTCGAAGCGACGGACCGTCTATTAATATGAAGTCGGCCCCTTTCTATAAGGACGCGTTGTCCGGCAAAGTCGTCATTACGGACCCGTATCGTCCGACTGCCTCATTGGTAGAGCAGGCTTTTATCGCCGCTCCTGTATACGGCGTCGGAACGGAAATCATCGGCGTTATGTATGCTTCCTTGCCCGCCACATCGCTTAGCCGCTATTTTACGCAGACGGACACCAATTCTATTTTTATCTTTTACAATGACGACGGGCAGGTTTTGTACAGCAACAATACAACCTTTGCCGTCGGCTCCTCTATTGCCGGAAACCCAAGGCTGGAGGCCGATTCGGCGGAGATGCTGAAGGCATACCAGGGCCGGGCGGATTTGTCGGGCGGTTATACCGCTTTTTATGCCAAGGTGGCGGGAACGCCATGGCGCATGGCCCAACTGGAGCCTATCTCCAATCTGGAGAAAGCGTTATCGCCTATTTTTTGGCGCACGCTGACCACGATTGTTTTATCTGAAGTAATTATCGGCGTATTGTTTTTTCTGTATTTCGAGCGGATTATCAAAAGGCTGGAAAGCATTCTCCATGTAACGGAAAAAGCGGCGGCGGGACAATTCAAGGTGCAGCATCTGGATACGTCGCAAGGCGATGAAATTGGCATGCTGGGACATTCCGTCAACGGGATGATGGAGCACCTGCAGGAGATGTTCGACAGGCTGAACGCCATCGTCAATCAGAACCAATACGGCTTTATTGTGCTGAACGAGCAATATCGGGTTATGTATCTGAATCAGGTGGCTGAAAAAATGCTGGGGTACAAGACGCAGGAGCTGTATGGCCACGCAACGCCGCTTATCTTTATGGACATGGATGATATCGAGCTGGAGGCCCGCAAGCTGACGGAGCTTCTTGGGCGGGAAATCCGCCCCGGCATTGGCGTGTTTGAGGAGCTTCGCAAGCAGTCCTTTTCCTATGAGCGGGAATGGACCTTCATTCATAAAGACGGCAAACGCTCGCCAATGCTTATTAGCTCCAACGGGCTGCGCGACGGCAACGGCTCCTTCAGCGGCGTCGTCATCATGGTGCGCGATATTTCCGACAGGCGGCATGTGGAGAAGATGCGGGACCGTCTGCAAAATATCGTCGAATCCGCAAAGGATCTCATCGCTTCTATTGATCACCATGGAAGGGTCATTTACATTAATCGTGCCGGAAAGGAAATGCTGGGCGTAACCGAACTGAGCAACGAGCCGTTAAAGGTTCATCGGCATTTCGAACGCCAGATGTACGAGCATCTGTTGAAGGGGGCGGCCCAGGCGAGGGAGCTGGGTTATTGGGAAAGCGGTACCCAGCTCCGCAAAACAAACGGCGAATCCCTGTTTGTATCCATCATTGTTGTTGTTCATAAGGATGAAGCAACAGGGGAGTTATTCTATTCCTGTATTGCGCGGGATGTTTCGGAGCAAAAGCTGGTTCAGGAGGAGCTGGTTAGAGCTACGCTTGAGGCCGAGGAAGCCAATAAGGCAAAAAGCCGCTTCCTGGCGCTGATGAGCCATGAAATCCGTACGCCCCTCAACGGCATCATTGGACTGACGGGACTGATGCGCAAAACAAATTTGTCTCATATCCAGAGAGATTACCTGGATAAAATGCATGCTTCCTCCGATTCACTGCTGCGCATAATTAATGATGTGCTCGACTTTTCCAAAATCGAGGCGGAAAAAATCGAGGTGGAGCGTTTTCCCTTCCAGCCGGATGAATTGCTTGGCCGGCTTGCCAATCAGCTCAGCGTTTTTCTGGGGGGCAAGGAGCAGTTTGAGCTGATGATCAAAACGCCAAAACGTCTGCCTATTATGCTGATTGGCGATTCCATGCGTCTGGAGCAGGTTTTGCTGAATCTTTGCATGAACGCAATCAAATTTACCGATCATGGGCATGTGAAGCTGGAGCTGGATGTGGCAGATGAAGCCGAGGATTACATTACGGTTTCCTTCCTTATAGAGGATACGGGCATCGGCATGAGCCAGGAGCAGGTCGAGCGCCTGTTCAAGCCTTTTACTCAAGCAGACAGCTCCACGACCCGAAAATTTGGCGGGACCGGATTGGGCCTGGTCATCTCTAAAAATCTTGTAGAGCTTATGGGCGGCAGCCTTGAAGTCTCCAGCCATGAAGGCGTAGGCAGCTTGTTCAGCTTTGAGCTGACGTTTGCGGCGGACCCTTACCGTTACGCTGACCATGAAGAGGCGGAAAGCCTCGGGAAGGATCAGACCATCTGGCTGCTGGAGGACGATCACGCCATGCGGGAGCATTGGACCGGCGTGCTAGAGGAAAGCGGCTATGCCGTTATTTCCTTCGGTAGCTGGCATACCGCAATGGAGCGTTTAAGGCGGAGCGGCAAGGGAGCCAGACCTCAATTTCTGATGGCGGACATGGAGATGCCGGATATGTATGGCACGGATACGTGGCTTGCGATGCACCGCATTGCGGAGGAGGCCAGCGTTCCGGTAATTGCTTATACGACAACCTTTGGCCGGGACGAGCTGATTCAGCTGCCGAAGGAAAACCGGCCCTTGTCGATTCTGATCAAGCCGGCTACCCGCTATTCCCTTCTGCGGACATTAAAGGATGCGATGCAGCAGCCGCCCGTTAGCAAGGAGCCGCCGCAGCTGCCCCCAGCGCCGGAGAAACAAGTCCCTCCTCCGCAAGCCAAGCCGGTCAAGGTGCTGCTGGCGGAGGATAATAAAATTAATCAGCTGGTGGCCATCGAGCTGCTGAAGGAATGCGGCTGCGAGGTCAGCGTGGCGGAGAACGGGCAAGCGGCGCTGGATATGCTGGAGCGGGAGCCGTGGGACTTGATTCTGATGGATATCCATATGCCGGTTATGGACGGGACAGAAGCGGTGCGAATCATTCGCTCCAGGCCCGAATTCAAGGATTTGCCCGTTATCGCGGTGACGGCAAACGTTGTTAAAAAGGATCATGAGCAATATTTGAGGCTGGGCATGAACGGGGTTATTACAAAGCCGCTGTCCGTGGAATTGATTCGGGATATGCTGGATGTTTGGCTGGAGCCCGGAACGGTCAGCGAGGAGGGGGCGGGGGACAAGGAGAGTGCCGACCGCCGCTTCCCCAGCGGAAGCGCCCGCGTTGCGCCAGACCGGAAACTCGGCCTGGTTGCCGGTATGGATAGTGAAAGCGCGCTGGAGCGCGTCAATGGCAAGCTTCCTATTTTGCTGCATATGATGGAGCAGTTCCGCATTGATTACGAAAGCTTTATGAACCGGCTTAAGATGATGATTGATCAGAAGGACGAGTCTGCCGTGCTGCGCATGCTGCATACGCTTAAGGGAGCAGCGGGATATTTGTCCGCGCGCGAGCTTGTAGCCGCTACGGCGGAGGCGGAAGCGTTTCTTAAGGAAGAAAGCGGGGGAGAAAGTTTTGCGGGGCATTTGCTGCCTCTGGAGAGACTGGAATTCGAGCTGAACCGGTTGCTTGGCGGGCTTAAGGCTGCAAAGACAGAATTCGACAAAAAAATCTAACAATTTTCTAACATTCGGTTGTTCCTGACGTTTGTGTGCGGTATAGTTATCTTATACTCCACAATACCGACAGAAATCTTCAATTCTTAGAGGGTGACGCCAATGTATAAAGTGTTAGTTATTGAAGATGATGTCATGATGAGCAATATGCTGTCCATGTATTTGTCTGAGGAGGGCTACTCTGTCGAGCAGGCGTTTGCTGGCGAGGAGGGACTTCGGCTTGCCGATCAGTTTCATCCCGATCTGGTGCTGCTTGATCTGATTTTGCCCGATATGAACGGAATTGAGGTTTGCAAGGAAATCAGAAGCGTCTCTAATGTGCCTATTATGATTCTCTCCATGAAAAGTGAAGTTTCGGAGCGTGTACAGGCATTAAAGACGGGCGCGGATGATTATTTGTGCAAGCCATTCAGCATGCATGAGCTTACGGCGCGGCTTGAAGCCCTCATTCGCCGTTCCAATGTGACGCACAACGAAACGGCTGCCGCCAAAGCAGAGGCCAGCGCCGTTCCGGAAAGCGTGGACGAGCATATCCAGCTTGATATCGAACGCCGATTGCTGCTTGTGCGCGGGCAATGGGTAGAAACAACCTTTTCGGAATATGAGTTGATGAAGCTGTTTTTGACTCATCCCGGAAAAGTATTTAGCAGGGAAGAGCTGTTAAATGCGATACGGGGGTTCGATTCTTTTGTGACGGATCGTGCTATTGATGTGCATATCGTTAACCTGCGGAAAAAAATCGAGCAAAATCCCAAGGAGCCCCGTTTGATTCGAACCGTATGGGGCTTCGGCTATAAATATACGGCCCAGCCTGTCACTTAACGTGATTCGGCGCTGTAAGCCGGCGGAAACGCCATTTGGACCCTTCTCTCCCATGAGAGACAGGGTCCTTTTTGTCTAGTCCGCTTCCCATTACGAAGCATGCCTAGCGGCATAGCCAGCATCGAATATGACATTCAGCTCTTATTATTGCATTGACAACACTGTTATAACTGTATATATTGGTGATATACAGAATGAACGGAATACACGGAAGAAGGTGACAATTGGCTTGAGAATCATTTTATCCAATACGTCTGATTCGCCCATCTACGAGCAAATCGAACAGCAGATCAAAACGGCGATTATGAAAGGGGAGCTTCAGCCCGAGGAGCCGCTTCCTTCTATTCGCAACCTGGCCAAGGAACTGCAGATTAGCGTGATTACAACCAAACGGGCTTATGATGAGCTGGAGCAAGGCGGATTTATCGTGACGGTAGCGGGTAAGGGCTCCTTCGTTGCGGCAACAAATCCCGAGCTGTACCGGGAAGCGCGAATCAAAATTATCGAGGAAAAGCTGCTGGAAGCTGTGCGGGGAGCCAAATTTATGGACCTGACCCTGAAGGAACTGCAAGAGATGTTGACTCTCTTATATGAGGAGTGACGAGAATGGAGCCAATTCTGGACATTAAAGGACTGAGCAAAACATATGACGGATTCCAGCTGCAACCCTTTGATCTAAGGCTGGAGCGGGGCAGCATTATGGGGTTTATCGGACCTAACGGAGCGGGTAAAAGCACAACGATTCGCGCCATTATGAATCTTGTGAGGAAAGACGGCGGAGATATAAAGATATTTGGATTGGATCATGTCCGGCATGAGCAGAAGATCAAGGACAAGATCGGCGTTGTGTTTGACGAGGGGCATTTTTATGAGGATTTGTCTCTGCACGATACAATGAAGTTTATAAGCCGCTTTTACACCCAGTGGGATTCCAGTCAATTTGATCATTATGTCAAGCAGTTCCAATTGCCGCTTAAGAAAAAAATCAAGGAACTTTCCAAAGGGATGAAGATGAAGTTTTCGCTGGCCATTGCGTTATCCCATCACGCCGAGCTGTTAATTATGGATGAGCCGACGTCGGGGCTTGATCCGCTGGTGCGGAGCGAATTGCTGGATATATTGATGACGGTGATGCAGGATGAGCAAAAAGCGATCTTGCTGTCTACACATATTACGTCCGATTTGGACAAAATCGCCGATTACATTACGTTGCTCCATAACGGAAGCTTGCTCTTCACCAAGCCGAAGGATGCGCTGGCGGACCAATACGGAGTGGTTAAGGGGGATTTGCGCCAGCTCCCGCTTCTTCAAGAGCTGTGCATCGGCGTGAAGAAAAACAGCTACGGCTTTGAAGCATTGGTCGATGATCGCGCCAGAGTCAAACGGGAGCTGGGGGATGCTGTATTGATCGAAAAACCGAACCTGGAAGAAATCATGCTTTTTTATACAAGGAGGGACCTGCATGCTTAATTTGTTAAAAAAGGATTTGCTCCTGCAAAAACGGGTCAGCATGATTTATTTAGTTTTTATTATTTTTTTTCTCGCCTCTTCGCCATTTGATGAAGCTACCTTGTTAATGGCGGTGCTAGTAGTCACTTATATCGTTACCTTTAACTCCATCGGGCTGGAGGAGAAAAGCGAAGCCGGCGTTTTGTTGAACAGCCTGCCGCTAAAGCGCTCGACTATCGTGTTGAGCAAATATGTCATGATTTATTTACTTGCCCTATTCGTATTTGCGCTAAAATGGCTTATTGGCGCTGTTATGCGGGTAGCGGGGTTTGGCTCCTTAATACAGGACAGTGATTGGTCGCTTGCCTCTATTTTGATGGCGCTGATCGTCGTTACCTTGATGTATGCCTTCAATTTCCCTATTGTGTTTAAATACGGTTATCTAAAATCGCGGTTCATAAGCTCACTCATCTATTTTGTGCTGTTTTTTGGAACGATGGGTCTGGCTGGGAATGAAGGCGCCGCCATTTGGCTGAAGGAAACCTTCCCTTTCATGAATGGATTAACTCTGTTGGAGTTCGCCTGGCTGGCCATGATTCCGGTTTTACTTATTCTTGCTCTTTCGATCTGGATTTCGATCGCGTTTTATTCAAGGAGAGAATTGGCCTAAAGCGTGATTTTCACTACCGCAAACCTGTCCCGGCTTATCGCCAGGGCAGGTTTTTTGTCGATTCTCTTGAAAAGTTAGCATAACCTAACAAACATCTAAAGAAGGTTTCGGCATTTTTCTAATAGATTTATGACAGTATAGATTTTATACAACATAGAGCGGCATACAAGCGAGTGCATCAAAAAGTACGGTTTTCGTAATGGGAAGCGTACTTTTTGAACGACCTTTTAAAAGAAAATCGGAGGGGGAACAGGAATCCATGGAAAGTGCCATTGATGCGCTTGGTCGTATGGGAGCTTGCGTCAAGCTAAATCTTGCGATCAATCACAATCAGGCCACAGGGAAACGGTTGCTCATTGCGCTTATTGATTTGGATCGGTTTTATCGGGTAAACGAAACAAAAGGTACGGAATTTGGCAACTTTGTATTAAGCGTTGCCAGCAAACGACTGCGTGATACGGCATCGCATATGTCGGGAACTCTTCAAGCCGTGATGAAAAGAATGGAAGGCAATACATTTTTGGCGATTGTTCCGGTGGATGAGTCTTCTTCTCACCACTTCAGCATGGTCGAAAGGCTGAAAAATGCGGCGGAGCGTCCCGTGCCGGACGGCGCCGAGGAGCTGTATCTGACCGCCAGCATCGGCGTTAGCCTGTACCCGCAGGACGGCATGTCCGGTGAGGAGCTGCTGTGCCGTGCGGAGTCGGCATTGTATCAGGTGAAGGAGCATGGAGGAAACAGAGCGTTATTTTACAATACGGAATATTCCAGCAAGCTTGACCGGAAGCTGATGCTGGAGACGGGCATTCGTCCGGCCTTGGCTACGGGGCAGCTTCATCTTCTCTATCAGCCAATCGTCGCCATGGAGGATGGCGTCCTCAGAGGGTATGAGGCGCTGCTGCGATGGGATCATCCTCAGTTGGGGAGGATCTCCCCCCATGAATTTATTCCTGTCGCGGAGCATACTGGGCTGATTGTGCCAATCGGCGAATGGGTGCTGCGCGAGGTGTGCAGGGTGTTAAGCCATGCTGGAAATCGGGGGCTCGTTATGTCGTTGAATATTTCTACGGTGCAGCTTCTGAGCCCGGGGTTCGCAGCGACAGTGCTGAACACGCTGGCGGAATTTCAGATTCCCCCCGCTTCATTAGAGCTTGAAATTACGGAAAGCGTCGTCTGCCGCTCCTTTGAGCTGGCCGTAGCCGTATTAAGCCGGCTGCGGGCTGCGGGCGTTCGGATTGCACTGGACAATTTCGGCGTGGGTTATTCGTCGTATAATACGCTGAGACAGCTTCCTTTTCAATGCTTGAAAATAGACAAGGACTTTGTGAGCCAGATTGATTTGTTAGGCGCAGAGTATCATATCGTGGAATCTATCGTTAAGCTGACGCGCAAGCTGGGCATGGAGGTTATCGCCAAAGGCGTGGAGTACGAAGCGCAGTATCAGCTGCTCAAGGAGTGGGGCTGTCATTATGTGCAAGGCCATCTGCTGGGTGAGCCTACGGCCTTAGAGGTTAAGCACGAGAGCCGCATTGAAAATGAATTTTGTATACAGGCTTGATGAGCAAAAACACGAATAGGAAAGCAGGCATGCCCGTCCCGAGGGCCTGCCTTTTTTGTTTCGCCGGAAGATAAGAAAAAACGCTTGCCTATCCCATTGGCTGATGCCAGAGAGATAAAGCAAGCGATATAGAGACAAGGCAGCCCCAAGTCTTGATGTTGTTCTTAGCTGACTTCCAGATAAAGCTTTGTTCCGTCATTGTATTGGAAGATGGCGACATCGCGTACCATTTCTACGGATTTGATTCTTTTCCATTTTTTCCGGAACGAAAAATCAAGTTCCATCTCGTACAATTTATGATGAAGCAATTCAACTGATGCTGTTCCTTCTTGCTTGAAATAAACCGGAACGGAGCGATCTTTGAAGGTTATAATTCGCATCATGGCAACATCACCTCCGACTTTGTTTTCCTTATTATAGCGGGAACATTTTAGCACCTTATGAAGCACTCGTCAGGATATTGTTTACTTTACTTATACTTTCCTAACAAATTATTTCCCGAAAAAACAGGTGGAAAAGTCGGGTAAAAATGGCGCTGCAAATAATGATTAACCACTTAATCATTTTTGGGAAATAAGCATCTTTTCTTTACTAAACTTGTCATGGGATTTTTAAACATGTCGCATTTTTATTGGATAAAATGACCGTTCAATACCCGGTACAGTATGGCAATAACGGCAAGGTGGGCGGGATAAAAGCTTCGCCAGAGCATTCTTGGTATTTTGACTTTATCCAATCCCCTCAAAAACTCAGGCGCATAAACGAGCAGCAGAGTTGGGAAAAGACTGAAAAACTGAAGCGTCCAGCCGCCGCTCGTATATAGCCATGCGGCAATATTTAGCAGCAGATGCATTAAAGCCATAAGCTGCACACCCGCATAGCGGTAAATAAGCACAAGAAGAAGTGCGTAGGCGCCGTAATCAAAGGGAACAACCTCCATAAATAAGGTCAGACCCGCGAGCAGCAAAACCTGCAGCACAAATTTGCCCCGAAGGCGGTCTGTCAGCACAAGAGCCAGGAGACAAACAAACAACGTGCCTATCGCATTAACTTCGATGGTATCAAATGCATACATGTAGGGGAGCTGCGAGATGAGCGCAAGAGCGCCTACGCGAATCAAATATTTATTGATATCGCGCGTCCGTTTGTAGCCAATAACGATGGAGTAAGCATACAGGGGCAAAGCGATTCGTCCGATAATGCGCCATACAGCATCATTCGGAAACCAGACATATCCGACGTGGTCAATCAGCATGGTGATCATGGCCAAAAGCTGCATACAATCCCTCAATCCAATCTTTTTAACCAAGTATAGCACAGGCGAGGGGGGAGCACGAAAACCCCGAAGCGCGGTGTAGGCGTCCGAGGTTGAGGGTGCTTGGAGAGCTGGCGGCCATCCGTGAGGCCTATCGTGGTTCTTTTACGGCTTGGAGGAAAATATCGCTATAACCCCGCATTTTGTTTAAGACGCTTCGCAATTTCCATAAAATCCTCCTGAGAAATTCCAGGGGCAAATTCCTCCGGCAATTCTTCAAGATCGGGAATCGGCGCGCCTTCTGGCGCACCCTGAATAACCTCTAGCTTGGCGCCGGTTAGCGGATTTTGTCCGTTCCAGATTAGGGCAATATCCCGATAGTCCTCGGGGCTAAACGTATACAGCTTATTGCCAAGGCCCATTGCTTCAAATTTGCGTGCGGTTTCAAAATGCTCATTGCTAAGATTGGGGATGGGTATCATCTTTTTCATATCAACGCCTGTTGCAACCTCCAGCGCTTTGGCATAAGCCAATACATGCACGCCGCCCCGTACAAGGAGATAGCCGATCATGGCTCTTGCAGTGGGATGGTCCGTCATTTCGTATACCCTCATTTTGTGCGTGCGCGCGCCGCATTCCAGGAAAAAATTATGAAGCAGGTCCAGCACCAGGTTGCCGCTGCTGAATACATTGTCGCCGGTCCAGGCGCGCCCCATGGAATCCCCGGGCAATGAGGTTTGTGCGGTTGCGATGAAAAAATAGCTGTTGCGTTTGTCGAGGCCAGGGCGCAGAGGGGTGGAATCGGGATCACCGGGACTGGTCGTTCCCGTCAGCACCATATTAATCGTATTGGACACAAGCTCCACGTGTCCAAGTTCCTCAGCCGTAATGCTGGATACCAGGTCGTAGAAGGGCTTGAGCTTTTTTTTACCGCGAAAATTAAAGGATTGATATAAGTAGTTGTTGAGGGTCGACATTTCGCCGAACTTTCCTCCAAGCAATTCCTGAACCGCGGCAGCGGCGTTGGCGTCTGCATAAGGCGAAGGCGGCAATTCAACCTGCAGCCTGTTTTTTCTTAAAAACATAAATATATCCCCGCTTTCGTTTCCAATTGCGCCATAAAGCAACCGGGAAGAAATTGTTTATTTATGCCTATGCGACAGCGCCGGAAATCATGCAATGGCTTTGAAAAGGGAGGGACTGGAAATTAATTGCCGTTTTGCCTATTTTGATGTGAAAAAAATCATTGCGAGACCTGATTTCTCTATAATTGTCTGCCTTGCGCGTACCGATAATAAAGATGTAATTCATTAAAACAAGTGGAATAGAGGGGGAAGGGTAAAATGAAAAAATGGCTGCTGACGATTTTAGCCGCCGTACTTATCGCTTCGGGATCAACACTCCCGGCTTTGGCGAAGACTTCAGCCGATTTTTCGGATTTGAAGGATTTGGACGCAGCTACAAAAGCAAAGTTTGACGCAATGATCAATGCGGGAATTTTTGATGGAGTCTCCGATACCACTTTTGGCTTGAAGGATGAGATGAACCGCGCTCAATTCGCCAAGGTTGCAGCGCTGATTTTTGGCCTTCAAGTGGATTCTAATGTGAAAGCATCAAGCTTTAGTGATGTTAAAGCAGATGATGCTGCTAATGGCTATGCGCTCCCGTATATTGAAGCGGTCAAAAAAGCCGGCATTACAAACGGTGTGAGCGAGGGCAAGTTTAATCCGGCAGGTACGGTGACCAAGGAACAGCTCGCTACATTTTTGGTCAGAGGACTTGGCGTAGAAGACAAGGTGTCCTCCACTCCCGGGGTAAACGATTCAACGGTTTCGGATTGGGCAAAAGGTTATGTGGCCCTTGCACTGGAGCTAAAGCTGCTTAAAGGCGATACCGACGGAAAATTCGGCGGCACGACAAACGCGACCCGCGATTTGCTGGTACTGGGAGCCTACGAGGCCAAAGAAGTCTTCGTGTCTCAGTTATCGGCATCTCCAACGGCATCCTCAACCCCAACGGTATCGCCTTCGTCAACCCCGACGGCAACCCCGACGAGCACACCTGTGCCGACCCCGGCGCCAACAAGCGCTCCTGTTTCGACTCAGACGCCGACTAGCACGCCGGTTTCGACGCCAACAAGCACTCCTGTATCGACGCCAACAGGAACCGCAGTGACAACGCCAACGCCAACAGCAACTGAAACGTCGTCGCCAATGCCTTCATCAACAGTATCTCCATCTCCATCTTCATCGGTTGAACCAACTGGAGAAACGGATCAAGCAACAATTTCCAGCAAAGATGCCGGCAACTCCAATATGACCATTTCTTTCACCAACGAATTAAACAGTATTTATACAAGCAATTATGATATTACTATGTTGATTGAGTCCATCAGCATAACGCCAGCGGGAGCGTCAACGTTTGAAGTGCCAATCACCAATTCAACCCTGATAATGTGGGATACCGTCGGCACTCCCAAATTAACAATAATGAATTTGGTAGAGCACTTCAAAACAGGTGATATTATCCGTGTTACTTTCAAGGAATTGAAAAGTCAGAATGATGAAACATTGATTTCGGCGGGTAATTGGATCGAGGGTGAAGTTGACAGCAATTCCAACCCTGATCCTGGCACAAATCCAGGCCCATTCCCAGATCCGGGAACGAATCCGGACCCTGGCACAAATCCAGGCCCATTCCCAGATCCGGGCACGAATCCATACCCTGGACCCGGCCCATTTCCGTATCCAAGCCCACCATTCCCTTACCCTGTACCTTAATTGGCTATAGTCCTCTTCTGAAATTATTTTGATAAGAAGAAAATGATTTATTCAGCCGCATTCCCCCAGGGGAGTGCGGCTTTTTTGTGATGGTTCCGGCATAAAAAACGAAAAAGTTGTATTTAGCAAAATGAACCTTCTAAAGGTCATCTTGTCGCTGTTCAGAATGGCAAAATGTCTTATTTGACAGATGTGCAGCAAGCAGCCCAAGCTGCATGAATGAAAAATATATGGACACTATTGACCTTAGGGCACACCTAAGGTGTATCGTTAGGTCAAAGCAAAAACAACCCGGGAGCGATGACGTTTGAAAAATGAAATTACAATAAGCGAACTTGCTAGATTGATGGGGGTTTCGACCCACCAAATCCGATATTTCGAGGACAAGGAAGTGCTGCATCCCGCCTATACGGATACTAATCAGTATCGAATGTACGGCCTCGAGCAGGTCTATCGGCTGGCGCAGATTTTGCTGCTTCGCAAGCTGGGCTTGTCCGTTCAAACGATCAAGGAATCTATTGACGGCGACTCGCCGGAGCAAATGTCGCAGCTCCTTCATGCTTCGCTGGATGATCTTCAAGAGGAAATAAAACGGCTCCAGGATCTTTGCAGGCTGATGGTCAATATTTTGGAGGAGCAGCAGGAATATGCCGGGGTGTCCCCTGCTTACTCCATCAAGCAGAGGAATGCAATGGAGCTCAAATGCTGGTTCCGTACAGATGCCCGGCGGGGGATGGATGCCATTTTGCTGGCCAAGCAATCGCCTCCTCCTGATCTGTTCGAGTCGGATATCTATTTTGTCATAGAGGATAACGGAAAAATGGCCGTTTGCACAGAATCGAAAACAGAAGGCGATTTGATGCTGCCAGAGTCTCGCTATCTCTGCTATCCCTTTTTGGCGGAGGATGAGGGGGAGATCGAATTCCGGATTCAGCAAATGCTGCAATATGCGGACTCGCAATCCATTGCGTTGAACGGACCTGCCGTGCTTGCTGAAAAATCCTATTTATCGCTGTTTAGTCCGGACAAGCTTCATTACGAGCTAATGATTGAGGTCCAGGAAAAAGACGTAGCCGCGCAGACCGGGGAGGGCGTATGAAAAAGAAACTAATAGCAACAATTTTGACTCTCGTCATTGCGGCAGGCGGCACACTCTTTTATATCCTGCAGCAGAACAGCTACGATATGGTGGAGAAAACCATCCAGATTGAAACGCCGCAAGGCGCACTGAGCGGCACACTTGCGCTGCCCAAGGGGGAAACTGGCAAGCTGGGACTTGTACTGTTTATTCATGGAGACGGCTCGATCAATGCCTCCCATAATGATGGCTACAAGCCGCTATGGGAAAGGCTTGCGGCACTTGGTTACGCGTCCCTCTCTTTGGACAAAAGAGGCATCGGAGGTTCGGAGGGCAATTGGCTGCAGCAGAGTATTAATGATCGGGTAGAGGAGGCTCGTCAGGCGCTGGCCTGGGCCAAAACACAACCGATGATCGACGATAACCGAATCGGCGTCTGGGGAGCCAGCCAGGCCGGCTGGGTGATTCCGAAGCTGGCTGGCAAGGAGCAACTTGCCTTTAGCATTCTCGTATCCCCCGCTATTAACTGGCTGACTCAAGGCGAATACAATACCCGCAGTCAGATGGAAAAGGATGGTTACGGCAAAGCTGAAATTGAAAGCCAAGTTGCGTATGAGAAGGAGGTAAAGGAGCTGCTTCTAAGTGGGGCAACGTATGCCATTTATGCGGCAATCTCTCATAAGGGCGAGCCTATGACAGAGGAGCGCTGGAGCTTCGTCCAAAAAAATGTGCGCTCAGACGCAACCTTGGACCTGGCCAATTTTCAAACCCCCGTTCTATTGCTGCTTGGAGAGAAGGATATTCATGTGAACGTGGAGGAAACAGAAGCGGTGTATCGTGCGACTATTCCATCCTCGCTGCTGAGCGTTGAGGTATTCCCCGATACCGAACATTCCATGTTGTCCATCAAAACGGCGGATTCAGAGCTCCGCGCTTGGTCGTTAAGCTTGTTTCAGCCCAGAAATATAACGGTCAAAGGATACATGGACGCCATCGAGCAATTTTTGAAGGAAGGCTTGTAAAATGAAGGGACAACAAGAAACGAAAAAAACAAATGAAGCAAAAATATTAAATGAACCAAATAAAACGAAGGATAGAATCTACGGACTGGATTTAGCCAGGGCGCTAGCTGTATTAGGCATGATTATTGTGAATTATAAAATAGCCATGTCAGCGGAAAATAGCGGCCCTTCATGGCTGAGGGCAGCGACAGGAATGCTGGAAGGCCGGGCGTCCGCCCTGTTCGTGCTGCTTGCGGGGATTGGGGTTGCTTTAATGACGGCCAAGGCGCGGCAATCGGGGGATGCTGCGCTCCTTGCGCAAAGCAGCAGCAGCTTATTCAAAAGAGCGTTATTTTTGCTTGCTGCCGGAGTTCTGCTGCTGTTGTTGGATTGGAGCGCCGATATTTTGCACTATTATGCCGTTTTTCTGGCTGTAGGCGCGCTTCTGATGTCTGCATCGGACCGAATGGTGCTGGGACTGGGACTGGGTTCAATAGCCCTCTCTCCCATCCTTCTTCTGTTGTTCGATTATGGCAAGGGATGGTCTTCAAGCTTTCATGAATATCAAGATCTATGGACCTTTTCGGGATTTATCCGCAATTTGTTCCTTAACGGTTTTCACCCTGTCTTTCCATGGCTAGGCTTTTTTCTGGCCGGGTTATGGATTGGGAGGAAGGGCTGGCTGGCCAAAAGAGAGCTTCGCCTTCCCTTGCTGCTGGCTGGCGCAGGCGGCGTTATGTTTGTGCAGCTAGCGTCCTGGCTGCTTATAAAATGGACTTCCATCGGGCTGGGGCATGAAGCGGCAAAAGCATTTTTCTCCACCAAGCCGATGCCGCCTTCTGTGTTGTACGTTTTTTCGGGAATAGGTTCGGCGGTGGTCGTTATTATGATTTGTTTGCATCTAGCGGAAAGATTTCGGGGCAGCAAAGCCATTTCAATGCTCATTCATACCGGACAGCTGTCATTGACCCACTACATCGGGCATGTTGCGATCGGATTGGGGCTGCTCCAGGGAATCGGCTATTTGGAGAACAAAAGCTTGCCGTTTGCGGTCTTTTATTCTTTGCTTTATTTTGCCGTTGCTGCTGTTTTTTCGATGCTTTGGCGCAAAAAAATGACGCGGGGGCCAGTAGAGTTAGCCATGCGAAAGCTATGCTGAGCTCGGAACTGATGGTGCTGCGTTGAACAACAACCCTTGGAATGACAACAACCCTATCCATTGCATAGGGACACCCGAATGGTCCCGTTAGTCCATCAAAGCTCCCTCCTCGTTTGGCTGATCCAGCCGATGCGTCAGTGAGCTTTTTTGTTGCAGCAGGATCAGAGTTGCAATTTTGTTTGATGCGGTAGGAAAAATGTTTAAGAACTGGCGACAAAATCCTTGCATCCGGCAACGGCCGTCCCTCCCGTTGTCCCGATAAAGTTAGCTAAAATAAAGAAAAACGGAAAGCGCTTACCCGTATTACAGGGAAGTTCTGCCGCATCATTCATGAGGGGGATTTAGATGAATCCTGCGCTGCAAGGAGAAACGAAGCCACAACATGGAAAAACCGGCATAAGCCAAAAATACCGGCTGCTGCTGTATGCGTCCCCATTTCTGCTGCTGATTCTCGTATTCAGTTATTTTCCGTTATACGGATGGACGTATGCATTTTATAACTATCGGGTTGGTTTTTCGCTCAGCGATTCGGAATTTGTTGGTTTCAAATGGTTTCTGTCCATCATCAACAATCCTTATCAGCTGGACGAAATCAAACGGGTCATGACCAACACCTTCGCTATGAGCTTGCTGGGAATCGCAACTTCAATTCTGCCTGTCATCTTTGCGATTTTCCTGGTGGAGATCAAAACGAACTGGTACAAAAAGCTGGTGCAAACGTTAACGACGCTGCCTAACTTTATTAGCTGGGTGCTGGTTTACGCGATAGCGTTTATGTTGTTTTCCTACGACAACGGTCTCGTCAATAAAATCATGATTGGTCTGGGCCTTCAAGACGGCAATGTCAATTACCTGGCTTCGGGCGAATACATGTGGCTGAAAATGACGCTGTGGAACGTCTGGAAGGGCCTCGGCTGGGGCGCCATTTTGTACATCGCGGCTATTATGGGCATCGACCAGGAGCTGTACGATGCAGCCAAGGTAGACGGAGCCGGCCGCGTAAGACTAATGTGGCATATTACGCTTCCGGGCGTTATGCCAACCTTCTTCGTTCTGCTGCTGCTCTCCATCGCCAACTTTATCAATAACGGCATGGAGCAATACTTCGTATTCCAGAACGCGCTCAACAAGGATACGATCGAGGTGCTTGATTTGTACGTTTACAACACGAGTATGGTCGGCAACAACTTCTCGTTTGCGACGGCGGTCAGCATGTTGAAATCGGTAGTCAGCGTAGTTCTGCTGTTTGTGGCGAACCAATGCTCCAAGTGGGTTCGCGGCGAATCTATCATTTAACGGGGCCGTTCACGAGAGGAGGAAGAAGGACATGCATAAAACCGGCTTGGGAGATAAAGTATTTTCGGCGGTTAACTATATCGGATTCGGTATTTTCACTCTGCTCTGCGCGTTTCCTTTCTATTATTTGTTCATCCAGACCATCAGCGATAACAGCTTGAGCGCCAGCGGCGCCATCACCTGGCTGCCCAAAGGCATTCACTTCAACAACTATATCGAGGTGCTGAAGGTGAAAGGCCTTTCGACCGCCGCTCTCGTATCGGTAGGACGGACGGTGATCGGCACGATTCTAACCGTGTTTGGTTCGGCCTTCCTGGGCTATCTGTTCACCAAAAGAAAAATGGCCGGCCGCAAATTCTGGTACCGCTTTGTGGTCGTTACCATGTATTTCAACGCCGGCATCATTCCATGGTTCATCATCATGATGAATATGGGCATGGTCAATAATTACCTGGCCTACATTCTGCCGACCATCGTATCGCCGTTTTACGTTATTTTGGTCAAAACGTTTGTGGAGTCGCTTCCCGAAGCGCTGGAGGAATCGGCGGAAATCGACGGAGCCGGCACCATGGTCCTGTTCTTCCGTATCGTATTCCCGCTTATTATGCCGATTGCGGCGACCATCTCGATTTTTTCCGCAGTGGCGCAATGGAACTCCTTCATTGATACGTTGTTCCTGATGAAGAGAGAAGAATATTACACGCTTCAGTTTGTTTTGTACAAATATTTAAATGAATCCAACTCGCTTGCCGCCATTATCCGGTCCGGGCAAGGGATGCAAAATCTGGACCTGTCCAAGCTGCAAACCGCAACCTCGATCCGTACAACCGTAGCGATGATCGTTGTAGCTCCAATCCTGATGGTGTATCCGTTCTTCCAGCGTTATTTTGTAAAAGGCATCATGATCGGTGCGGTTAAGGGCTAATAACGCGGATAAGACATCGGGGAGGTGAGGCCGGCGCATACGGCGGTGCTGTAGGTTGAATCATCGGGCATCACGTTCAGGCAGGGGTTTCATGAAGGGCTTCAACTAAAAAAAGGGAGGCAATACAATGGCTTTTCGCAAGAAATCATTGGCAATCCTGTTAGTATTCGTACTGGCTACTACACTTATAGCGGCGTGCAGCAACTCCGGCAGCAATAACCCGCAGCCGTCGCAATCCGCGTCCGGCAACGGGGAAGATACGCCGGGTTCGGCGGACCGCCCGGAAATTACGCTTGACGTATTCTCCATGCGCTCCAACTTCTCCGGCGAGCAGCCGGGCTGGTTCGCTAAGGTGATTAAAGACAAATTCAATATCAAATTGAACATCATGGCGTCCAACCTGGAAGGCGGCGGCGACCTGAAGTTCCAGTCGCTGATGGCGGGCGGCAACCTTGGCGACCTGATCATTTTTGGCGATACGGACAGCAAATACCTCGATGCAATCGAGGCCGGCATGCTGCTGGATTGGAACAAGGACGGACTTCTTGATCAATACGGCAAAAATCTGAAGGAGCACGCCGCAAAGGCGCTGGAGAAAAACCAAACCAACTTCGGCGGCGGCACAAGCGTCTACGGCGTTGGCGGCGAGGTTGGCCCCGACAGCGAAGGCCCATCCGAAGGACGCGACCTGAACTATCACCCGAACCTTCGCTGGGATTTGTACGAGCAGCTCGGCAGACCTGAAATCAAAACGATGGAAGACTACCTGCCGGTATTAAAAGCAATGAAAGACCTGCAGCCAACAAGCGATTCCGGCAAGCCAGTTTACGCCTTCTCCATGTGGCCGGACTGGGACGGCAACCTGATGATGAACGCAAAAGCGTGGGCGGGCATGCACGGCTTTGAAGAAAACGACGGCGTAAATCCGGGCGGCTTTACCCTGATCTCCGCCGATACGGAAGAGATTCAAGGCTTGCTAGACGAAGACAGCTATTATATGAGGGCGTTGAAGCTCTATTTTGACGCCAACCAAATGGGGCTGGTCGATCCCGACTCCTTGACGCAAAACTTCGATACCGTTGTTGACAAAATCCGCGACGGACAAATCCTGTTCGTATGGTTCTCCTGGCTCGACGATGCGTACAATACGCCTGAACGCGAAGCGGAAGGAAAGGGCTTTCATCTGGTTCCGTTCCAGGAGGAGCGCGCTTTCTCCAATGGCTTCAACCCTTACGGCGGTACGGCTACCTGGTCCATCGGCTCCAAAACGAAATATCCGGAGCGCGTTCTGGAACTGATTGACTGGCTGTATTCCCCTGAGGGTACGATGGTATCCAACTATGGACCGGAAGGCATGATGTGGGAGCTGAAGGACGGCAAGCCGGTGCTGACGGCGCTTGGCGAAGAAGCCTTCCCGTCCAATGCAACTCCGATCCCTGACGAGTTCGGCGGCGGCGTATGGGATAAAGGCCGCAACCAGCTGAACAATACAACATTCAAGCTGTCCGCAATCAATCCTGACAACGGCGATCCTTACGATTACCTGCTATGGAGCTCGACGCTGGACAAAAATCCGTCCAAGCTGGAAGAAAACTGGCGCGCGGCTATGGGCGCGGACACGCCTGTGGAATGGTTCGTGAAAAACAATAAAATCGCGGTTCAAAAAGCAATCTTCACCGGCGAGCCATACGTGGAAATGTCCGATGATTTGCTGCAAAAGAAAGGCCAGGTGGCTTCGGTGATCAAGCAATATTCCTGGCAAATGGTATACGCGAAAAGCGAAGCCGAGTTCAACAAGCTGAAGGACGAAATGGTGACAAAAGCGAAGGGTCTCGGCTATGACGAACTGGTGGCCTTCAACAAGCAGGAAACCGAAAAAACGTTCAAATTCCGTTAAAATGAAGAAATTCCCATAACGCGCGGAGGACTCCCGAAAGGTGCGGTCCTCCGCTTTTCACATGAAACAGGAAACGGTACAATGGGTATAAAGCTCTGCATTGGATATGAAAGCGATTACGGTAAAAAGGAGTTTTCCGTTGACAACACAGAGATGGAACCGGTGGATAAGGAAGCTGTCCCATCCTTTCAAACGAAGCACGCTAAGGCGTACGCTTGTTATATATCTTTTGATTGCCTGTATGTTTCCGCCCGTGCTGTTCGCGGGGTATACGTATTCCACCATGCATGCCATATTGAAAAATAAAATTCAGGCGGGTATTGAAGCCAGCCTGAAGCAGGAAGCGACCGGAATCGAAAATTTGCTGAGCAATCTTGATTTCGTGTCCAAGCAGTTTGCGCTGGACGGGCAAACGGCAGCCAAGGTCAACGACTTCCTGAAAAGCGACAGGATGACGGAAAAAGTAGAAATGAGCAAGGATATCGAAGACAATCTTAACGTCGTTAATTTTACCAATCCAAATCTGGGATTGATGGCATATGTCAGCGAGGACTCGGACAATCCCATTCTGTTTACCAATCGTTCCGTACGGGAGGCCTTTCAGATAATGAGCTTGCCTCCTTTTGTCAAATACAACGGCACGGCTTATTTCGGGCCGCATCAGACGCAATACAAAAACAGCGACAATATCGTGTTTTCCTCCCTTAGGGAGGTCAAAACGGGCGCGGGCGAGCCGTTATTCATCTATCTGGAATCCAACTACAACATTTTCCGCAAAATCATGAACAGCAATTGGTACGGTATGCCGGTTTATCACTATTTGATCAACGAGCAGGAGCAGGTTATTTTTGCGGATGCCGGCGATCCGCCCTTTCAGAGCAGCAAGCTGACGTGGGGCATGGTGGACAGGCAGGATGCCGAATATGCCAACCACTATTTGTTCGGATACGAGTCGATCCAGGGCTGGAAGCTTGTAACGGCCGTCGAAAAAAAAGTATTCAATCATGAAATAAACGAATGGATGCTCCGAATGGGCATTTTGTTCCAGGGGTCGTTCTGCTTCGCAATCGTCCTGGCGATGCTGATCTGGCGCAAGGTGTATGGCTCGCTTCGAAAGGTCAATCGCGAAATCGTCCGCATGACGGGCGACCGGGAAGCGCCTGTCCAACTGATGCATATCGAGGAATTCGACCAGGTGCTGGACAATTTTCAGGTCATGAAGAATACGGTAAACGATCTGATTGGGGAAATTGCCAAAAACGAACAAAATAAAAGCAAGCTGGAAATCGAAAAGCTGCTTAGCCAGATCAATCCGCACTTTTTGCACAATACGCTTAATTCCGTGCAATGGATGGCCAGGGAGAGCGGGCAGGATGATATCGACAAAATCGTTACGCTGCTGGTGCAGGTGCTGCATTACAATATGGGCAAGCAGAGCCTAATCGTGACCATGCGGGATGAAATAGGCGCTTTGCGCAACTATATCGAGCTGCAAAGCATCCGGTATGAGGACGACCTGGAGTTTCATATCGAGGTTGATCCCGATACGCTGCCTGTTCCCGTGCCCCGATTTCTGCTTCAGCCTATGGTGGAAAATGCCATTTATCACGGCAAACACGATGTGAAAAGCGAAATCCACATCTCTATTAAAGCCAGGGATGGCAAGGTGGAGCTGATGGTGCGGGACAACGGGCCGGGCATGGAGCAGGAGAAGATAAATCAGCTGCTGGATCTTGCAGGGGAAGCGCAAAGCCTTGGGATGGGCATCGGTCTTACATATGTGCAGCGGCTGCTGGAGCGTTATTACGGCCAGGCGACCCGTTTGAATATTGAGAGCGTGCGAGGTCAGGGCACATGCTTGTCGGTTATCATTCCAATGAAAATGGAGGAGGTACGGGAATGATTCATGCAATCGTGGTGGATGATGAAAAGCTGGTGCGTAAAGGCTTTATTGCGCTTGCGGACTGGCAGGCCTACGACATTGAAATTGTCGGCGAAGCGGGAAACGGCAATCGCGCCCTCCAAATGATGGACCAGCAGCGTATTGATTTGATGTTCGTGGATATAACGATGCCGGGCATCAACGGCTTCGAGCTGATGAAGAAGGTCCAGCAAAAAAACGATGACGTGCAGTTCGTTATCCTGACCTGTCATCATGAATTTAATTATGTTCAGGAGGCGCTCCGTCTGGGGGCGATTGATTACATCGTCAAAACGCTCCTCAACAAGGACAATGTGGACGAAACGATGAAAAGAATTTCCGGCAGGCTGACCCGGCAAAGCGAAAAAAAGGCGGCGGAGAGCAAGCATTTTCCAGGCGCCGCGGTTTTTCAGAATGGGGGTAAAAAGAGGAGTCTCGCCGAAGTGCGGGGGTTTCTGCCGGATGATGTCGTTTTGCATCAGCTTTCGCCTGGCTTGTCCATCTGTTATCCGGGCGGCGGAGCCTCTATTCCAGACTTGGAAGAGCTGAGGGAGAACCTGCATCATGATTGGGAGGTTATCGGAATAGCGCCTTGCGACGGCCACAGCCGCCAGGAAGCGGAGGAGCTGCTCCGGGAAAGGCTGGGGCATTTTCTGTTTTACGCCGAAAACCCGCTTCCATCTCCGGTTGCGCTTATGGAGCTGGAGCAGCTTCATGGAAATCAGAATATGGCCGGGGACAAGGAGACCTTATTGGCGGAGTGGCAGCAGTTCAAATGGCTGTTATATGGGAAAAGCTGGAGTGCGTTGAATGAAAAAGTAGTTCTGCTGAGACCCGACCCTTCGTTATTGATCGGAATGATGAAAGCGTTGTATACCAACTGGACGAACTACATGGAATGGAGCGACGAAGACAGGGCTCTCCTTGAGGCTGACACGCATCCTCGCGCCTGGAGCGACATGGCGCAGACGCTATCGGAGATGGCGCTGATTGTACAACGACGGCTTGCCGACCTTTCGTTGTCACGGGAGGTTGTGCTTTGCCTGGTCAAGGCGCTGCAGGAAATGCGGCTGCATGCCTGCGACAACCTGACTCAAAGCGACATCTCCGCTAAAGTAAATATGAGCAGAAGCTATTTCAGCCAATGCTTCAAGCTGTTTGTTGGCAACTCCTTTGGCGAGGTGCTGCGCAAAATGAGAATCGACCAGGCCAAGCATCTGCTGCTGGAGAGCAATTTATCCATATCGGAAATCGCCGGTGCGATCGGATTTGACGATCATAAGCATTTTAGCCGAACCTTCAGAGAACGGGTCGGCATGTACCCGACCGAATACCGGACTATCCAGCAAGCGACAATGGTGAATGCGGAATGAGGCGGCGGTTGCTGTTGGAACGCCAGTGGCCGAGGATATCCATAAACCCGGCAGCCTGGAGGCGCAGCGGGCTAAAGCCGCGGCATGGCTTGCTTTTGCTGATCGTCTTCTTATTACTGATTGCCGCAGGCTGCAAGGGAAGCGAAAACGGAGGCGAGCCGAAGCAAATGGAGGAAGGGAAGCTTCCATATGAGGAGCCCGTTACTTTAAAGGTTGCCTACTTTTATTCCGACATTACGCTGCCGGAGGGAGATGTCGGCGATCAAAATTTCATCTCGCGGTATATTAAGGAAAAGCTTGGCATTGTCATTAAGTACGACTGGGAAGCGAGCGGCGAGGAGCAATACAACAACATGCTGGATTTGGCCATTCAGAGCAGCGATTTGCCCGATGTTTTCGTTGTGAATCGCGAGCAGCTCCTTACGCTGGTCGAACGGAACCAGATAGCGGATTTGACGGTCTTGTATCCGCGTTACGCCTCGTCGTTAGTCCGTTCCATCTACGATTCAACGGATGGAAAGGCGCTTGAAGAAGCTACTTTTGACGGAAAGCTGTATGCATTTCCGAATGTTGTGATCGAGGCGGATACGCCCTCTTATTTATGGGTTCGCCAGGATTGGCTGGATAAGCTGAATCTTCCTGCGCCTTCTACGCTGGAGGATATCGGGAATATCGCAAAGGCCTTTATCGAGAGGGATCCCGACGGCAACAATGTGGACGACACAATCGGCTTGCCAGTGGATAAAAGCTTGGTTTATATCAAGAAAACCGGCATCTACGGACTGGACAGCATTTTTGCTTCTTATCATGCATTTCCCAAAAGCTGGTTCCGAAACAGCGAAGGCCATGTCGTCTACGGTTCTATTCAGGCCGAAGCAAAGCAAGCGCTGGAGCTTCTTGCCGGGTGGTATAGAGAGGGTATCATTGACCGCGAATTCATGCTGAAGAAGGAGTCTGAATATTCCACGGACCCCAGTCAGGCGGGCCTTTTGTTCGCGCCCTGGTGGGGGCCGTATTGGCCTTTGGGCAACACCGTTTCGAAGGATGCAAAGGCGGAGTGGAAGGTTTATGCGGCTCCGAAGGATGCTTCAGGCCAATTTGTAACCCGTAGCTCTGCGGTGACGGATAGCTACCTGGTCGTTCGTAAAGATTATCCCCATCCGGAAGCAGCCCTCAAAATTCTTAATCTGTTTACGGAGCTTGAGCGATTCAGCGGGGAAGAGGATGCTGCAACGGCCTCGATCCGGGCCACAGCTCAGCAGATGGGGAACCAGCTTCGCAATTATTTTCCGCTTACTTTACTGCTGGATGATCGGGATGCGGTTATACGACGCTATGATATGTTGATAAAGGCGCTTGAAGGCGAATTGAAAATAGAGGATATGAACCAGGAAATGCAGGAGATGTTCGCTAGTATATTGTTTGAGCAGGAAAATCCGCGCAAGGATTTAGAGGCATGGATCATCTCGCAGGCATATCTGCAGGGAGGTAAAATCAGCAAGGAGCCCATGACTAGGGTGGAAGTGTTGTTTGTGGACAGCACCCCTGCCTATGATCAGTATTGGCCAAGCCTTCAACGGCTGGAAATGGATTATTATTTGAAGATAATTACGGGGGAGCTTCCCATTGAAGCATTTGATACCTTCGTGGCGGAATGGATGAACAATGGCGGCAAAAAAGTGATGAAAGAAGTCGGCGAATGGGCGAATTCACCTAATTAGCAGGTTTTATTCAACCAATTGAAACAGGCCAAAGCCGTCAGTCCTCATGGGATTGACGGCTTTGTCCATAGGTGCAAAGAAGAGGTTAAGTTGCTGCTTTTAAATGCTTACTTTTTTGACGGTCAGAGATGCATTGACGCCATCGCTTAAGGATACGCCGATGGTGACCAGAGCGGTAGCGGCCAGGTTCAGCGAGTCTCCCGCCGCAAGCGTAACGAGCACGCTGCCCTGGAACACGATGCCCGAAGTCAGGGAAAGCAATCGGGTTTGGAACGTCGAAGGAATAAAGGTTGTGGCTATGCGAACGCCTGCAGACAACGAAACAGCTGTCAGAACGGTACCAACCGCTAAATAATAGTTAACTTCGTAAACGCCAGGCGTTACGATCGTAACTGCGTTTGTACCAAGCGTGACATCGGCGGAAGGCATCGTATCCGCAAGCAAAATTTGCTGCGTTCCTCCAACTGCAATCGTTAAGGTCTGAGCGTCGTCCGAAAACAAGCCGCCATAAGCTTCAAGCCCCGCCGGACTGTCTGCGCCAGTTGGTCCAGTCGGTCCAGTCGGCCCTGTCGGTCCGGTAGCGCCGTCCGCGCCCGTCGGTCCAGTTGGTCCGGTAGCGCCGTCCGCGCCTGTCGGTCCAGTTGGTCCGGTAGCGCCGTCCGCGCCTGTCGGTCCAGTTGGTCCGGTAGCGCCGTCCGCGCCCGTCGGCCCTGTCGGTCCGGTAGCGCCGTCCGCGCCCGTCGGTCCAGTTGGTCCGGTAGCGCCGTCCGCGCC
>PJUA01000124.1_pt1 | contig 75713 bp, 57 predicted proteins | sample 1512151 | NCBI WGS metagenome assembly PJUA01 (sample SAMN08177678, study PRJNA422409) | Soil metagenome, whole genome shotgun sequencing project. | isolation source: Soil enriched on filter paper: beechwood xylan treatment | place: USA: Madison | collected 2015-01-15
CCGGACACGCCCTCGACGACGAACGTCGTCACGGACTTCGCGGGGACGGCCAGGGTGACGGTCCCGTCCCGCCCGACGCGCACGGGCTCGCCGGGCACGAGCGACCAGGGTGCGGCGTCGTCGGTGCGGACGGGCGGCGGGGCGGTGGTGACGACGGGGGTCACGGTCGCGCCGTCGAACGACGCGAACCGCGACAGGTCGAGGGTGACCGCCCGGTCGGACTGCGACTGGTTGACGTGCACGAGCGTCGCGCCGTCCTCGTCGCCGTGCACGAACGCGGTGGTCGACGGGTCGTCGACGGCGACCTGGGAGTCGCCGGGCTCGATGTAGTGCGTGAAGTTCCGGACGGTGTCGTACTTGGTGTTCGTCAGGACGCGGCACGTCGGGTCGGCGTGCCCGGCGGCGACGCGGCGGGCCGACGTCCCGTCGGCGGAGCAGTCGAGGTCGACGTAGACGCTGCCCCAGTTGCCGTCGGCCTCGAGCTCCATGTGCCACAGGTCCTCGACGGGCTGCCAGAAGACCCAGGCGGACGGCTCGAGCTCGCGCAGGTCGTCGACGATGCGCGTCGCCATGCCGAGACCGTTGGCCATGTCGTCGAGGTCGAACCCGCCCTCGATGCTGAAGTCGCCCTCGACCTCGCTCATCCACAGCCGCTTGCCGGCGGCCTTGGCGATGTCGCGGGCCTGCACGCGGTCCTCGGTGCCGTACGTGTGGACGTTGAGCTGCCCGACGGCCTCGCGCGCGGCGGGGGTCCAGCCCTCCCAGTCCTGCACGAACAGGCGCGGGTTGGTCTCGTCGGGTCCGGACACGACGGCGTCGGTGCTGGTCCCGGGGGCGGCGAGCCGGGCCGCGAGGGACTCGACGAGCGTCGCCTGCAGGGCGGGCGACAGGTGCGCGCCCTCCTGCCGGCGCGGCTCCAGGGTCCCGTCGGGCCGGAACCGGGTGGCCCAGTAGTCGGTGTTCGGCTCGTTCATCGGGTCGATCGTCGAGAACCGGACGCCGTAGGTCCGCTCCAGGTGCTCGACGGCCCGCACCATGTACGCGGCGAAGTCGTCGACGCTGTCGGTGCGGAGCTGGTCGGTCGTGGGCTCCAGGCCGCCCGTGGCGTAGCCGGACTCGGTCATGAACCACGGCGGGGAGTTGCTGAACGCCTCCCAGTGCGTGACGCGCGCGTCCTGCGCGAGCCGCTCGACCCACCACCGCTGGCCGGGGTCGGCGTCGAGGTCGTACGACGCGTCGTCGTCGGGGTCGAAGGCGGCGCGGTAGGCGTCGGCGGCGTCGCGCACGGCACCGTCGGGCCCGAGGAGACCGGGCGACCACCAGCCGGGGACGTCGCCGCCGGGCCGCATGTAGGCGGGCGAGTCGACGTCGGTCGCGTTGCCGCCGCCGACGTTGTACCGGACGACCGTGAGGTTCAGCCCGTCCTCCCCGAACACCTTCTGGTAGAGGTCCTCGCGCACGTCCTCGGGGTAGCCGCCGGTCGCGTGCGCGAACCAGACGAGGCTCGTGCCCCAGCCCTGGAACGGCTCGCTCGCGCGGTAGGACGGGTCGGGCGTGATCGTCAGCGGCTCGCCGGCGACGTCGTCGGGGGCGGTCGCGACGAGGGCGGCGACCGTGCCGCCGGCGGCCGCGGTCGCCACGGTCGCGGCGGCGACGATGCCGAGGCGGGCGCGCCGCCGGGACGTGCTGGTCGTCGGGCCGGTGCCGGTCGGGGTGCTGGTCAAGGCCACACTGCCTCTCGTCGGGGGGTTCGTCGTGCGGGTCAGGTGCGCTGGGCGTGCTCGAGCCGCGCGTAGCGGCCGCCTGCGTCGAGCAGCTCGTCGTGGCTGCCGACCTCGACGACGCGCCCGTGGTCGAGCACGACGATCCGGTCGGCGTTGCGGATGGTCGACAGCCGGTGCGCGACGACGAGCGTCGTGCGGCCGGCCATGAGGCGTGCGAGGGCGTCGCGGACGAGCGCCTCGGACTCGGAGTCGAGTGCGGACGTCGCCTCGTCGAGCAGCAGGACGCGGGGGTCGCGGACGAGCGCCCGGGCGATCGCGATGCGCTGCCGCTGCCCGCCGGACAAGCGTGCGCCGCGCTCGCCGACGACGGTGTGCCAGCCGTCGGGCAGGGCGTCGACGATCTCGGCGGCGTTGGCGTCGACGAGGGCCTGCCGGACGCGGGCGTCGGGCACGTCGGTCATGCCGTAGGTGACGTTCTCCCGGATCGAGCCCTCGAACAGGACGGAGTCCTGCGGGACGACGGACACGTGGGCGCGGTACGTGCGCAGGTCGAGCGTGGCGGCGTCGACGCCGTCGAGCAGGATCCGGCCGCCGGTGGGGCGCAGGAACCCGAGCGCGAGGTTGAGCATCGTGGACTTGCCGGAGCCGGAGTGGCCGACGAACGCGATGGTCTCGCCGGGCCGGACGTCGAGGTCGATGCCGGTGACGGCGGGCTCCGCGGCGTCGGGGTAGCGGAAGTCGACGTGGTCGAACCGGAGCGCGCCGCCGACCGACCGCACGACGTCCTTGCCCGCGTTCTCCTCGAGGTCGGGCTCGGTGAGGACCTCGGCGACGGACCGCACGGACTCGAGCCCCTTGTGCCCGACGGGCAGGACCATGAGGACCTGGGTGACGCCGCCGGTGATGAGGCCGAAGTACGCGGAGAGCTGGACGACCTCGCCGGGCGTGATGGCGACGCGACCGCTGACGCTCGCCCAGGCGCCGGTGACGAGGCACCCGACGCTGAGCAGCTGCAGGACGACCCAGGACAGCGACTGGAACCGGCCGTTGAGCATGTCGAGCTCGTACCCGGAGGTGCGCACGCCCTCGGCGCCCTCGGCGATGCGGGCCTGCGCGGTGGCCTCCAGGCCGTGCGCGCGCGTGATGGGCAGCAGGGTCGCCATCTCCCCGACGCGGGTCGCGAACTGCTCGACGTTGCGGCGGAAGTCCTCGTTGCGCTGGCGGGACCGGCGGGCGAGGGCCCACCGCAGGGCGACGGCGAGGGGGATGGTGAGCGCGTAGACGGGCAGGAACTGCGGCACGGACAGCGCGGTCATGACGATCGCGCCGGTGACGACGGTCGTCTGGGCGAGGACGGGGTGGGTGACCTGCTGGAGCGCGAGCTCGATGTTCTCGACGTCGCGGACGACCTTGGTCTGGACGAGCGACGACGACGTCCGGGAGTGGAAGCCGATGGACAGGCTCTGCAGCCGGGCGGTCAGGGCGTTGCGCAGGTCCGCGCCGATCTGTCGGACGGCCCCCATGAAGAGCTTGGTGTAGAGGACGTGCGTGGGGTAGTTCTGCAGCAGCGCGACGAACGCGATCGCGGCCCAGATGCCGAGCTCGCGAGGGGGTCCGCCGTCGACGACGACGTCGATGACGTGGGCCGTGACGACCGGCATGAGCCACTGCGGCGAGTCCTTGACGGGGAAGATCAGGACGGCACCGAGGACCCGGCGGCGGTGCGCGCGCAGGAGCCGCAGGACGGACCGCAGGGGGTGCTGGCCGTCGACCTCGACGGCGGCGCCTCGGCAGGCGACGGACATGGGGCACAACTCTAGCCATAAATACAGCCATTAGACGAAGGGTGCGACGATAGGCGTGCCGTCGTTCACCTCCTCGTCGTCGGCGGGTGCGTCGACCTCCTCCAGCGCGAGCGCCTCGTCGACCCGGTCCACCTCCCGGTACGCCACCGCGAGCGCCCGCCGGCTCGTCGCCGTGTCCACGTGCCACGGCCCGAGCATCCGCTGCCGCTCCGCGAGCGTGCGCTCCAGCATCGGCAGCGCCTCGTCCGCCCGGCCCGCGAGCCGGTATGTCATCGCCAGGTCGTGCCGGCTCGTCATCGTGTCCGGGTGCCCCGGACCCAGCACCAGGTCGCGGTCCGTCAGGGTGCCCTCCAGCAGCACCACCGCGGTGTCCAGCCGGCCCGTGTCGCGCAGCGTCAGCGCCAGCCCGTGCCGGCTCGCGAGCGTCTCCTGGCTCTCCTCGCCGAGCACCCGCTGCCGGTCGCCGAACGTCCGCTGCATGAGGCGCAGCGCGTCCCGCGGACGACCGGCGTCGCGCAGCGCCGTCGCCAGGTCGTGCCGGCTCGCGAGCGTGTCCGGGTCGTCCGACCCGAGCACCTGCTCACGGTCGGCCAGCGTGCGCTCCAGCAGGGGCACCGCCCGGTCCACCCGGCCCGCGTCGTGGTACGCCCGCGCCAGGACGCTGCGGCTCTCCAGCGCGTCCAGGTGCTGCGGCCCGCCCGCCCGCTCCGCGTCCGACAGCAGCCGCTCCAGCAGGGGGAGCGCCTCGTCGAAGCGGCGGACGTCCTTGTACGCCAGCGCCAGGTCGCGCCGGCACGCCCGCGTCGTCGGGTGGTCGGGACCGAGCGCGCGCTCCGCGTCCGCGACCGCCTGCTCCAGGACCGGCAGCGCCTCCGTGACCCTGCGCGCGTCGCGGTACGCCTGCCCGAGCTCGAGGCGGCTCGTCAGCGTGTCCGGGTGGTCCGGGCCGAGCACGCGCTCGCGGTCCGCCAGGGCGTGCTCCAGCAGCGGCAGGGCCCGGTCGAAGCGGCGCGCGGCCCGGTGCGCGAGCGCGAGCGCGGTGCGCGTCGCGACCGTGTCGGGGTGGTGCACGCCCAGGCTCCGCTCGGCGTCCGAGAGGCTGCGCTGCAGCAGCGGCAGCGCCAGGTCGACGCGGCCCGCGTCGCGGTGCGCGAGCGCCAGGTTCGTCCGGCTCAGCAGCGTGTCGGGGTGGCCCGCGCCGAGCGTGCGCTGCGCGTCCGTGACGTTGCGCAGCAGCATCGCGAGCGCGTGCTCGTGCTGCCCCCCGTCGCGGTAGGCCATCGCCAGGTTGTTCCGGCACGTCAGCGTCGCGTGGTGCGCCGGCCCGAGCGTCCGCTCCGCGTCCTCCAGTGTCGCCTCCAGCACCCCGACCGCACGGTCCAGGCGACCGCTCTCGCGGTGCGCGAGCGCCAGGTTGTTGCGGCTCGTCACCGTGTCCACGTGGTCGTCGCCGAGCCGGTGGGCCGCCTCCTCGACGAGCCCCTCCCAGCGAGCGACCGCCTCCTCGTGCAGCCCCGCACGGACCAGGCTCGCGCCCGCCGTCCACAGCGCCGCGTGACCGTCCGGCCGCCACAGCACGTGGTGGACGTCCAGCGCCGCGACCGTCGCGACGCCGTCGCGGAACAGGTGCGCGGCCGCCGCGCCGGACGGCAGACCGTCGTCGTAGGGCCACGCCTCCAGCAGCGCGTCCGCCGCGGCGCAGACCGCCGTGTCGAACGTCGTCCGGTCGAGCTGCTCGCGCACGACCTGCTGGACGAGCTCGTGGACGTGCGCGACCCCGTCGTCGTCGACCGACGCCAGCCCCACGTCGCACAGGTGGTCGAGGGCCTGCGCCATCTGGTCGCCCGTGAGCGCGTGCGCGGGCGTGATCCACCGCCGCCACGTGCGCGGACGGGTGAGCGTCGCGACCGCGCGGCTCGCGGAAGTCGTGCGCAGCAGCGCGACCGGGAACGTCGGGGCGAGCACGCTCACGAGGATGAGGACGAGCTGCGCGAGCCCGTGCGGCTCGTGCTCGTCGGCCCGGTCGACGGCGAGTGTCGTCGTGGCCAGGACCGTCGAGGCGCCGTCGGTCGCACCGCTCGACGCCAGCCCGAGCTCGCCGCGCCGCACCCGCAGCTGCTCGCGGTAGTCGTCTGCCGACGTGCCGCGCTCCCGGATCCCGGCGACGGCCTGCGCGAGGGCGAGCGGCAGGCCGCCCAGGTCGCGCGCGAGGTCGTCGGCGACGTCCTGCGGGACGCCCGGCAGGGCCGTCACCAGCAGCGCGGCGGCGTCCTCGTCGGTGAGCACGTCGACCTCGACGATCTCCGCGCCCGCCGCGGGCACGGCCTCAGCGTGCCGGCTCGTCGTGACGACCTGCCCGCTCGCGCCGTGCGGCCACAGGTCCCGCATCCCGACGGGCTCGGCGACGTCGTCGAGCACGACCAGCCAGGACCGGTGCGTCGACCGGAGCCACGCGAGGAAGTGCTTCGCGGCCTGCTCGTCGGCCCCCGTGCGCGCCGAGGGGCACACGATGTTGCCGGCCGCCGCGAACGCCGACAGCACGCCCGCGCGGGTACGCGCGTCGGCCCAGACGAGGACGTCGACCGACCCGGCGTCGAGCACGGCCCGGGCGTGCGCGGCGGCGAGCGCACTGGTGCCGCTGCCGGGGTCGCCGCGCAGGAGCGTCGTGGTGCCGGCGTGCAGGCGGCCGCCCGCGGGGTCGTCGAGCAGCACGGCGAGGCTCGGTCGCGGGTGGTGGTCGGGGTCGGCGGCGGGGAGGTGCCCGACGACGACCGGCCAGTCGATGTCGCCGCGCTCGTCCTGCTCGCGACGTCGCCGCAGCTCGGTGGGTCCGGCGGGCGAGCGGGTCCACGTGCCGGGCCCGGCGTCGGCGGTCACCCAGTCGATGAGGTCGCGGTTGGCCGCGAAGCGGTGGGCGGGGACGGCCTGCAGCGGCGGCGGGCCGTCGGCGTCGGTGCGCTGCGCCGGGCCGCTCGCCAGCACGCCGACCAGGAGGTCCTCGGCGAGCAGCGCGGCCCCGGTGAAGCCGCCCCACGTCCCGCCCGAGCCGCTGGTCGGCGGCACGGCGGGCTCGACGGTCATGGTCTGGGCGCGCGCGCGGCCGGGCCGCACGACGGCGTGGACCTCGTCGGCGAGCCGGACCCCGGGCTCGCCGGGGGTGCCCGACGGGCGGCGCGGGAAGCCGCCGGCGGCACAGTCCGTCGTCCCGTCGACCTCCGACCAGGTGGTCCGCAGGTCCTCGGGGTCGAGCAGCGGCCAGTCGGGGTCGGTGACGAGCAGCAGCGCGACGTCGGCCTGCGGGTGCCACCAGACGACGGCGGCCGCGGACGCGGGCTGCTCCGGGGGGCGCCCGGCGGGTCGCAGCCGGACGGGCGCGCGGGCGGCCTGCCGGGCGACCCACTCGGGGGTGAGCGGTCCCTGCGGGGGCCGGACGCGGGCGGCGGGTGCGTCCTTGCCGAGGAGCTGTCGGGTCGTGAGGACGAGCCGCGGGCCGACGAGGTAGCCCGTCCCGGCGGCGCGACCGGCGTCGGCGTCGACCTGGACGACGCGGGCCGGCGTGGTCACGGCAGGTCCCGGCGGCGCGGGCCGGGGCGGTCGACGACGGGCGACGGGTGCACGGTGCGTGCGACCGTCGGCGGTGGTGTCGTCGGGTGCTGCCCGTCGGCCGGCATGTCAGGACCTCTTCACGGCAGGGGACGTCCGGCGACCGTCCACGCACGCGACGCGGGTGCCCCGGACGGCTTCGTCCCGGGGGCCCGTGCCCCCCCTGAGCGGCACGCGTGGTGGCGGCTGCCGCTGCCACCCCTCTCATCGGCCGGTGGCCCGGTGTGCTGAACGCCCGAACGGGTTGCGCGTGCCGCGAGGGCTCGACGGGTGACCGCCGGACGGGCGACGCCGCGGCGCCGTCGTCGGTCCCGGTGCTGGTCACGCCCCGGTTCGGTGTTGCCCGGCGCTGCCCTGCGCGTGGCCCGGGGATGGTGCCGCGATGACCTCGCCGTGACCGCCGTGACCGTACTGTGATCGGACGCCGCTTTCCATCCCTTCGTCTAAGGGTTAGATTTAGCGCCACAGTTTCTCGACGGTGCCGTGGGAAGACGACGCGGCGACGCCGTCCCTGACCGCAGAGAGGCGGACAGCATGAGCACGAAGAGGTCGATCGGCGTCCGTGCCGGAACGGCTGCCATCGCAGCGCTGAGCATCGCCGCACTGACCGCCTGCAGCTCGGGCGGCGGCGACGCAGACAGCGCGTCCGGCGGCACCACGACGCTGAAGATGACGGTCTGGGGCGGCGACGTCGACAAGAAGTCGTACCAGGAGCGCATCGACCTGTTCGAGGCGTCGCAGGACGACATCAAGATCGAGCTGCAGCTCATCCCCGGTGAGCAGTACGAGCAGAAGGTCCAGACGATGATCGCGGGCGGCGACGGCCCCGACATCATGCAGGTCGCCGAGGGCGTCAACGTCTACTCGTCGAAGAACCAGATCATCCCGCTCGACGAGCTCGCCGCCGACGCGGGCCTCGACCTGGAGGAGCGGTTCGGCCCCGTCGGCACGCTCTACTCCTACGAGGACAGCGTCTACGCGATCCCCGACCGCTCCGGCGCGATGATCGTCTACTACAACAAGGACATGTTCGACGCGGCCGGCGTCGAGTACCCGAACGCCGACTGGACCTGGCAGGACGCCCAGGCCGCCATGGAGAAGCTGACCGTCCCGGACCAGCAGTGGGGCTACGCGGGCGCCGGCTGGTGGGCGCAGTGGTGGTCGTTCGCGTACCAGAACGGCGGCCAGATCATCGACGAGGACGGCCAGCCGACGGCCAACTCGCCCGAGGTCGTCGAGGCCCTGCAGTGGGCCAACGACCTCACGCACAAGTACGGCGTCGTCCCGACCGCCGCGCAGTACGCGGACATGGGCCCCGACATGGGCGGCGACCCGGCGTTCGCGGCGCAGAAGGTCGCGATGAACACGACCGGCTTCTGGGCGATCAACTCGCTGCTCGACGTCGACTTCAACTGGGACATCGCCCCGATGTGGCAGGGCCAGGAGCAGGCCGTCTCCGCGTTCGGCTCGGGCCTGGCGATCTCCCGCGACAGCAAGAACGCCGAGGAGGCGTTCGAGGCGATCGACTTCCTCACGGACGCCGAGGCGCAGGCCGTCATCATCAAGAACGCGCAGGACGTCCCCGCCAACCTCGAGGTGCAGCAGTCGGAGGACTTCCTCAAGCCGGCATGGGCCACGCGTGAGGTCAACATGGCCGCCTTCGGCGAGTCGTCGTCCTTCGTCTTCCGCTCGCCGCTCATCCCCGAGTGGAACGAGATGCAGGCCGCGTTCGACGACAACCTGGGCACGTTCTGGAACGAGGGCGGCGACGCCAAGACGCAGCTCGACACGATCCAGAAGAAGCTCGAGACGATCATCAAGCCGGCGAGCTGATGACCGCGACCCTCGGCGAGGCCTTCGGTGCGGTGCGGGCGACCAGCCCGCACCGCCCCGGGGGGCGCAAGGCGCCTCGCCAGAAGCTGACACGGCGACGCAAGGTCGAGGCTCGCTGGTTCTGGCTGTTCATCTCCCCGTGGCTGATCGGCTTCGTGGGGTTCCTGCTGGGCCCGATGATCGCGTCCGTCTACATCTCGCTCACCGAGTGGGACTCGTTCACGCCGCCGCAGTTCGTCGGGTTCGACAACTACACGCAGGCGCTGACGCAGGACCCGATCTTCTGGAAGGCGCTCGGGAACACGTTCTTCTACGCGCTGATCTCCGTCCCGCTGGGGCTCGTCATCGGCGTCTGGCTCGCGAACCTGCTCAACAAGAAGGTCCGCGGCCGCAAGTTCTTCCGCACGTTCATCTACCTGCCGACGCTGGTCCCGCTCGTCGCGACCGCGATGGTCTTCAAGATGGTGCTCGCCCCCTCGGGCCCGCTCAACGACCTGCTCGGGGTCGTCGGGATCCAGGGCCCGGACTGGCTGCTCGACCCGACCTGGGTCAAGCCCGCGCTCATCGTGCTCTCCGCATGGGGCGCCGGCGGCGCCACGGTCCTCCTGCTGTCCGCCATGAACGGCATCCCCAAGGAGTTCTACGAGGCCGCCGAGATCGACGGCGCCGGGCCCATCCGCCAGTTCTGGTCGATCACGTTCCCGCAGATCACGCCCATCATCTTCTTCAACCTCATCATGGGGCTGATCGGGGCGTTCCAGATCTTCGGGCAGGTCTACATCCTCACCTCCGGAGGACCGGACAACGCCAGCATGATGATGGTGCCGCTGCTCTTCCGTGAGGCCTTCAGCTTCTACCACTTCGGGTACGCGTCGGCGATCGCCTGGCTGCTGTTCCTGGTGATCATCGCCTTCACGATCATCGCGTTCCGCACGTCGAAGAAGTGGGTCTTCTACGAGACGGAGGTGCGGTGATGGCTGCCGCCACGCAGGTGCCGCCGGTCGCAGCACCCCCCACGGACGAGCACGGCGAACCGGCCCGCGACTTCACGTCGGCCCGCACGCTCAAGGCGTTCAAGTCGTCGCCCGCGACCTACGCGGTGCTGCTCGTCGTGTCGGCGATCTTCTTCGTGCCGTTCATCCTCATGTTCTCGATCGCGCTGTCGAGCGACCAGACGAGCGCGACGAACATGTTCACGATCATCCCCACCGAGTTCGAGTGGTCGAACTTCACGTCGGTGTTCACGGCGACCGGGCTGCCCGTGGGGCGGTTCGTCGTCAACTCCGTGATCATCGCGACGCTGTCCGCGGTCGGTCAGGTGCTCTCGTCGTCGCTCGTCGGCTACGCGTTCGCCCGGCTGCGGGCACCGGGCAAGAACGTCATGTTCATGGTCGTGCTCGCCACGATGATGATCCCCGCGCAGATCACGATGATTCCCCAGTTCCTGCTGTTCAAGGAGCTCGGCTGGGTCAACACGTTCCTGCCGCTGATCATCCCGAACTTCTTCTCCAACGCGTTCAACGTGTTCCTCGTCCGGCAGTTCGTCTCGCGGATCTCCAGCGAGATGGACGAGGCCGCGCAGGTCGACGGGCTCGGGTACTTCGGCATCTACCGCCGGATCATCCTGCCGATGATGTGGCCGATCCTCACGGCCATCGCGATCTTCACGCTCACCGCGGCGTGGGGCGACTTCATGGGCCCGCTCATCTACCTCAACCAGGAGGACATGATGCCGCTGGCCCTCGGCCTGCAGTACATGACCTCGACGAGCAACGCGATGCAGCTCCCGCCGTGGAACCTCGTGATGGTCGGCTCGATCATGCTGACCGTCCCGATGATCGTCATCTACTACCTCGGCCAGAAGTACCTGTACGAGATGAACGTCTCCGGCGGAAGCGCGGGTGTGAAGTGACGACCGACCTCGACGCCCGGCTCGGGCTCACCACGTCCGGGCTGGTGCTCGACGGCGAGGAGCGCGTGCTGCTGTGCGCCTCGCTGTTCTACTTCCGGCTGCCGCGCGAGACGTGGGCGGCACGGCTCGCCCAGGTCCGGGCGTCGGGGTACACGGTCGTCGACGTCTACCTGCCGTGGAACTTCCACGAGCTCGCGCCGGGCGAGTGGGACTTCTCCGGACGGCGCGACGTCGGGGAGTTCCTCGACCTCGCGCACGAGGCCGGGCTCGCCGTCATCGCGCGGCCCGGGCCGTACATCTGCTCCGAGTGGGACGGCGGCGCGCTGCCCGCGTGGCTGACCCTCACGCCCGGGCTGCGCCTCCGGCAGGCCGAGCCGCAGTACCTCGCGGCCGTCCGGACCTGGTTCGACCGGGCCCTGCCGATCCTCGCCGCCCGCCAGCACGGGCGCGGGGGCAGCGTCGTCGCGGTCCAGCTCGAGAACGAGCTCGACTTCTTCGACACCGCCGACCGGCACGCCTACGTGGGTGCGCTGCGCGACCTGGCGCTCGAGCACGGCCTCACGGTGCCGCTCATCGCGTGCGCCGGGCAGGGCGACGCCGCGGGCGCGACGGGCGACGTCGACGGCGTCGTGCCGGCGTTCAACTTCTACCCGTCGGACTCCTCGACGGCCGTCGAGCCGGAGGTCCGCCGCTACGCCGACCTGCTCGCCGAGCGCGGCCTGCCGCTGCTCGTCACCGAGACGAACCGCGCGCACGTCACGCTGCGCCGCCTGCTCGTCAGCGGCGCCCGCGTCCTCGCGCCCTACCTGCAGGCGTCGGGCTACGACTTCGGCTTCACGCCGTCGACCGGCAACTGGGGCGACCCCGGCGGCTTCATGACGCACGACTACGACTTCGGAGGGTACCTGTCGCCGGTGGGCGAGCCGCGGCCGGAGATGGTCGAGGCCCGGGTCCTGGCCGCCGTGACCCGCACGCTCGGTGCGCGGCTCGCGCGCGCCGTGCCGGTCGCCGCGTCCGGCGCGTACTCGACGGCCGCGCCGACCAGCGCCTCGCCGTCGGTCCTGCTGCTCGACGGCGGCGGCTCGCTGCTCGGGGTGACCAACCTCGGCGACGACGCCGCCCTCGCGGTCCTCGCCGCCGCCGGTGGGCTGCCCGACGCGACTGTCACGCTCCCGCCGCGGTCGTGCACGCTCGTCCTGCGCGACCTGCCGCTCGACGGGTACGGCCTGGACGGCACGCTCGTGCTCGCGACCGCCGACCTCGTCGGCGCCGGTCCCGACGGGCTGGAGCTCGCCGCGCACGGCCCGTCGGTGCTCGCCCTGCGCGCGTCGGTCGGCGGCGGGGACGTCGTCCCCGTGGCGCTCGACGCCCCGCAGCCAGGTGCGCCCGTCCGCACCACCGTCCACGACGGCGCCACGACCTGGCACGTCGTCGTGCGGCACCCGCAGGACGTGCCGGGCCCGGACGGGACGCGGTACCCCGCGCCCGCCGCCCCGGCCGTCCGTGGTGCGCTCGCCGCCGCCGAGGCCACGCGCGTCGCGGCCGCCCGGCTGCTCGACCTGCCCACCCGCACGGGCGTCGCCACGACGTACGACCTGCCGCCCGCCTCCGAGGAGGTCGGCGTGCACCGCGGGCGGACCCACTACTCCGCCGACGTCACGGGCGTCACGGAGCTGCTGGTCACGGGCGCGGCCGACATCGTCGACCTGGTGCTCGACGGCCGTCCGCTGCCCACCCGCGCGGCGTTCGGCGCGACCGAGGTCGTCCCCCTGCACGGCGTGACGCGGCTCGACGCGACCGTCGAGACGTGGGGCCACCCCAACTTCGACGACGTGCGCCTGCCCGCGATGCGGATGGGGTCGCTGCGCGGCCTCGGGCACGTCTGGTCGGTCGTCGGGCGCGAGGACGTGCACGCGCTGTGGACCGTCGAGGGCGACGACCAGTGGGCGGGCGACCCCGCGCCGCTGCGCACGCTCGGCGGCTGGAGCAGCACACGCGTCGGCCGGCCGATCACGTACAGGCGGAGTCTCGACGTCGACGGCACGCACGCGTACGCGCTGCACGTCGACGGCGTGCCCGGCTCGGTGCAGGTGACCGTCGACGGGACCGAGCGGCTCGTCACCGCGCTCGACCCGTGGGTGCACCTCGCGCCCGGCGAGGGCCGCGACGTCGCGGTGACCCTCCCGCACACGCCGGGCGCGTTCGGCCCGACGACCACGTTGCTGCGGCTCGTGCCCGTCCGCGGGTGGCAGGTCGAGGGGCAGTCGGACCGCGACCTGCTCGCCCTCGCCGCCGCGCCCGCGACCTCGACGGACGTCACGCTGCCGCTCGCGCTCGCACCCGGCGACGAGCGCTGGCTCGACGTCGACGTGCCGCCCGGCGGGTGCTCGGTCCGGTTCGAGGGCACGCACGTCCGCGTCGCCGCCTACGCCCACGGGGAGCTCCTCGGACGGGTCTGGCTGGACGACGACGCCCGGCCCCGCTTCACCGGGGGTGATCCGGGCCGGATCTGGCTGCCTGCCTCGTGGAACGGTGGGACCATACGTCTCGCGGTGCGCGCCACGGTCGGCCGCACCGAGCCGGCACTGGTCGCCGTCCTGGTGACACCCAGCAAGGAGTAGGGATGGCAGTCCGGAAGAGGTCCTCGCGCGACATCCGCTCGGAGTCGCGGCTCGACGTCCTGCACGCGCTCCTGTCGGCGGGCGAGTCGAACCGCAACGAGCTCGCCCGCACCACGGGCCTCAGCCTCGCGACGGTCGCGACCGTCGTGTCCGAGCTGCTCGCCGAAGGGCTCGTCGAGGAGGCCGGCCTGTCGGTGAGCGGCGTCGGCCGCCCGACGACGACCCTGCGCATCAACGGCGCCCGTGGCCTCATCGCCGGCATCGACGTCGCCGAGACGTACGTGAGCGCGCACGTGTTCGACGCGGCCCTCGCCGAGGTCGGCACCGCCGACCTCGCCCTCGACGAGCACGAGACGTCCGCCGAGTACGTCGTCGACGCGATCGTCCGCGCCCTCGACGCCGCCGTCGCGTCCACCGGCCTCGACCGGTCCCGCCTGCTCGGCGTCGGCGTCGCCCTGCCCGGCCTCGTGCAGCGCAGCACCGGGGCGATCTCCGTCGTCGTGCCCAAGTGGAGCTGGCGCGCGGAGGACCTCATCGACCTGCTGCGCGAGCGCGTCGGGCTGCCGCTCGTCGTCGAGAACCCGCTCAAGGCCATCGCGACCGCCGAGCTGTGGCTCGGCACCGGCCGTGGCGCCGCGAGCATGGTGACGATCAACCTGGGCACCGGCGTCGGCGCGGGCATCGTCCTGGAGGGCCAGATCCTGCGCGGGGCGACGAACAGCGCGGGCGAGTGGGGCCACTCGCTGCTCGTGCACGAGGGCCGCGGGTGCCGGTGCGGGCGGCGCGGCTGCGTCGAGGCCTACGTCGGCGCCCCCGGGATCCAGCAGACCCTGCGGGAGATCGCGCCCGACCACCCGCTGGCCGACCCCGACCTGCCGCAGCGCGACGTCATCGGCGCGCTCGCGACCGCGCTGCGCAGCCCCACGCCCGACCCGGCCGTCGTCGAGACGATCGCGCGCACGTCGCGGTACCTCGGCGCGGCCGTCGCGGACGTCGTCGCGATCATCAACCCCGAGCTCGTCATGCTCACCGGCTGGACCGCGTGGGCGCTCGGCGACGACCTGCTGCCCGGCACCGAGGCGGAGATCCGCGCGCAGTCCCCGAACGGCGCGGCGACCGACCTCACCGTCGGCATCTCGACCGTCCGCGGCAACTCCGCGGCGATCGGCATGGCGACCCTGGCGTTCGAGCGGTTCCTCGGCGACGTCGGCCTGGTGACGACCCGCGCGACGCTCGCCCTGTAGTCCTGCCCCGCGCGGGCCCAGGAGGAGTTGACTGGGCGGTGGCCCGACGGTCGGGCGTCCTGTCACCGGGGAGCACGCATGAGCGGGTCCGACGTCCTGGTCGACATCGCCGGGCTGGTCAAGTCCTTCGGCAGGTTCCCCGCGCTGCGCGGGCTGGACCTGCAGGTCACGCGCGGCGAGGTGCACGGCTTCCTCGGGCCCAACGGCGCCGGCAAGTCCACGACGATCCGCGTGCTGCTCGGTCTGCTGCGCGCCGACGCCGGCACGGTGACGCTGCTCGGCCAGGACCCCTGGACCGACGTCGTCGAGCTGCACCGGCGGCTCGCCTACGTCCCCGGCGACGTCTCGCTGTGGCCCGGGATGACCGGCGGCGAGGCCATCGACCTGCTCGGCGCGCTGCGCGGCGGGATCGACGAGCGGCGCCGTGCCGAGCTCGTCGAGCGGTTCGAGCTCGACCCCACCAAGCGCGGGCGGCAGTACTCGAAGGGCAACCGGCAGAAGGTCGCGATCGTCGCCGCCCTGGCCTCCGACGTCGAGCTGCTCATCCTCGACGAGCCCACGTCGGGCCTCGACCCCCTCATGGAGAGGGTGTTCCAGGAGGTCGTGCGGGAGGCGACTGCCCGCGGCACGACCGTGCTGCTGTCGAGCCACATCCTCGCCGAGCTCGAGTCGCTCGCCGACCGGCTGAGCATCATCCGCGACGGCAGGGTCGTGCAGTCCGGCACCCTCGCCGACCTGCGCGGGCAGACCCACACGACGATCCACGCGACCCTCGGACGCACCCCCGACCGCGAGACGCTCGCCTTCTTCCACGACGTCCACCTGGACGGTGACCGGTTCTCCGCGACGGTCGAGTCGACCCGCATCGGCGAGGCCATGACGCTGCTCGCACCGACCGGCCTCACGTCCCTGACCGTCGAGCCGCCGTCGCTCGAGAGCCTGTTCCTGCGCCTGTACGGCGACGACACCCCCGCCGAGGCGACGCGATGAGCGCAGCGACCGCGTCCGTCACGGGGGCGCGCCCCCTGCTGCGGGCGTCGCTGCACCACGACGGGCGACGGATGGCGCCGTGGGCGGTCATCGCGAGCGCCCTGTCGGTCACGTCCGTGCTGCTCTACCCGGTGGTCTTCCCCGACCAGGCCGCTCGCGCGGCGCTCGCGGGCGCGATCGGCGCCAACCCCGCGCTGGGCCTGATCTTCGGCCCGGCGAACGACCTCACGACCGCGGACGGGTTCAACGCGTGGCGGTCGCTGGCCCTCGGCGGGTTCCTCGCGGGCCTCGGCGCGATCTTCGCGGTCACCCGCGCGACCCGCGCGCAGGAGGACTCCGGCCAGGCCGAGCTGCTCGCGTCCGGCGTGCTCGGGCGCGACAGCCGGCTGCTCGCCGGGCTGGGGATGGCGTTCGTCGGGTCCCTCGGGCTCGGGATCCTCGCGGCGGGCCTGACGATCCTGTGCGGCGGCGACCCGGGGTCCTCGGTGCTGCTCGCCGCGACGTTCACCGCGACGGGGTGGATGTTCGGTGCCGTCGCGGCCGTCACCGCCCAGATCGGCTCGGACGCGCGGACCGCGAGCTCGATGGCCGTCGCCGTGCTGGGCGTGCTGTTCCTGCTGTGCGGGTTCTGCTACTCGGTCGAGGCGCCCGCCTGGACCATCTGGGCCAACCCGATCGGCTGGATGCACGAGACCCGGCCCGCCGCGGGCGACCACTGGGCGCCGCTGCTGCTCGCCGTCGCGCTCACCGTCGCCGTCGCCGCGGTCGCGTTCGTCCTGCAGGGCCGTCGCGACTTCGGGCAGGGGACCCTCGCGCCGCGCCCGGGACCCGCCCGCGGCGCGACCCGCTCCACCTGGCGGCTGGCCCTGCGTCTCAACGCCGGCGGGCTGGTCACGTGGTGCGTCGCGTTCGTCGCGCTCGGTGTCGTCTTCGGCTACTTCGCGACGTCCGTGACCGAGATCGTCGCGTCCGACCCCGCCGTGCAGCGGGTCCTCGCCTCCGGCGCCACCAGCCCCGACGAGATCGCGGGTGCGTTCGTCACGACGATCCTCAGCCTCGTCGGCATCCTCGCGTCCGTCGCGGGCATCCAGGTCGTCCTGCGGGTGCGGTCGGAGGAGCTCGAGGACCGCGTCGAGCCGCTGCTCGCGGGAGCCGTGCCGCGCCGCCGCTACTACGCGAGCAACGTCGTCGTCGCCCTCGCCGCGCCCGCCGTGTTCCTGCTGCTCGCCGGGACGATCATCGCGACCCTCGCCGCCGGCGCGGACATCGGCCTCACGTTCCGCGACGTCCTCGCGCAGGCCGCCGTGACGATCCCGGCTGTCTGGACCGTCGTCGCCGTGTCGGTCGCCGTGGTCGGCGCCCACCCGGCCGTGACCCTCGCGGCGTGGGTCGGGGTCCTGCTGTCCTTCGCGCTGACGATCCTCGGTCCGACGTTCGGGCTCGACGACTGGGTGCTCGGCATCAGCCCGTTCTGGCACGTCCCGCACATGACCGCCGCCGACCCCGACTACACCGGCCTCGGCTGGGTCACGCTCGTCACCGCCGTCCTGCTCACCGTCGGGTTCACGGGCTTCCGCCGCCGCGACCTGGCCCGCTGACCTGCGCGGACGCCGACCGGCCGACGGGGTGGCCGCCGCGTGGCGCCCACCCCGTCGACCCGACGACCGCCGGTCAGCGCATGCCCGGCCCCCCGATCCGCAGCGAGCCCGTCAGCCGCACGTCCGTGGACGACGACCCGACGTAGACGGGGATCGAGCCGCGCGGCGTGCGCCACCGGTCCCGGTCGACGTCCCAGTAGGAGACCGACTCGGGGCTGAGCTCGACGGTCACCTGCTTCCGCTCACCGGGCTGCAGGGTCACGGTCGCCCAGCCGGCGAGGACCTTCTTGGCGCTCTGCACCTGGCGGGTCGGCAGGTTGCCGACGTACACCTGCACGGTCTCGGTTCCGGCGACCGCGCCCGTGTTCCGGACGGCGACCTTCACCTGCAGCCGCGACCCGTTGCCCTGCGCGCCGAGCCCGCCCGCGACGTTCGTCCGCAGGTTGCGGTAGTCGAACGTCGTGTACGACAGCCCGGTCCCGAAGGAGTACTGCGGCGTGATGCCCTCCTCCTCGTACCCGCGGTAGCCGACGTAGATGCCCTCGGAGAACTGCTGGTCGAGGCCGTCGCCCGGGAACTGCGCGGGCGAGCTCACCGGGGTGCTCTCCTCGTCGACGGGCATCGTGATCGGCAGCTTGCCGGACGGGTTGACGTCGCCGAACAGGATGCGCGCGAGCGCGTTGCCCTGCTCCTGTCCGCCGAACCACGAGTGCACGATCGCGGGGACGCCCTGCTCCCAGTCGGACGTCTGGACGGCGCCCCCGGTCGCGAGGACCACGATCGTGCGCGGGTTCGCCGCCGCGACCTGCCGGACGAGCTCGGCCTGGCCGTTCGGCAGGTCGAGGTCGGGCTTGTCGCCGCCCTCCGAGGAGTAGTCGCGGACGACGACGACCGCCGCCTGCGACGACCGCGCGAGGTCGGCCGCGGCCAGCGCCTGCGGGGCCACGACGCCGTCGGGCGGCGTCCAGCCGAGCTGGAAGACGGCACCCGCGTCGGTGCCCGCCGGGCCGTCGTTCACGTACTCGACCCGCAGGTCGTACGCCGTGCCGGCCACGAGGTCGACGGTGTACGTCGACGTGGTGGGCGTCGACGCGGGCTCGGGCGACAGGACCTCGACGTCGTCGAGGAAGACGCGCGCGGTGCCGGTCGTCGTGACCGCCAGCTCGTACGTCCCGTCGACCGGTGCGGTGAGGGTGCCGGTCCACCGGATCGACGGCCCCATGTCCCGCGTCTGCGTCGGGAAGTGCGGCGACTGCGCGTTGAACCCCTCGAACAGGAAGAACCCCGCGTTGATGGCCGCGTAGGGCTCCGTCCGGTCCGCGATCGGCGTGCCGGAGAAGTCCTGGGTGGAGAAGTACTCGGCGCGCAGACCGGGCGTCCCGTCCGTCGACGTGAGGAAGTCCGACGGGATCGGGTCCGGGCCGGGGATCAGCGCGGCCGACGTCACGGGGTCGGCCCCCGCGACGTGCTGGACCAGGACCCCGGGGCCGACGCGCGCCTGGATGCCCTCGAGCGGGCTGACCGTGTAGGTCGGCTTCACCAGCGAGCTGCCACCGCCCGCGACGACCGTGTCCGCGTCCGCGCCGATGACCGCGACCGAGCCGACCGACCCGGTGAGCGGCAGCGCGCCCGACTCGTTCTTCAGCAGCACCATCGCCCGCTCGGCGACCTGCCGCGCGAACTCGCCGTGCTCGGCCTCGGGGAGGTCCGTGACGACGGGCGGGTTGTCGAACAGCCCGAGCGCGAACATGGGCCGCAGGATCCGCAGGACCGCGTCGTCGACGCGTGACTCGGGGACCTGTCCCGCGCGCACCGCGTCGAGCAGCGGCCCGCAGAAGAAGCACGTACCCGGGCCGACCTCGGGCGTGGTGTTGCCCGGCATCTCCTGGTCCATGCCCGACAGGATCGACTGGACGGTGCTGTGGGTGGCGCCGTAGTCGCTCATCACCCAGCCCTGGAAGTCGAGCTGCGTCTTGAGGATGCGGTTGAGCAGCTCGTCGCTCTCGCACGCCTGCACGCCGTTGACCTTGTTGAACGCGCACATCGCCGAGCCGGGGCGGCCCTGCTCGATGCCGATCGCGTACGGCCGCGTGTAGATCTCCTGCAGCGCCCGCTCGTCGATCACCGCGTTGCCGCCGCTGAGCCGGTTCGTCTCCTGCGTGTAGACGTTGTAGTGCTTGATGTCCGCGACGACCGGGTGCGACTGGATGCCGCGGATGTCGGCCGCGCCGAGCGTGCCGGACAGCAGCGGGTCCTCGCCGAACGCCTCGAACGCCCGCCCGGCCTGCGCCACGCGCGCGATGTCGACCGCCGGTGCCAGCAGCACGTTGTGGCCGGTGCGGAAGGCCTCGTCGCCTGCCACCGTCCCGTACTGCTCCGCGAGCGCCACGTCCCACGTCGCCGCGAGCGCGATCGGCGCGGGGAGCTGCGTCGACTCCTGGTCGTTGACGTCCGGGTTCGCGATCCGCACCCCGGCGGGCCCGTCGGCCATGGTGAGCGCCGGGATGCCCAGCCGCTCGATCGGGCCGTTGTAGAACCCGTAGTAGTTGTTCAGCTCCCCGTGGAGCATGTCGACCTTCTCGTCCAAGGTCATCTGGCGCAGCAGCGCACGTGCGCGACGGGTGTCCGGGCCGGACTCGTCCCACCACCACTGCGTCGGCAGCGACCGCCCCTGCTGCAGCCGCTCGGTGACGGCCGCCTCGCCGTCCGGGTCGTCGCCTGCGGCGACCGCTCCTCCCGCCGGGACGATCAACCCCGCCACGCCGACCATCGCGATCAGCGCCAGACGGGCCGGCCTCCTCTGGATTGCAGTACGCACGGAACCCTCCCCGTGTCGTGACGACGGGCAAGTCTCGGCCTCGTTGCCTGAGCGGGCTGCCCGCGCCGCCCTCCAGTAGCGCACCGGGGTCACGACCCGTCAACCCTCTGTCACGACCTGCTCTCACTCCTGTCGGCGTGTCATGGTTCTATGACATGGCGTCGTGTCACGACACTATGACTTCTGCGCGTGTCTCGGTACCATGACATTCATGCGAGCCTCGACGAGCACCGGCGAGATCGGAGCGCAGCTTCGAGCGGCACGACGCGGCCAGGGCCTGACGCAGGCGGAGGTCGCCGTCGCCGCGCACGTCTCGCGTGCCTTCGTCGTCGACCTCGAGGGCGGCAAGCGCCCTGGCGCCGAGCTGGGTCGCGTGCTCGCCGTCGCCCGCGTGCTCGGCCTTGGCGTCGCGCTCGTCCCGGAGCAGGTCCCCACCTTCGAGGACGCGCTGAACGACGTGCTCGGTGCCCGCCGGTGAGCGTGCGCGAGCTGGCCTTCGCGCTCTACGGCGTCCGGGCGGGCGTGATCGTGCGTGACCGTGGCCGGACGACGCTGACGTACGACGACGCCTACCTGGCTCGCCCGGAGTCGACACCGCTGTCCTTGTCGATGCCCTTGTCGGACACGCCGTACCCGACGCGGTTCGTCGAGGCGTACCTCAAAGGGCTGCTCCCTGACCACGGCGACGTCCGTGAGCGGTGGGCGAGCCGGTTCCGGGTCGCGCCCGGGGACACCCTGGGGCTCGTTGCCGCGATCGGGGCGGACACCGCAGGGGGCGCCGTCTTCGCCCCGGTCGCGACGCTGGACGACGTGCTCGCACGCGGCGGGGCCGTGGAGCCGCTCTCCACCGCGGACGTCGCCGCCCGGCTGCGCAGGCTCCGCGAGGACGACGCGGCGTGGCACGAGGACGACGAGCACTGGAGCCTCGCCGGTGGTCAGGGCAAGTTCACGCTCACCCGCACGGGTCCCGACGGCTGGGGCCTGCCGAGCGGGAGCACGCCGTCCACGCACATCGTGAAGCCGGGGATCGCGCGGATCCGCGCCCAGGCGCTGGCCGAGCACGTCAGCATGCGTGCGCTCCGCACCGTCGGCCTGAGCGTGGCCGCGACGAGCTTCGACGCGTTCGACGACCAGTGGGCGATCGTCGTCGAGCGGTTCGACCGACGACGACGGGCGGACGGGAGCATCGACCGGATCCACCAGGAGGACCTGGTGCAGACGTTTGCCCTCGACCCCCGGCGGAAGTACGAGGCTGACCGGGGGCCGGGTGTGGCGCGCATCGTCGACCGGTTGCGCGGCGCCGCCGACGAGGACTCCGTCGACCGGTTCGTGGACGCGACGATCGCGGGCTACCTGCTCGGTGCGCCTGACGGTCACGCCAAGAACTACTCGGTGCTGCTCGCGGGGCGGGCGGTGACCCTGGCCCCGCTGTACGACGTGTCGACGGGGTTGATCCCCGACGCCTCGGGGCGCCTCCGGTACAGGTCCGCCGCGATGTCGATCGGCGGTGAGCGTCGGTTCGGCGAGGTCGAGCGCGCGCACTGGGACCGGTTCGCGACCGTGGTCGGCCGGCCCGCGAGCCGCGTGCGCGACCGGGTCGCCGAGCTCGCCCGAGCAGTCCCGACCGCAGTCGCCGACGCGATCGCCGAGGCGCCCGCGTCGGCCGACGCCACCTACCTCCGGAAGGTCGTCCAGCCCGCCGTCGAGGCGCTCGGTGCCCGCACGGTCGCCGGGCTGTCGTCGTCGCGACGCGTCGCCGGCCGCGTCGTGCAGCCGTTCCTGGAGACCCTCGAGCGGTCGACATCACCGTCGGGCGAGGTCGTCGACGAGCCGTGGGACGGTGCCCAGGACCGGGGCTGAGCACGAACCGACGGCCCGTCCCGGCGTTCCGCGCCGTGACCTCCGCCCGCCCGCCGACGGGGCGGGCGGGCGGAGGTCGACGCGTCACGCCGAGAGGCGGACGTGCAGGGTGGCCGTCGTCGGGCGGAGGGCGGCGTTCGGCAGGACGCCCGGGCCGCACGCCGCCGAGCCGACGCCGTGCTGGGCGGCGTCGACGTGCAGCCACAGCAGCCCGTCGGGCACGAGGTCGTGCGGGTGCGACGCCGCTGCGAGGGCCGCGTCGGACCACGGACGGGCGGTGAGCTCGACGCCCGGCACCCCGTGGCCGCCGACCGTGACGTCCCCGGCGCGCAGCGTGAGCGGGCCGGCGGCGAGGTCGAGCGTCGCGCGGGTGACGCCGCGGCGGGCGCCGTTCTCCTGCGGGTGCGTGTACGGGGTCTGCAGGTCGTCGACGGTGTGCTGCCAGCGGCCCGCGAGCGCGGCGCGCGCGGAGTCGGCGTACGACTCGTGCGGGCCGAGCCCCGACCAGTCGACGCGGACCGCCCCGGCGGACGGCTGCTCCAGCGCGAGCAGCCACCCGAGCCGCGCGACGGACCCCGGCCAGCGGCCGGTCGGCGTCAGGTGGACGACCAGGTCGGCGGTCGAGGCGTCGACCTCGCGCCACTCGTACCGGACCTGCAGGGCGCAGTCGGAGGCCGCGCCCGCGGTGCGGGCGGTCACGACGAGCGCGTCGCCCTCGACGGTCACGGCGTCGACGCGCTCGTGCAGGCGGGTCAGGCCCGCGCGCGTCCACGCCTCGTCGTCGCCGATCCGGTCGTACCAGGAGCGACGCAGGTCGTTGTCGGTGGGCGCGCGCCAGGCGTCGGCGCGGGCCAGGCGGACGGGGGTGCCGCCGACGGCGACCACGCGGCCGGCGGCGTCGAGCGCGACCGGTCCGACGCGGTGCGCGGCGGTGCCCGCCGAGGACCCGCCCGTCGAGGATCCACCCGTCGACGCCCGCCCGGTCGCGCCGGTCGTGCCGTTCAAGCCGCCCACGGGCGGCAGCGACGCCGCCCGCAGCAGCACCTGCCCGGCGCCGAGGTCGCCGCCGGAGAAGTCGGCCCCCTCGTCCCGCGGCACCGCACGCAGCACGAACCACACGGCGGCGTGCGGGTCGACCGCGGCGAGGGCGTCGCCCACGACGTCGTCCGCGGCCACGACGACCGACTCCCCGGGCGCCAGCACCGTGCCGACCTCGCCGTCGGCGACGACGTCCCCGTCGGCGACGAGAGACCAGGCGAGCCGGACGTGCGCGGTCGTCGTGAAGGCGTACCGGTTGCGCACGGCGAGCGCGCCGCCGTCGACCGGCCGGACGCTCACCGGCGCGTACACCGCGGCCGTCTCGACGAGGCCTGGCGACGGGGTGCGGTCGGGCAGCAGCAGCCCGTCGGCGATGAACGTGCCGTCGTGCAGCTCCTCGCCGAAGTCGCCGCCGTAGCCGTAGAACGGCGTGCCGTCGGCGGTGCGCGTCGCGATGCCGTGGTCGATCCACTCCCACACGAACCCGCCCATGAGCCGCGGGTGCGCGTCGACGAGGTCGATGTAGTCGGTCAGCCCGCCGGGTCCGTTGCCCATGGCGTGCGCGTACTCGCACAGGACGAACGGCAGGGTCCGGCGGCGCGCGTCGGCGGCGGCGTCGGTCCAGGCGTCCTCCTCGCCGCGGCCGATGAGCGCGACCTCCTGGCTGGTCGGGTACATGCGGGAGTACATGTCGACGTGCACGCTCGACCAGTCGCCCTCGTAGTGCAGCGGGCGGGTGGTGTCGAGCGCCCGGATCGCGTCGGCCATGGCGCCGACGTTGCAGCCCTTGCGGGCCTCGTTGCCGAGCGACCAGATGACGACGCTCGGGTGGTGCGCGTCGCGGCGCACCATGCGGGTGACGCGGTCGACGAGCGCCGCCTCCCAGGTCGGGTCGTCGGTCGGGTTGCCGCGCCAGCCGAGGGGCTCGAACCCGTGCGTCTCGAGGTCGTTCTCGTCCATGACGTACAGGCCGTGCTCGTCGCACAGGTCGAGGAAGTGCGGGTGCGGCGGGTAGTGGCTGGTCCGGACGGCGTTGACGTGGTGCCGCTTCATCAGCAGGACGTCGGCGAGCATCGTCTCCGCGGTGACGGCGCGGCCGCGGGTCGGCTCGAACTCGTGCCGGTTGACGCCGTAGAGCTTCACGGGCGCGCCGTTGACGGTGAAGACGCCGTCCACGACCGCGACCGTCCGGAAGCCCGCGCGCAGCGTGACCGACTCGGCGCCGGTGGACACGACGACGTCGTACAGGCGGGGGCTCTCGGCGCTCCACGGCGCGACCCCGGGGACGCGGACCGTCTCGCCCGCGGCGGCGTCGACGTCGAGCTCGGGGACGCGCACGCGCGCGCCGGCGGCCCCCTCGACCTCGACCCGCAGGACGCCGTCGCCCGTGCGGTGGTCGTAGTCGGCGTGCAGCGTGACGTGCTCGACGCCGCCGCCGGGCCGGTGCTCCAGGTGCACGCTGCGGAAGATGCCCGACAGCCACCACTGGTCCTGGTCCTCGACGTACGTCTGCGCCGACCACTGCGTGACGCGGACCGCGAGCAGGTTGTCGCCGTCGACGAGGACGTCGGTGACGTCGACCTCCGTGGGCAGGCGCGAGCCGTGCGACTGGGCGAGGACGACGCCGTTGACGGCGACCTCGAACCACGAGTCGACGCCCTCGAACCGCACGACGACCCGTCCGCCGTCGCGCCACGCGGCGGGCACGGTGAAGGTGCGCCGGTACTCGCCCGTGGGGTTCGAGCGGGGCACGCGCGGCGGGTCGACGGGGATCGGGAACAGCACGTTCGTGTACGCGGGCTTCCCGTACGGCCACGCGTCGGGCGCCTCGGCGAGCTGCCAGTGGCCGGGCACGGCCAGCGTGTCCCAGCCGTCGCCGGGGTCGGCCGGGTCGACGCCCGTGACGGCCTCGTCGAACAGCCGGAAGCGCCACGGGCCGTCGAGGGTCTGCGACGCGGCGTCGGACGCTCCGGCGGGCGGGCGGAACCGGGCGGGCCGGACGCCGGTCGGGGGGACGACCGACTCGTGGTCGGGGCGGGAGGCGGTCGCGGCCATGGTGGGCTCCTGGTCGGGGTGGGGGGTCGGGACGGAGGTGGCGGTCGCGGGCGGCAGCGGGTCGACGCCCTCGAGCGTCGGGACGACGGGCAGGAACGTCCCGCCGGCGACGTGCAGCCGGTCGATCGTCGTCTCCCGGTGCGTGCCGTCGCCGTCGGGGATCGCGTGCCGGTGGTAGGCGACGTACCAGTCGCCGGTGTGCGCGCGCAGGATCGAGTGGTGCCCGGTGCCGACGATCCCGAGCGACTCGTCCTTCTGCAGGAGCAGCCCGTGCGGCGTCCACGGGCCGTAGGGCGTCGGGCCGGTGGCGTGCGCGACGCGGTAGTCGGCGCTGCGGGTGTCGTCGACCGACCAGGACAGGTGGTACCCGTCGCCGAGCCGGACGACCCACGGGGCCTCGCGGAAGTCGTCGAGCCCGTCGAGCACGCGGACGTCGGCCGCGTCGTAGCCGACCATGTCGTCGTGCAGCGGCACGACGCGGGCCGTCATGTTGCCCCAGTACAGGTACGCCTGGCCGTCGTCGTCGACGAGCACGGACGGGTCGATCTGCTGCTCGCCGCGGTAGTCGGCCTTGTCGACGAGCGGGCGGCCGATCGCGTCGACGAACGGCCCGGTCGGGGAGTCCGCGACGGCGACGCCGATGCTCTGCGACGCCGTGAAGTAGAAGTAGTACCGGCCGTCCCGCTCCGCGGCGGTGGGCGCCCACGCGTTGCCGTCCGCCCAGGTCACGTCGGCGGCGACGTCGAGGATCACGCCGTGGTTCGTCCACGACACGAGGTCGGGCGACGACCACACCTCGAACGACGTGCCGGACCAGCCCTCGAACCCGTCGGTCGTCGCGTACAGGTAGTACGTGCCGCCGAACCGGACGAGGGCCGGGTCGGCGTAGTGGCCGGGCAGGACAGGGCTGGGCATCGTCGGACCAGGTCCTCTCAGGGGTGTCAGGGGGGTCAGGGGGAGCCGGACCCGTAGGCCCTGCGCACGGCGTCGTGCTCGTCCCGCGTCAGCGGCAGGACCGAGCCGTGCCGGGCGCCCGTCGGCAGGCGGAACGACGTCGACGTCGCCCACTGCGGCGCGTCGAGCGACGCGGACTCGAAGGGCACGTACCCGCGCCCGCCGAACTCGTCGACGAGCACGTGCCAGCGTTCACCGTCGGGCGACGGCACGACGACGGGTCCCTCGCCGCGCTCGACACCGGGCCCGAGGTCGTTCGCCCGCCCGAGGCCGTCGGTCACGGGCTCGTAGGCGGTGGACCGCAGGTCGCGCGACCGCTCGACGGTGATGAACTTCGAGCCGGGCGACGACGCGGACGGGTCGCGCTCGTCCTTCGTGAACCGGTACCACCACCCGTCGTGCCGGACGAGCGTCGAGTCGATGACGGAGTACCCGGGGTCGCTCCACACGCGGGCCTCGGAGAACGTCACGAAGTCCTTCGTCGTCGCGCAGAGCATGCGGTGGTGGCTGTCACCGTCGTGGCCGGAGTCGGCCGGGTCGTACAGCGTCGACGCCCAGAACACGAAGAACTCGCCGTGCTCGTCGTCCCACACCGCCTCCGGCGCCCACGTGCACCCGGCGGTCTCCGGGGCGACCTCGACGAGCCGCGGCGGCGACCAGCGGACCAGGTCGGGCGACTCCCAGACGACGAGCGACCGGCTGCCGGTGCGGACCGCGGCCGCCCAGTCGTGGTCGGGGTGGATCCGCAGGTCCGTCGCGATCACGTAGAACCGGTCGCCGCCCGGACTGCGCACGAGGAACGGGTCGCGCACGCCCTGCTCGCCGAGCGTCGAGACGAGGACGGGACGGCCGCCGTGCAGGTCGTCGTAGTGCAGCGGGTCGGCGCCGCGGCTGAGCCCGAACCGGACCTGCTCGCCGTCGGCGGTGTCCTCGCCGGCGAAGTACGCGAACAGGTAGCCGTCGATCACGCGCTCACTCCTCCGTGTGGCCGAGGGCCAGGTCCTCGACGAACGTCACGTGCGGTGCCGCCGTGTCGAGCACGAGCACGAGGACCTCGTTGCCCTCGGCGCGCAGCACGGGTGCCGGCACGTACAGGGTGCGCTGCGGTGCGCGCGACCAGAAGCGCCCGAGGCAGAACCCGTTGACCCACACCACACCCTTGCCCCACCCGGCGGTGTCGAGGAAGTGGTCGGCGTCCGGGTCGGGGGTGTCGAACGTGGCGTGCGCGAACGACGGACCCGCGACGACGTGCCCGTCGACCGGCGCGGCGTCGCGGACGCGCGCGGTGAGCGCGGTGACGTCGTCGAGCGCGAGCGGCTGGACGGCCCAGCGGTCGAGCGTCGCGCCGGACGCGGGCGCGGCGCCGTCGACGCGGGCCGGGCCGATCAGCCCCTTCGGCTCCCCGATCCGCGGCCCGTAGTTGACGCGCCCCTGGTCCTCGACGAGCACCTCCAGACGACCGCCGCGCGGCAGGACCGCCCGGTGCTCGCCCAGGTCGCGGCTCAGGACGGCGACGGGCTCGCGGTCGACGAACACCTGCGCGCGGTCGCGGACCTCGGCGAGGTCGAGGACGCCGGGGGCGACGTCGTCGAGCGCCCGGTAGAGCGTGAGCCCGTCGTACTGGCCGAGCTCGTCGACGGTCGGCAGGTGGTCGTGCAGCTCGGTCGGGCCGAGGACGTCGAGGACGTCCCACAGCGGCGCGACGGTCGTCAGCGGGACGGTGAACGCGGGCCCGGGGACGTGCGCGGCGGGGGCGGTGGACGCGGGCACGTCGGCGTACCGGGCGATGACCTCGCGGAACGCCCAGTACTTCGCGGTGGGCCGGCCGGCCTCGTCGAGCGGCGCGTCGTAGTCGTAGCTCGTGACGATGGGGACGTAGGTGCCCTTGTCGTTGGCGCCGTTGGTGAAGCCGAAGTTGGTGCCGCCGCACAGCATGTAGAGGTTGACGGACGCCCCGGCGGCGAGCAGCTCGTCGAGCTCGCCCGCCGACGCGAGCGGGTCGGTCGTGTGGTGGTGCAGGCCCCACGAGTCGAACCAGCCGTCCCAGAACTCGGCGCACATGAGCGGCCCGGTCGGCTGGTGCTCGCGCAGGGTCGCGAGGCGCTCGGCGGCGCGCGACCCGAACGACCCGGTCTTGTGCAGGTCGGGCAGGCTGCCGTTCTCGAGCATCCACGGCTCGGGCTGGTCGATGGTCGTCAGCGGCGTCGTGATGCCGGTGTCGCGCAGCAGCGTGACGAGCGCGCGCAGGTAGTCCTTGTCGTCGCCGTAGGCGCCGTACTCGTTCTCGACCTGGACGAGGACGACGGGTCCGCCGCGGTCGACCTGTCGCGGGACGACGATCTCCGCGACGGCCTCGTAGTACTCCTGGATGGCCTTGAGGTAGGTCGACTCGTGCCGGCGGACCGCGGCGCCCGCGGTGAACAGCCAGCCGGGCAGCCCGCCGCCGGTCCACTCGGCGCAGATGTACGGGCCGGGCCGGACGATGGCGTGCATGCCCTGCGCGGCGACCTCGTCGAGGAACCGGCCGAGGTCGAGGATCCCGTCGGTGCGGAACTCGCCGCGCACGGGCGAGTGCGCGTTCCACGGGATGTACGTCTCGATGGTGTTGAGGCCGAGCTCGCGGGCCCGGACGAGGCGGTCGCGCCACTGGTCCGGGTGGATCCGGAAGTAGTGCAGGGCGCCCGACAGGATGCGGACGGGCTGTCCGTCGAGGAGGAAGTGCTCCTCGCCGATCTCGAACCGGCTCATGGTCCTGTCGTACCTCTTGTCCTCGTCGACACGGGCGGTCATCAGTCGGCCGGCGTGCTCGGCGAGACGATCGACTGCAGATTCCAACCCTTAGTCTGAGGGTCGAAAGAAATACCGTCAACCCGGTCGAGCAGGTTGTCGAGGGTGGTCGGGCGAACCCCGGCCCGTCAGGCCGTCGGCGTGCAGCGCAGCAGCACCGCACCGTGCGGCTCGAGGTCCAGGTGCAGCGCCGCGCTGCCCGGCGCGACCCCGCGGGCGTCGTCGCTCTGCACCGTGACCGCCGACGTCCGCACCGCCGACCCGCTCCACAGCTCGACGACCTCGCCGCCGACGCCGCCGGCCGCCGCGACCGGGAGCCCCACGTTCAGCGCGTCCACCGCGACCGCACGCGGCGCGTCGTGCAGGTTGAACGCCGCGACGTACCGCACGCCGTCGGGACCGTCCGCCGTCCACAGCACCAGGCCGTCCTCGCGGAACACCTCCCGGTTCCCGCTCGACGCCGCGTGCACCGCCAGCACGTCCGCGTTCTGCAGCAGCGCCACCGTCGCCGGGTCCGACGTCGGCAGGTCCCCGCCGACCATGAGCGGGGAGCGCGCGACGACCCACAGCGTCAGCAGCGTGACCCGCTCCGCGGGCGTCAGCAGGTCGTGCCGCGGCTCACCACGCTCCGCCCGGATCCCGACCCGGCCCAGCGGCAGCATGTCGCCGTCCGGCCACCCCTGCTCGCCCGCGAACGGCGCCCACCGCGCGAACCGTGCGAAGTTCGCCTCGACGTCCTCCCACCGGTCCCACAGGTCGTCGCAGATGCGCCACATCGTGGCGTGCTCCCGCAGGTGGTCCAGCCGGGCCAGCGACAGGTCCCGCCCGGGCGACAGGCTCAGCTCGATCGGCCGGCCCGTGCGCGCGATCGCCCGCGCGTACGCCTCGATGTCCGCCGCCTGGTACGGCCACAGCATGTCGTCGGTCTTGAGGAAGTCGACGCCCCACCCCGCGTACAGGTCGAGCGTCGAGTCGTAGTACGCCTGCGCGGCGGGGTGCGTGTGGTCCAGGCCGAGCATGTCGGGGTTCCACTCGCAGACGTTCGTCGCGTCGGCCACGTCGGCCGCCGTCGCGCCGTCGCCGCCGAGCACCGGGGTGCGCTGCTCGACCGCGCCGCGCGGGATGCCGCGCATCGTGTGGATCCCGAACTTCAGCCCGAGCGCGTGCACCTTCGCCGCGAGCGGCCCGAACCCGGCTCCGTCGGCGGCGCTGGGGAACCGGCCCGGGTCCGGCAGCAGCCGCCCGTGCTCGTCCATCTCCAGCGGCGCGCCCGCGTTGTAGCCGTGCGACCGGGCCGTCGGGTCCGACCAGTCGATGTCGACGACCACGGTGTCCCAGCCGAACGGCAGCAGGTGCTCCGCCATGAACTCGGCGTTCGCGAGGACCTCCGCCTCGGTCACGGTGGTGCCGTAGCAGTCCCAGCTGTTCCAGCCCATCGGGGGTCGGCGGGAGGGCGTCGTCGCCATGTGCACGTCTCCGGTCTGCGCTCGCGGACGGTCCGACGGGCGCGGCGGTGGTCGCGGCGGCGTCGGCGTTCCGCGGAATGTTAACGCTCACATGGCGAGGGTCGCGTGCCGGGGCATCGATTCCGGTCACGACGGCGTTCCGCCCTAGGGTGGCGGCAGACGCCCGCGGCCCCCGCCGGCACCGCACGACGACCCGGGCCGGCAGGCACCACGACCGAGGGCAGAGGCATGGCGTTCGACAGGTTCGACCGGTTCAACGAGAAGGTCACGCTCTTCTTCCTCAAGTTCGTCGGACCCCCGTCGACGGCCGCCCCCGACCACCGTGGCCGCGTCGTCACCGAGGACGAGGTCGCGCGCGAGACGCACGCCCGCCAGGCGTTCGAGCGGGTCGTCGGGCCGGACGGCAAGGCGTACCTGGTGGAGCGCGACGGCCCGACGGGCTGAGCTTGTGACCCCGGCGGCACGCCTCGGCGGATGAGGCTCCGCGCGGTCGTGGTTATTCGAACAATACGAACGCGCGTGCGGTATGATCGTGTACTCCCGGTTCATCGGCTGGTCGGTCGATCTGCCGGCGACACGAGCCCGCACAGGAGAGCGACCATGAGCGCCCCCGCACTGACCTCGCAGACCTACCTGCCTGACGACGCGTCCGCCCAGGTGGCGCAGGTGCACAGCTTCCTCGCCGCCCACGCTGCCGTGCGCGGTCGGGACGTCGAGCCGCGCTTCCTCCTCGCCGGCGACGGCGAAGGGGCGCAGGTCGAGATCCCCGAGCCCGTCTACCGTGCGCTGCTGCTCGTCGTCGACGCGCTCGCGGCGGGCAAGGCCGTCACCGTGGCACCGCAGTCGACCATGCTCACCACGCAGCAGGCCGCCGACCTGCTCGGGGTGTCCCGACCGACCGTCGTCCGGCTTCTCGACGCCGGAGAGCTCCCCTTCGAGCGCGTCGGCAACCGGCGCAAGGTACGGCTCGCGGACGTGCTGGCCTACCGCGACCGGCGCCGGCAGGCGCAGTACGACATGCTCGCCGCGACCGCGGTCCCGCTGGACGACGAGGACGACCCGGGCGTCGTCCTCGAGCGCCTCCGTGCTGCACGTCGAGCCGTGGCCCCCGCGCGGCGTCAGGCCTGAGACCATCGGCGGCATGTTCGCCGCCGTGCTCGACACCTGCGTGCTCTGGCCGAGCCTGCAGCGTGACGTCCTGCTGTCGTGGGCGGCCGAGGGCCTCTACCGGCCGCTGTGGTCGTCGGCGATCCTCGCGGAGCTCGAGCACCACGAGACGGAGAAGCGCGTCGTCCGCGGAGCGGCACGGGAAGCGGCGTCGCACGCCGCGCACGACCTCGTGCAGCGGATGTCGCTGGCGTTCGACGACGCCTGCGTGACCGGATGGGAGCCCCTCGAGGGCACCTACGGGCTGCCGGACCCCGACGACGAGCACGTCGTCGCCGCGGCACGTCCTGGGCGGGGCGGGGGCGATCGTCACCGAGAACCTCCGCGACCTCTCGCAGCAGTCGATGCCTGCGGGCATCCAGGTGCTCACCAGCCGCGCGTTCGCGGCCGACACCGTCTCGCTGGCCCCCGCCACCGCGCTCGTGGCCGTGCACAAGATCTCGGCCCGCTACACCCGGCCGACCCTGAGCGTGCCCGAGCTGCTCGAGATCCTCCGAAGGCGGTACCGGTGGGACGACGCCGTCGCGCAGCTCCGCGACGTCGCAGCGGACGAGATGCCCGGCCGGTGAGCGCGTGACGGTCGGCCCGCCCGACCGCCGTGCGGTGCGCCGCCCGGGCTAGGGTCGCCATATGGCCGTCTCCGACGTCGACCTGGTGCACCTGCGACGGTGCGTCGCGCTCGCGCGCGAAGCGCTCGACGACGGCGACGAGCCGTTCGGGTCGGTGCTCGTCGACGCCGACGGGACCGTCCTGCTGGAGGACCGCAACCGCGTCAAGGACGGCGACGGCACCCGCCACCCCGAGCTCGAGATCGCCCGCTGGGCGGCCGCCCACCTGCCGCCGGAGCGGCGCGCCGCCTGCACCGTGTACACGTCGGGCGAGCACTGCCCCATGTGCGCCGCCGCTCACGGGTGGGCCGGGCTCGGGCGGATCGTCTACGTCGCGTCGAGCGGGCAGCTCGTGGCGTGGCGCCGCGGGTGGGGCCTGCCGCCCGGCCCCGTCGCGCCGCTGCCGCTGCGGGCCGTCGTGCCGGGCGTGGTCGTCGACGGACCCGTCGAGCCGCTGGTCGACGAGGTGTGCGTGCTGCACCGCGCGCACGCCGACCGGCACCGCTGAGCACCCCGGGACGACGAACGGGCGGGCTGCCGGAGTGCCGGCACGCCCGCCCGTCGTGGCGGATCAGAGGTGTCAGACGTAGCTGGCCGCGCCGCCGGGGCGGACCTCGGTGCCACCCGGACCGGCGTACTGCGAGCCGCCGTAGCTGAGCACGAAGTAGAAGATGATCGGCAGCAGGAACAGGCCGACCGCGAAGGCGCCGCCCTGGCCGAACGACTTCGCGAGCGCGATCGAGACGAGCACCAGCACCACGATGTTGACCACCGGGATGATGAGGAGCAGCAGCCACCACCACGGCTTCCCGGAGATCTTCAGCAGGACGACGGTGTTGTAGATCGGCACCCACGCGGCCCAGGCGGGCTCGCCGGCCTTCGTGAACATGCCCTGGAGGGAGAGCGCGGCGATCACGTAACCGATGACCGAGCCGATGAACGCGCCGACGCCGGCGCCGGCAGCAGCGGCCGCCGAGTCCGTGGACGTGGAGGCGAGCGTGGTGAGGGTGAACATGGCGCTCACCGTAGCGACGACTTCGGGCGAACGAGGACAGAACGGGCAGAGTTCGCCCGTTGGGCCGAACCGGTGGACACCCGGGCGTCATCCCGGCCAGGTCTGGGGCGCGTCGGAGGTGGTCAGACGCGCGACGCGTCGCCCGCCTCGGCACCCGAGCGCGCGACGACCGCCCGGTTGACGACGTACAGGACGACGCCGATCGCGAGCAGCACGCCCGCGCGCAGGTAGACCGCCGGGTCGCGGCCCGTGAGCGGCGACGCGAGCACGAGCGAGACGACCGCCCCGGCGACGGGGGCCCAGGTGGGCGCGCGGAACGTGGAACGGCGACGGTCGTCGGTGCCATCCGCGCTCCCGGCGTCGTCCCCGGAGTCGTCCTCGGCGTCGTCGGGGTGGCGACGCAGCACCAGCACCGACACGTTGACCGTCGCGAACACCAGCAGCAGGAGCAGGACCGTCGTGTCGGCCAGTCCCGCGAGGTCGCCCGTCGACACCAGCGTGAGGGCGACGACCACGGTGAACGCGATCGCGACGTACGGCGTCTGCCGGTGCCCGACGCGACCGAGCACGCCCGGCACGATGCCCTCGCGCGACATCCCGTAGACCAGCCGGGACGCCATGAGCATGTTGATGAGCGCCGTGTTCGACACCGCGAGCAGCGCGATCACCGCGAACAGCCCGGGTGGGAACGCCAGGCCCGCGACCTTGACGACCTCGAGCAGCGGCCCGGTCGACTCCGCGAGGACGTCCGTCTCGACGAGCATCGCCGACGTGAACGCCACCCCGACGTAGACGACGCCCGCGACCGCCAGCCCGCCGAACAGCGCGCGCGGGAAGTCGCGCCGCGGAGCCCGGCACTCCTCGGCCAGGTTGACCGAGTCCTCGAACCCGAGCAGCGCGTAGAACGCGAGCGCCGTCGCGCCGAGGACCGCGACCCAGGGCGTGCCGTCGGTCTCGAGCACGAACGCGCGCGACGGGTCGCCGTCGCCCTGGACGAGCGCCCACGCGCCGATCGCGAGGATCACGAGCAGGCCGGTCGCCTCGACGATCGTCAGGACGACGTTGACGCGCACCGACTCGGAGATCCCCAGCAGGTTGACGCCCGTGATGACGAGCAGGAAGAACCACGCCGCGACCAGCGTCGGGACGGTGACGAACTCCGCCAGGTAGTCGCCGCCGAACGCCCGGGCGGCGGCGCTGGCGCTCGTGACGCCCGACATCATCACCGCGAACGCCACGAGGAACGTGAGGAACGGCCGCCGGAACGCCCGGTGCGCGTACAGGGCAGCCCCCGCCGCCTTCGGGTACCGGGCGACGAGCTCCGCGTACGCCGTCGCCGTGAGCGTCGCCAGCACGAACGCGCACACGAACGGCAGCCACACCATGCCGCCGACCTCCGCGGCGACCTTGCCGGTCAGCGCATAGATGCCGGCGCCGAGGATGTCCCCGACGACGAACAGCAGCAGGACCTTGCGCCCGATGCTGCGGCGCAGCGCGGGCCCGTCGCCCGTGCCCGTGGTCGTGGTCGTCGTGCTCTCGTCGCTCATCGAGACCCCCTGGTCGGCGTGCCGCCAGTGTCGACCCGGACCGCGAGGGCCGCGCGAGGACCGGTGCGCGGCGGGTCGGGGCACGGGTCGGCGAGCCGGCACGGCCCGGCTCTGGACGGCCGTCCGCTCGGCGCGCGCGACGGCGGGGTCCTGCATACGCTCGGACCTTCGACCACCGGCGACGTGCCACCTGCGGTGCGCGACGCCGGACCGGACCTCGGGAGGACTGCGCATGAAGGGCAAGCTGGCATTCGTCGCCGGTGCCGGGCTCGGGTACCTGCTCGGGACCCGCGCCGGACGAGGGCAGTTCGAGAAGATCAAGGGCTGGGCGAACGACGTCTGGCAGGACCCGCGCGTCCAGGGCTACGTCCAGGACGTCGAGGGCCAGGCCACGGCGTTCGCGAAGCAGCAGGGCGTCGCGCTCAAGGACAAGGCCGTCGAGGCCGCCAAGCAGGCCGTCGCGGGCGGTGCCCCGTGGAAGCCGTCGGGCAGCACGCCCGAGGCCGACGACCCGACGCCGGACGTCCGCGCGGGCGAGCCGGTCATCGACGTGGGCGACGCCCGCACGCGCCCCTGACGTCCGTCGTCGCCCGTCCTGGCTGGGGAGTCGGCGGGCGGCACGACGGGCACGACGACGACGCACCCCCGCACGGCCACCGGCACCGCGGGGGTGCGTCGTTCTGCGTGCGGGGTCCGGCGGCCGGGGCGTCGGGGTGCGTCGGTCTGCGTGCGGGGGTCTGGCGGCCGCGGCGTCGGGGTGCGTCGGCCTGTGTGCCGGGTCAGACGGCCGGGGCGTCCTGCGCGGCCAGCGCGTCGAGGACCGCCGCCGCGGTCGCGCCGGGCGCGGCCTGGACGTGGACGTCGAGCCCGTCCTCGTCGGGTGCGAGGGGCTCGAGCGTCGCGAGCTGCGACTCCAGCAGCGTCGCGGGCATGAAGTGGCCGCGCCGCCCCGCCATCCGCCGCGCGAGCTCGTCGGGCGGCACCGCGAGGTGCACGTACCGCACGCGGCCCTCGGCGGTCCGCAGCACGTCGCGGTAGGCACGCCGCAGCGCCGAGCAGGCGACGACCGTCGGGCGTCCCGCCTGGGCGTGCTCCGTCATCGCGCCGGCGACCAGCCGCAGCCACGGCTCCCGGTCGGCGTCGGTCAGGGGGACGCCGGAGCGCATCTTCTTGACGTTCGCCGGCGGGTGCAGGTCGTCGCCCTCGACGAACGCCGCGCCGAGCTCGTCGGCGAGCAGGTGCCCGACGGTCGTCTTCCCCGTCCCGGACACCCCCATGACGACGACGTGCTCCACACCCACCGCTCCACCTCCGGTCGACCCGACACCGCCGCCACCTTCCCACGCCGCGACGCGACCCCCACCCTCCGGAACCCCCGCGAGGTCGTGACTTCCGACCGAGATCGTCACCTGCAGGTACCGACCTCGGTCGGAAGTCGCGATCTCGGCGGAGGGGGCGCGACGTAGGGTGGCCCGCGATGTCCTCCCTCGTCGTCGACACGACGCCCCTGCGTGTCAGCCCCGCGTTCCGTCGGCTCTGGTGGGGGCTGTCCGTCTCCAACCTCGGCACGCAGCTCACGGTCGTCGCGGTCGGCCTGCAGGTGTACGACCTGACCGGGTCCACGTTCTCCGTCGGTGTCCTCGGCCTGTGCGCGCTCGTCCCGCTCGTCGCGTTCGGCCTCTACGGCGGCGCGGTCGTCGACCACTACGACCGCCGCCGGGTCGCGCTCGTCGCGTCGGTCGTGTCGTGGGTCGTCGTGCTCGGTCTCGCGGTGCAGGCATGGGGCGGCAACGAGCACGTCGGTCTGCTGTACGCGCTGGTCGCGGTGCAGTCGGCGGCCGGTGCCGTGAACAGCCCGGCGCGGACCGCGATCATCCCGCGCCTGCTCGACCCGACCCTCCTGCCCGCCGCGAACGCCCTGCAGACGACCGGGTGGAACGTCGCGCTGACCGTCGGGCCGCTGCTCGGCGCAGGGCTCGTCGCGTGGCTCGGGTACGGCGCGGCGTACACGCTCGACGCGCTGCTGTTCACGTTCGCGCTCGCGGCCCTGCTGCGCCTGCCGCCCGTCCCGCCCGAGCCGTCGTCGACGCGGCGGGCGCGCGTCGGGCTCGGGTCGGTCGTCGACGGGCTGCGCTACCTGGGGACGCAGCGCAACGTCCGCATGACGTTCGCCGTCGACCTGGTCGCGATGATCACCGCGTCGCCGCGCGTCCTGTTCCCCGCCGTCGGGCTGCTCTACCTGGGCGGCGGCGAGACGACGACGGGCGTCGTCACGGCCGCGGTGGCCGTCGGGGCGGTGCTGGCCGGGGTGTTCTCCGGGCCGCTCGTGCACGTCCGGTGGCAGGGGCGGATCATCACCGTCGCGATCGTCGTGTGGGGTCTCGCGATCGCCGGGTTCGGCGCGGTCCTCGTCACCGTGCGGCCCGACCGGCCCGACCAGGTCCTGTGGGGTGCGCTCGCGCTCGCGGTGCTCATGCTGGTGGTCGCCGGGGCGTCCGACGCGATCAGCTCGGTGTTCCGGCAGAGCATCCTGCAGACCGCGACGCCCGACGACATGCGCGGGCGGCTGCAGGGGGTGTTCGTGGTCGTGGTCGCGGGTGGTCCGCGGCTCGGCGAGCTGCTGCTCGGCGGTCTGGCGACGCGGGTCGGCGAGGGCTGGACGGCGGTCGTCGGCGGCCTGACGTGCGTCGTCCTGGTGACCCTGCTGGTCCGCGCGCAGCGCTCGTTCTGGTCGTACGACGCCCACCACCCCACCCCCTGACCCCACCCCGGCCCACCGCCCTCACCTCACCCGACCCATCCCCACTGCCCGCGAGTTCGCCGGTCCCGGTCGAGGTCGTCGGCTGTAGCCGGCGAACTCGGCACGAACCGGCGAACTCGGGGGCAGGAAGCAGGCGGCAGGCAGCGGGCGGCAGGGGGCAGGCGCAGGCGGTGAGTCGGCGGCCGGGCCCGCGGGTCAGGCGAGGGTGGTCAGGAGGGTCGCGAGGTTGGTGCGGAGGGTCGTGCGGTAGTCGTCCAGCCAGTCGCCCTCGAAGGCGCGCGGCACGATCTCGGTCAGCAGGATGAGCGTGAGGAACGTCCGGTAGAGGGCGAGGCGCGCCTGCGCGGACGGGCTGCTCACGTCGAGGCCGCCCGGGACGACCGTCGCGTACCCGGCGAGCACGCGCGGGTTCACCGGCCCGGTCGTCATGCAGTCGGCGCCGACGACCTCGTGCAGCGGGTCGCCCCAGAAGGCACGCTCGGGGTCGATGACGCCGACGATCTCCCCGGTCGCGGCGTCGACGAACAGGTTGCCGGGCCACAGGTCGGTGTGGACGAGGACGGGCCGGGTCACGTCGGCCAGGGCGGCGGCGTGCCGGTGCAGGGCGGCGCGGACCTCGTCGGCGGGCAGGTCGACGCCCCAGCGCGGGGCGTCGGCGAGGACGGTCTCGACCATGCGCCCGAACGTCTCGGGCCACGTGTCGCCGACGAGCCCGGTCGCGGCGTTGGGGTACCCGAACCCCTGACCGGCGGGTGCGGGGAGCAGGGTGTGCAGCCGCGCCATGTACGCGCCGAGCTCCTCCTCGGCGCGCGCGAGGCGTGGGTCGTCGTCGACGGGTCCGAAGCCCGCGTCGGTGAGCGGGACGCCGTCGAGGTGGCTGACGACGAGCGCGTCGGACGGGAGCGTCGTCCGCGTGAAGTCGGTGAGCAGGACGCGTGGCATGAGCAGCGCGGGGTGCTCCTGCGCGAGGCCGTAGACGTGTGCCTCGGACCGGACGAGGTCGAGCTCGTAGCTGAGCAGCTTCTCGGTGGCGGTGGGTGCGGTCTTGACGATGACGCGTGTCTCGTCGGCGAGCGTCACGCGGTAGCTCGTCGCGAACATGCCGCCGGTGAGCCGTTCCGCGTGCTCGACGGTGCCGAGGGGTGCGAGCACGGTGCGCAGCGCGTCGAGCGGCACGTCGGTGCTGGTGAGGGGTGTCTCGTCGGCGAGCGTCACGACGCGCAGGCTACTGCGCCGCACGGCCCGCCCGGGCGGGACGGAGGGCCCTGCGGGTGTCGAAAGTCCGGCCTCGGGTGACGGCCCGCGCGGGGGACGCAGCGCGGGAGTGCTGGCTGCGGACGGTGGGGCGAGCCGGCACGGCGGGCCGCGGACGGTGCCGCGAGCCGGTGCGGGGCCGGGGCGTCAGCCCTCCTCGGTCACGCCCGTCGGGCGCGGCGGGACGACGTCCTCGTCGCCGGGGCCGGTGCGCTGCTGCGGCACGGTGCTGCGCGGGTCGACGCAGTCGGCGAGCTCGCACGCGGCGACGGTCGCGCCTGCGGTGGGTGACGGCGACTCGTCCTCGACGGCGCGGGCGACGCGGTCGGTGACGGCGTCGGGCCGGGGGCGCAGCGTGCGGAACGCGGCGAGGGTCGCGACGAGCGCGAGTGCGGCGGACGCGATGACGACGAGGAAGCCGCCGTGGGAGCCGTCGGCGTCGATGCGCGCCCCGGCGATGGACGACCCGAACGAGACGCCGACGCCGAGCGAGGTGCCGACCCAGGTGAGGCCCTCGGTGAGCCGTGCGGGGGCGACGAGCTGCTGGACGAGGGCGTTGCCGTTGATGAGCGTGGGGGCGATCGCGAAGCCCGTGACGAACATGACGGCGGCGAGGACGACGAGGTTGGTCGCGACGACGAAGAAGCAGACGCCGACGGCGAGCACGACGACGCCGATCGCGAACCGCTGGTGCAGGGGCCGGACCCAGTGCCGGGTGCCGTAGAGCAGCCCGGAGATCAGGGACCCGAAGGCGAAGACGGCGAGGATGACGCCGGCGATGCCGGTGTTCCCGGACTCCTCGGCGAAGGCGACGGTGGACACGTCGGTGGCGCCGAAGATCGCGCCCATGGCGACGAAGACGAGCGCGAGGACGACCATGCCGGGCGCGGCGAGGACCGACCCGCGGACCTTCTCGCCCTTGGCGACGGTGGGGGCGGGCTCGGTGGTGCGCAGCGCGAGGAACCAGTAGCCGCCGACGACGAGGGCGACGAGCGGGACGACGAGCCCGGCGGCGGGGTCGACGCTGGTCGCGAGCAGGGTGGCGAGGACGGGGCCGACGATGAAGACGAACTCGTCGATGGTCGACTCGAGCGCGTACGCGGTGTGCATGGGGCGGGGGTCGCCGCCGAGGACGCCGGACCAGCGGGCGCGCACGAGCGACCCGAACGACCCGACGGCGGCGCCGGTCACGGCGGCGGCGACGTAGAGCAGCCAGGGGCTGGTGTCGGCGCGGGCGGCGACGACGAGGGTGACGAGCCCGACGGACGCGACGGCGACGGCGGGGCGCATGACGCGGGCCTGCCCGTGCCGGTCGACGAGCCGCGCGAGCTGCGGTGAGCACAGGGCCTGTGCGACGACGTAGACGGCGGAGACGCGGCCGGCGAGCCCGTAGGAGCCGTAGAGCGCGGAGATCATGAGGACGATGCCGATGCCGATCATCGACATCTGGAGGCGGGCGACCATCCCGGCGGCGGAGAACGCCAGGGCCCCCGGGCGCGACAGGATCTCGCGGTACGGCTGGAGCATGCCGCCAGTCTCGCACCGCCCGCCGACGCGGGCCCGGGGGGCTTCCCGTGGCGTGCCGCGTGCCGCACCATCGACGCATGACGGACGTGCTGGTCAGCGACGCGCCGCAGGCGCACCGGTTCGAGGCCCGTGACGAGGCGGGCGAGCTGCTGGGGATCGCGGCGTACGACGTGGTGGGCCGGACGGTCGTGTTCACGCACACGGAGGTGGACCCGCGGGCCGAGGGGCGCGGGGTGGCCTCGACGCTCGTGCGCGCGGCGCTGGACTCGGTGCGGGCGGCGCACGGGGACGTGGTCGCTCTGTGCCCGTACGTGAAGGCGTGGCTGGCGCGGCACCCGGACTACCAGGACCTGGTGCACCGGCCCGCGTAGCACGACAGGTTGCGCAGAGCAACTTCAGTTAATTCTGCGTGAACTTGCCCTGGGCAATCTGGGACGGAACCGGACAACCGGGAAGCGCATCCCGTGGTCGCGGTCACATTTGGACAACCGTTCGTCTTAATACGCCTTTACTGCCTGGTACGTTCGATTTACCGAGATCGCCGGGTCTGTCTCCGGCCACGACCGCCCGACGGTCTCGCCGTGCGCCTCCAGCAGAACAGGGGGCGGTTGCGCACGTCACACGCAGGTAATCACGCCTGTCCGTGGACCAACGACGCGTACCGACGACTCACCAGTTGCCCGGGACGACGTCCATCGCTGCATCGCCAAAGCCGCCGGTCAGCCAGTCATCACCACTGCTCACGATCAGGCGGTCAGGCCATTGTTCGTATTCGTACTGCAGCTTCGTCACATGTTCGAAGGCCAATCAGAGTTCTATCTCTTCGCGGTCTTCTCGACCATCATCTGGGCGTTGTGGCTGCTCAAGGTGCTGTTGTCGCGCCGCTACAAGCCGTACACCGGTGAGTTCCACGGGACGACCTCGGTCGTCATCCCGGTGGTCGACGAGCCGCTCGACCTCTTCCACGACGTCCTGTCACGGATCGTCGGTCAGCAGCCCGACGAGGTCATCGTCGTCATCAACGGCAAGCGGAACCCCGGCCTCGAGCGCGTGAGCGAGGAGTTCGCCCCGCTCGTCCGCTGGGTCCACACCCCGATCCCGGGCAAGCGCAACGCCGTCAAGATCGGCACCGAGATGTCGCACGGCGAGATCACCGTCCTCGTCGACTCCGACACCGTGTGGACCGACGGCACGCTCCCCGAGCTCGTCAAGCCGTTCGCGGACCCCGCGGTCGGCGGCGTCACCACCCGCCAGCGCATCCTCGACCCCGAGCGGTCCTGGATCACCCGCTGGGCGGACTGGCTCGAGAACTCCCGCGCCCTCTACTCGATGCCCGCGCAGTCCGCGCTGGGCCAGGTCGGCTGCCTGCCGGGCCGCACCATCGCGTTCCGCCGGCACATCCTCATCGACGTCATGGACGACTTCATGAACCAGAAGTTCATGGGCGTCTTCCTCGAGGTCTCGGACGACCGCACCCTGACGAACCTCACGCTCAAGGCGGGCTACAAGTCCGTCTACCAGTACACGAGCCTCGTCTACACCGACGCGCCCCTGGAGATCCGCAAGCTGTTCAAGCAGCAGCTCCGCTGGGCCCGCGGCAGCCAGTACAACACCCTGCGGATGCTGCCCTGGATGATGGGCCACGCCCCCGTGCTGGCCGTCTTCTTCGTCATGGACATCGTCCTGCCGTTCCTGCTCTTCGGGACGATCGCCGGCTGGATCTACCGGGCGATCTCCGGGACCGGCATCAACCTGTACCAGGCGATCCTCGAGACCTACACCGGGCTCGAGGGCTGGGTCTGGGTCGTCGCGACGATGATCGTCTCGTCCGTCCTGTCGATGGCGATCCGCCAGATCCGCCACCTGCACGAGAAGCCCTCGGACTTCCTGCGGCTGCCGGTCTTCATCATCGTCTCGACGTTCTTCCTCATGCCGATCCGCCTCCTCGGCTTCCTGCGGATGGCCCACGCCAGCGGCTGGGGCACCCGTGCGGGCGCCTACGCCGGCGGCGACCTCATGCAGGAGCTCGAGCAGACGCCCGACGGGCCCGTCGACCTCGTCGACCGTCCCGCGGCCGACGGCGTCGTCCCGACCCAGCGGTCGGCCGACGACGGCACCGTCCTCACCCAGGCGCCGGCCCCGGCGCGCGTCCGCCGCGCCACCGCGGCCCCCGCGCCCGCCCGTCGTCGCCGTCTCAACCCGCTGGCCGGCATCCCCTACGTGATCGCCCTGGCCGTCTTCGCCCTGGAGGCACTCGTCTATGTCTGAGCACACCGCACACGGGTGGTGGGCCCGGGCGATCCGGCCCTCACCGCGCAAGCGCCTCGCGGCGGCCGGACTCGCGCTCGCGCTCGTCGCCGTCACCGTCGGGGTCTGGCTGTCGCCGTCCGTCGACACCGTCGTCCCCACCATGGCCAGCGCGCAGGAGCTCAAGCTCTCCGCCGAGAACGAGAAGCTCCGCAACTCGCTCGAGGCCCGCGAGCAGGAGGTCGCCGACCTCGAGCGCTCGCAGCGCAAGGCCGCCGCCGAGCGCAAGGCCGCCGCCGAGCGCGGCTCGGCCAAGGCCGCGGAGGAGAAGGCCGCCGCCGACGCCGCCGCCGCCCAGAAGGCCGCGGAGGAGCAGGCCGCAGCCCAGGCCGCCACCGCAGCCAAGGTCGCCGCCGAGAAGAAGGCCGCCGCCGACCGCGGCAAGGCCCGGGACCGTGCCGAGCAGGCCGAGGCCGCGCTCGCCCGGGCCCGCGCCAACGCCTCCACGCCCACGACCTCCGCCCCCGCGGAGATGCCCGCGGTCAAGCCGACGGCGCCGTCCCTCGACGCGCTCCGCGCGCCCACCGCACGGCAGCTCGGGCTCTACACGCCCCAGTCGCCGTTCAGCTGGGCCGAGCACGACGCGGTCGCCGCGAAGATCGGCGCGCAGCCGAACATCGTCGGCTACTTCCAGGGCTGGGACGGGCCGTTCCGCGCGGACGCCGTCACCCGCTCCTGGGCCAAGGGCGCCATGCCGATGATCACCTGGGAGTCCCGCGCGCTCGCCACGGCGAACGACGTCGTCGAGGAGCCCGAGTGGTCCCTCCCGGAGATCATCAACGGCCGGTACGACGACTACCTGCGGCAGTACGCCGCCGACGTCACCGCCACCGGCCTGCCCGTCGCGATCCGTCTCGACCACGAGATGAACGCGTCCTGGTACCCGTGGAACGAGCAGGGCTCGGGCGGCAAGTCCGTCAACGGCAACAGCCCCGGCGACTACGTGACGATGTGGCGCCACGTGCACGACATCTTCGAGGCCGCCGGCGCCAACCAGTACGTCCTGTGGGTGTGGGCGCCGAACATCGTCAACAACCTGCCGGCTGCGAACCAGTCGCTGGAGTACACCACGAGCCTCTACCCGGGTGACGAGTACGTCGACTGGGTCGGCCTGTCCGGCTACTACCGGCCCCCGTACCGCGAGGGCCAGACGCCGACGTTCGCGTGGACGTTCGACACCTCCCTCAACCAGCTCCGTGCCATCACGGACAAGCCGATCTTCCTCGCCGAGATCGGTGCCTCCGAGACGGGCGGCCAGAAGGCCGCCTGGATCACGGACCTGTTCGACGCGCTGGCCAAGCCGGAGAACGCCGACGTCGTCGGCTTCGCCTGGTTCAACCACGCCGTCACCACGATCAGCCAGGGCGAGCGCATCACGAACGACTGGCGCGTCGAGTCGCGCGCCGACTCGCTCGCCGCCTTCGTCGAGGGTCTGCACGACCCCGCCGACGGCTTCGCCCTCACCGGTGGTGCGTCGTGAACCGCGCGACCGCCACCGCCAACCCCCGTCGAGCCAGGAGAAACGACATGACCGAGCAGCACACCGACGACCTCGCGGTCACGGACCTCTTCCCGCGGCGCATCTTCGACGCCGACGCCCCCACGCCGCGCATCAGCGTCCTCGGCACGGGCTACCTCGGTGCGACGCACGCCGTCGCCATGGCCCAGCTCGGCATGGAGGTCGTCGGTGTCGACACCGACCCGAACAAGGTCGCCGCGCTCCAGGCCGGCAAGGTGCCGTTCTACGAGCCCGGGCTGCCCGAGCTCCTCGAGGAGCAGCTCGCCACCGGTCGCCTGCGCTTCACGACCGACGTCGCCGAGGCCGTGGCCTGGGCGGACGTGCACTTCGTGTGCGTCGGCACGCCGCAGACCAAGACGAGCCACGCGGCGGACCTGCGGTTCGTCGAGGCCGCCACGACCGCGATCGCCGAGAACCTCTCGCACGACGCGCTGATCGTCGGCAAGTCCACCGTGCCCGTCGGCACCGGCGCCCGGCTGCGCTCGCTCGTCGCGTCGAAGGCCCGCAAGGACGTGCGCGTCGAGCTCGTCTGGAACCCCGAGTTCCTCCGCGAGGGCAAGGCCGTCGCCGACACCCTGCACCCCGACCGCATCGTCATGGGCGGCACGACCCCCGAGTCGGAGGCGCTGCTGCGCCGCGTCTACGCGACGCCCATCGCCGAGGGCTCGCCCGTCGTCGTCTGCGACCTGCCGACCGCGGAGCTCGTCAAGGTGAGCGCCAACGCGTTCCTCGCGACGAAGATCTCGTTCATCAACGCGATCGCGTCGGTGTGCGAGGCGGCGGACGCCGACGTGACCGTCCTGGCCGACGCCCTCGGCCACGACGTCCGCATCGGCCGCCAGTTCCTCGACGCGGGCCTCGGCTTCGGCGGCGGCTGCCTGCCCAAGGACATCCGGGCCCTCATGCACCGCGCCAACGAGCTCGGTGCGCACCAGGCCTCGGCCCTGCTCCAGCAGGTCGACGAGATCAACATGGGCCAGCGCGGCCGCGTCATCGAGCTCGCGCTCGAGGCGTGCGGCGGGTCCGTGCTGAACCGCCGCGTCGGCGTCCTCGGGGCGGCCTTCAAGCCGCACACCGACGACGTCCGCGACTCCCCGGCCCTCAACGTCGCCGCGGCCCTGCACCTGCGCGGCGCGCAGGTCACCGTGTACGACCCCCAGGCCGGCGACACCGCCCGCGCGTCCTTCCCGACGCTCGGCTACGCCACGTCGGCCGACGAGGCCGTCGAGGGTGCGGACGTCGTCCTCGTCCTCACCGAGTGGGACGAGTTCGTCGGCGCCGAGCCCGCGCGCCTCGCCTCCCTCACCCAGAACGCGAACGTCATCGACGCGCGCGGCAAGCTCGACCCGCAGCGCTGGCAGCAGGCCGGCTGGTCCTTCCGGGGCCTCGGCCGGACCGCCGCCTGACGGGTCGTCCGACCGGCCCGTCCGCAGCGGGCCGGCCGGCCGGCCGTCGGACGCACACCGACGGCCACCTCGTCCGCACCGTCCCGCCACGCGGGGCGGCCGGTGCGGGCAGCGGTCGACGTCGCGCCCCCGCGACGACCGCCAGGGCCGCGCACCCCTGACCGGGTGCGCGGCCCGTCCGCGTCCAGGCACTTCGCGCGCGTCGCCGACGCCAACCTCTCGCTGTGGACGCTCAAGCTGCGCCGAGGCGAACATGCCCTGCGCGGTCGCTCCTCCGACGAGTGGGACGTCTTCGGCCCGGCGACGACGAGTACGACCGCTTGCTCACCGACGGGACGGTGGACCGCCAGCACTCGGCACTCGACCAGAAGCCGGGTCGGCTACTGGGTGCGGGCGGTCGCCTCGGCCACGAGCGCGTTCGCCGCCCGCAGGGCGGCCGTGCGGTCCCGGTCGGTCAGCAGCGCCGTCCCGTAGTGGGATGCCGGCTTGAGCGCCACGAGGTCGCGGAGGTTCTTCCCGCGGGTCGAGTCCACCTGGGCGAGCAGGTCCGCGGCTGCGGCGTGGTCCTGCCCGGAGTACCGCTGCCCGGTCGCCGCGACACAGATGGCGTCTCCGGCGGCGATCCCCGCCAGCACGGCCAGACCTACGGCCACGTTGATGGCGGCGCCGTCTTCGGCTGCGGCCAGCTCGGCGACCTCGAGGTACTTGGCGGCGATACGCCGACGCTGGCGTGCCTGCCCGATGTCCTCCGTACGGGTCGGGTGCTTCTGCGGGTTCACGCGTCCTCCGCCAGCACGGTGGCCATCAGCACGGGGAAGTCGGGGCCGTGAACGGTCACCGCGTCGCGCCACAGCTCGCGGATGAGAGGTTCACCGGCGGCGTGCGCTGTTCCGACGCCGTGCGCGGACAGGGTGAGCACTTCGAGGCGGTTCCCCGTCCAGGCGTGCACCCGGTCCTCCAGGGTCCGCATCTGCTCGCGCCAGGTGTCGTCGTACCGGTCGGCTTCGGTCGGCGTGACGATGAGCAGGTCCACGTCCGAGTCCTCGGTTGCCTCTCCGCGTGCGGTCGATCCGTACACGCTGGCGTGCACGGGGTGCGGGGTGAGGTCGTCGATCACTGCTCCCAGCCGATGCAGAAGCTCCCGTCGGGCGTTCGCTGCGTCGAGCACCGCTCGTGCGAGCAGGTGGTCCCGGTTCAACCGGTAGAGGTGGCCGGTGTTCGACGGAACGGCGTGGACGAGCCCGGCGCGGGTGAGGCGGTCGAGCGCGAGTATCAAGCCGGGCCGGCTGCCCTTCCCGGCGAGCTTGGCGACCTGGGTCGCGGAAAGCCCGGACTCGGTACCGGCGAGCACTTCGAGCGCAGCGGCGTCGAGGGTCGGGATGAGCGACCTCAAGGGGTGTGACAGGTCCACCCGACCAGTGTGTCAGGATCCTGACACCGTGCAACTATTCTTGCGCCGTGTCAGGATAGTTGCACCAGTGGATCGGCTCGCGGATCAGGCGAGGTCAGCCCCCAAGTGCCTGCGAGACCACCTGCTTCGCCTCGTCCTGGACCTGCTTGAGGTGCTCCTCCGACACGAACGACTCGGCGTAGATCTTGTAGACGTCCTCGGTCCCCGACGGCCGCGCGGCGAACCAGGCGTTCTCGGTGGTGACCTTGAGCCCGCCGATGGCGGCGTCGTTGCCCGGTGCGTGGGTGAGGCGGGCGGTGATCGGCTCGCCGGCGAGCGTGGTCGCGGTGACCTGGGCGGCGTCGAGGGCGCCGAGGGTCTTCTTCTCCTCGCGGGTCGCGGCGGCGTCGACGCGCGCGTACCAGGACTCGCCGAACTCGCCGACGAGGTCGCGGTGGATCTGTGAGGGCGTCTTGCCGGTGGTCGCGATGATCTCGGACGCGAGCAGGGCGGGCAGCAGGCCGTCCTTGTCGGTGGTCCACACGGTGCCGTCCTTGCGCAGGAACGACGCCCCGGCGGACTCCTCGCCGCCGAAGCCGACGGACCCGTCGACGAGGCCGGGCACGAACCACTTGAACCCGACCGGGACCTCGAGCAGGCGGCGGCCGAGGCGCGCGGCGACGCGGTCGATGAGGCTGGACGACACGAGGGTCTTGCCGATCGCGGTGCCGGTGGGCCAGCCGGGACGGGCGCCGCCGTAGAGGTACTGGATCATCACGGCGATGTAGTGGTTGGGGTTCATCAGGCCGCCGTCGGGCGTGACGATGCCGTGCCGGTCGGAGTCGGCGTCGTTGCCGGTGGCGACGTCGAACGGTGCCTCGCCGCCCGCCATGCGGGTCACGAGGGACGCCATCGCGTACGGCGACGAGCAGTCCATGCGGATCTTGCCGTCCCAGTCGAGGGTCATGAACGACCAGCGCGGGTCGACCTGCGGGTTCACGACGGTGAGGTCGAGGCCGTACCGCTCGCCGATCGCGCCCCAGTACTCGACGGACGCGCCGCCGAGCGGGTCGGCGCCGATCCGCACGCCCGCGGAGCGGATCGCGTCGAGGTCGAGGACGTTCGCGAGGTCGTCGACGTACGCCGACAGGTAGTCGTGCTTGCGGGTCGTGTCGGCGGCGAGGGCCCGTTCGACGCTGACGCGCGGCACGGCGCGCCAGCCCGACGCGAGGATCGCGTTGGCGCGGTCGGCGATCCAGGACGTCGCGTCCGACCCGGCGGGGCCGCCGTGCGGCGGGTTGTACTTGAACCCGCCGTCCCGGGGCGGGTTGTGCGACGGGGTCACGACGATCCCGTCGGCGAGCCCGGGGCCGGACGTGCGGACGCCCTCGGAGGACCCGGCGCCGTTGTGGCGGAGGATCGCGTGCGAGACGCCGGGCGTCGGCGTCCACGAGTCGCGGGCGTCGACGTGCACCTCGACGCCGGCCGCGGCCAGCACCTCGAGGGCCGAGCGGAAGGCCGGCTCGGACAGCGCGTGGGTGTCGCGGCCGATGAACAGGGGGCCGTCGGTGCCCTGCCCGCGGCGGTACTCGACGATCGCCGCGGTGATCGCGACGATGTGCGCCTCGTTGAACGCCGAGTCCAGCGCCGACCCGCGGTGGCCGCTCGTCCCGAACACCACGCGCTGCGCGGGGTCGTCCAGGTCGGGCTCGCGGTCGTAGTAGGCGCTGAGCAGGGCGTCGAGGTCGACGAGGTCGGACGGCTGGGCGGGTGTTCCGGCGCGCGGGTCCATGCGGTCGATCCTTCCCCATGACCAGCGAGGGCGCAGCCCCCGATCGTCCCGGGTTGCGACGGCCCTGGTGTGGAAGGAACGGCACGCCAGGCGCGACAGATCCTCCACGCGGCCGACCCCGACCGAGCCCGCACCGGCCGGACCAAGCCCGACCCCAGCGCGGTCCGGGTCGGACGCGGGTCGCCGGGCCGGTAGCCTCGGGGCATGGCCAGGAACACGCCCGACTTCGTGCTGCGTCCGTTCGAGGGACTGCCCGGTGAGCCCGACTGGGTCGCGCTCAAGGAGCTCGTCCCCGCGGCGACGGCGACCGCCCGCACCACGAAGGAGCACGGCGCGCGCGACGTCCTCGTGACGACCGTCCTGCCGACCGCCTGGCCGGCCCTGCACCGCGCCGACGGCGTCGTGCTGCTGGCGCTGCAGACCGTGGGCAGCAGCGGCGACGCGAGCCGCGACCTGGCCGCCGCGCTGCTGCAGGCCCTCGACGTCGAGGCCGGCACGGCCGTCGAGACCGTGGGCCTGCCCGGCCCGGGTCCGCGCCTGCAGGACGTGCTCGACCCGTCCGTCCCGTTCGAGGTGACGGTCCACGACTCGTTCTCCTACTGGCTCGCGCCCGACACCGAGCGCACGCCGGACCTCGTGGCCGCCATGGAGGAGGCCGACGCGGGCATCATCGACACCCGCAAGCTCGCCGCCGCCGACGCCGCGTACTGGTGCCGCATGGGTGCCCGCGAGTTCCTGCGCTGGGCGCAGCCGCACGAGGAGCAGGTCGTGCTCGACGCGCTCGCCCGCCTGCACGCGCGCCGCGCGTCCGGGTTCGAGGGGGCGAAGTTCGTCGGCTACTTCCGCTCCAGCGGCCTCGTCGTCCCCGTGTGGGAGCTGGCGCGCGGGTCGGAGGCCGAGGACGTCGAGGCGCCCGTCGCCGCGTTCGCCCCGTCGTTCGCCGAGGCGCTCGCCAGCACCGAGCCGCTCGACGCGAACGAGCGACGCGCCCGCGCCGGGCTGGTGGCGCGGCAGGTCACGCTGCGCTGACCCGCCCGTCCACGCCGGTCCGTGCCCGTCGCGCCCGTCGGGCGCGGGCCTCACGGCTCGCTAGGCTGGCGCCCGTGACGCGCAAGGGCGGGAAGGCCGCCGACGACCAGCCGGAGGCCGGCTCGACCCCCGCCTCGACCGAGCCCGCGAGCGGGACCGCGACCGAGGCGACCCCGCAGACGACGCCGACGCCGGCGGACGGGTCCCGCGCGCCCGCGCGCGATGTCCACCGCCCGCACAAGCAGAAGCAGCGCGTCGCCGTCATCATCCCCGCCAAGGACGAGTCCCGGCGGATCGCCGCGACCGTCCGGTCCGCGCGCGCCATCCCGCACGTCGACCTCGTGCTCGTCGTCGACGACGGCTCCGAGGACAACACGCAGCACGTCGCCCGCGAGGCCGGGGCCGTCGTCGTGCGGCACTCCCACAACCGCGGGAAGGCCGCCGCGATGGAGACCGGGGCCGCGGTCGTCGCGATGCGTGACGCGCCCGACCGGCTGCCGCGCGTCCTGCTGTTCATCGACGGCGACCTGGGCGAGACGGCCGTCAACACCGCACCCCTCGTCCCGCCCGTGCTCGAGGGGCACGCCGACCTGTCGATCGCGCTGCTCCCGCCGCAGCCCGGCGCGGGCGGTCGCGGCATCGTCGTCGGCGCGGCCCGCCGGGCCATCGCGTCGATGACGGGCTGGACACCCACGCAGCCGCTGTCGGGCATGCGCTGCCTGACCCGGGAGGCCTTCGAGGCCGCGACGCCGCTCGCCCGCGGGTGGGGTGTCGAGACGGGCATGACGATCGACCTGCTGCGGCACGGGTTCCGGGTCGTCGAGGTGCCGTGCGAGCTGCGGCACCGCGCGTCGGGTGCGGACCTCAAGGGTCAGCTGCACCGGGCCGCGCAGTACCGCGACGTGCAGCTCGCCGTCAGTGCGCGGCGGGTCCGGAAGGCGGCGTCGGCGGTCCGGCAGACGGTCGCCCCGACGTCGCGTCCGCCGCAGACGCACCGCTGACGGCGTCGGCGGTCCCGACCTCCGCGACCGCCTCGCCGCTGCCGGCACCCCCGTCGGGCGCGCCGGCGTCGTCCGCATCACCGGGTCCGTCGTCGCCACCCGCACCACCGGGTCCGCCTGCACCGACCCCGGCGCGCGCCACGGCGTCGTCGGCCGGGGCCTGGCCGTCCGCCGACCCGAGCCGCCACTGCGCGGCCGCCGCGACCAGGCACGGCACCGCGACCGCGATGCCCGTCGCCGGCACGACGATGCCGGAGTCGTTGATGAGGAACCCGACGGCGAGGCCGGCGCCGATCGCGGCGATCGCCGGGCGCAGCAGCGGCACGGCCGCCTGCAGTCCGGCGAGCGGGCTGCGCGGCCCCATGAGCGCACCCCGGCGCGCGCTGCCACCGGCGATGACGATCCACGTGAGCGCGATGCCGCCGACGGCGAGCACCAGGTAGCGCCAGTTCGTCAGGACGCGCAGGTTCACGGACAGCTTGCGGTAGACGACGTCCCACAGGCCGCCGTCGAGGACGGTCGCGAAGAACCGGCCGAGGTGGGTGCGGTCGCCGGGCGGGCGCATCCAGTCGAGGACCGCGAACCCGCCCACGACCAGCACGCCGATCCCGAGGACGAGCGCGAGGGTCTTCCAGTTCACGGACCGGCCGCTGACGACGACCGCGAGCAGCGCGAACGCGAGGATGAGCGCGGGCGGGCCGCCGAAGTCCGACCCCAGGCCCGGGGCGCCGTCGACGACGACGAGCAGCAGGCCGAGCGCGCACACGAGGACGGTCGCGAGCCGGCGCCGGCCGCGCCGCACCAGCGGGTCGGCGATCGCGACGGCGACGAGCAGGCCGGCGGCGGTGAGCAGCGCGAACGCCTGGTTGCTCATGCCGTAGAACCGGGCGGCGAGCAGCCGGTGCGCGCCCATCGGGGTGTCGATGACGAGCGACGACCCCGTGCACGCGTCGACGACGAGCACCCCGACGGTCACCGCGGCGACGAACCCGGCGGGGCCGAGCACCGAGCGCCGCCAGGGGCCGGTGAGCGCGAGCGCGGTGATGAGCGCGATCCACGCGAGGACGGTCCACCAGAACGCGGCGCGCGGGTCGTCGGCCCGCCACCACGGCACGAGGCCGGTGAGGAACGCGGTGATCGGTGCGGCGGCGAGCGCGAGCGCGGCGACCCGCAGGACCTGCAGCGCGGGCCGCAGCGGCGGACGGTCGGAGCGGCCCTTGCGGGTGAGGACGATCGCGGCCGCGACGAACAGGACGGCCTGCACGAGGACCATCCGCGTCGAGAACGCGCCGCTCACGCGCGTGACCCACAGCGCCTGCTGCTGGATGTCGAGCAGCTGCGCCATGCGTCCCGCCGCCGTCGCGGGCCCCGCGGTCGGCACGATCGTCGCGCCCGCGAGCGCGGGGGCCTCGTCCTGCAGGTCGAGCGCGTCGAGCAGCGTCGGGGTGACGTCGACGGTCTGCACGAGGCCCGCCTGCCGGGTCGCGCCGGACGTGAGCAGGTTGTCGGCGTACGTGCCGCCGTTCGGCGCGGGCCCGGTCGCGGCGGCGAGCTGCAGGGTCGCGCGGCTCGAGTCCGCGAGGGACACGACGAGCACGGTCGCCCCGGTCCGCTCGGTCGCCCGCAGGACGGCACCGATGCGCTCGTCGAGCGTCTGGGCCTGCGCGGAGCGGGTCGGCTCGACGATCGCGTCGGGCGACGGCAGGTCGGGGTCGGTCGGGTCGGCGATGCCGGGGATCTCGTCGCCCTGCTCCTCCTGCGGCGGGGTCGTCGCGCCGCGGGGCTGGGTGGCGTAGCCGGGGTCGCGCAGGACGCCCGCGTCGACGACGACGAGCTGCGAGGTGTCGAGGGCGTCGCGGACCGCGCGCGTCAGGCCGGCCATCGACTCGGGCCGCGCGACGTGCGTGCCGACGGGCAGCCCGTCGCCGTCGGCCAGGGCGACCGCCGCGCCGGGGCCGATGCCCGTCGCTGGGACGCCGGCGTCGGTGAGCAGGTCGCCGAGCAGGCCGGGGCGGGCGCCGTACGACTCGTCGTCGGCGGACGTCTGGTAGTCGTCCCAGCCGGGCACGAGGCCGTCCTCGCCGGGCTCCCGCAGGGTGCGGCACGTGCGGTCGTCGGCGGGCAGGTCGGATGCGCGCTCGCCCGACGACACCGCGAGCCAGCCGTCCGCCGGGCAGGACCGGGACGCGACCGAGCGGGCGGCGACGAGGCCGATCGAGCCGTCGCGCGACAGGTCCCACAGCGTGGGGGTGGTGAGGGTCGTGACGTCGTCCCAGCGCAGCCCGGTGACGCCGACGAGCACCACGGGGGCGGTCGTCGCACCGACCTCGGCGGCGACCACCGGGGCCCCGGAGGGGGCGGTCGCACCCGCCGGCGGGACGAGGAGCAGCGTGGTCACGGCCGCGAGCAGCGCTCCGGCGAGCACGCGCACGCGTCGGCTGAGGGCGCGCGGGCGGGCAGGGGTGGGCACCGGTCAAGGGTACGGGCGCACTACCCTCGACCCCGGCGGGCTGCGTGCACGCCCCGAGGAGGAGTCGTGATGTCTGCAGCACCGCAGGGACGGCCGCGCTACGCCTACCTGGGGCCGGCGGGCACCTTCACGGAGGCCGCGCTGCGCCAGGTCGTGTCGCCCGACGACGCCGAGTACCTGCCGCAGGCCGACGTGTCGGCCGCGATCGACGCGGTCCGCACCGGTGCGGCCGACTTCGCGGTCGTCGCGATCGAGAGCACCGTCGAGGGCGGTGTCACCGCGACGCTCGACAGCCTCGCCGGTGGTGCGCCCCTCGTGCTGCTGCGCGAGGTGCTCGTGCCCGTCCAGTTCACGCTCGCCGCCGCGCCCGGCGTCGCGCTCAGCGACGTCCGCCGCATCTCCGCGCACCCGCACGCGTGGGTGCAGTGCCGCCGCTGGCTCGCGCACCACCTGCCGGGCGTCGTGCACGTCCCGGCCACGTCGAACACCGCGCCCGCGGCCCTCCTCGACCAGGCGAGCACCGAGGGCCGGGTCGCGGACCTGCCGTTCGACGCGGCCCTCGTGCCGCCGCCCGCCGTCGAGACGTACGGCCTGACGGCCCTCGCGCACGACGTCGCCGACAACGCCACGGCCGTGACCCGGTTCGTCGTCGTCGGGCACCCCGGCGACGTGCCGCCCCCGACGGGCGCCGACAAGACGACGCTCGTCGTGCACCTGCCCGACAACGAGGCCGGTGCGCTGCTCGCGATGCTCGAGCAGTTCGCCGTGCGCGGCGTGAACCTGTCCCGCATCGAGTCCCGCCCCATCGGCGACGCGCTCGGGCGCTACTTGTTCTCCATCGACGCCGAGGGGCACATCACCGACGAGCGCGTCGGCGAGGCGATCATGGGCCTGCACCGCCGCTGCCCGTACGTGCGGTTCCTCGGCTCGTACCCGCGCGCCGACGCCGTCGCGCCGACCGTGCACGTGGGGACGTCCGACGCCGACTTCGTGGGCGCGCGCGACTGGCTGCGCGCCGTCCGCGAGGGCCAGGCGACCTGACGGACCCGGCGGGTCAGCCCGCCAGGACCTCCGACGCGACCGTCGCGCCGACCGACGCGTGCGCGACCCGGTCGGCGGCGAGGCCGTCGGACGGCTGCGGCAGGGTCAGTCCCTCGGCGTCGGCGTCGAGCGGCACCGGGCCGGACAGCCCGACGGTGCCCGTCGCGTCCACGGCGTCCGCGTCGGAGTCGACCCCGCCCGTGCCCGCGGCGGCGACCGCGACCGTCAGCCGGTGCCCCGACGGCAGCTCGTAGCGCACCCGGTAGACGCCGTCGGGCAGGTCGTCGAACGCCACGGTCCCGTCGCCGCCCGTGGTCCGGGGGTCGACGCGCGTGCCGTCCGCGTGCCGGGCGGGCTGCGCGTCGCCGGTCTCCAGGTGGGCGACGACGCCCGCGAGGGCGGGCTCCGCCGGGCCGCGCAGGCCGTCGGCGTCGTCGTCGCGCCACGCGGTCGTGACGAGCGCGAAGCGCAGCGGGGCCGCGGCGGGGTCGCCCGCACCGGCGGCCGTCGTGCCGCCGTCGGACGTCGCCTGGTCGTCGCGCGAGCGGCCGCGGTCGGTCGTCGCCGCCCGGTCGTCCGCACCGGCCCGGTCCTCCGCACCGGCCCGGTCGTCCGCACCCGTCCTGTCGTCGGCGCGGCCCGGCGCGTCCGCCCACGGCGCGCCGGGCAGTCCCACGACCAGCGCGACCACGACCGCGGCGACGGCGCCGAGCGTCGGGACGACGACGGCGGCGGTCGACCGGCGGCGGGGGGCGACAGGCGGCCGCAGGGCGTGCAGGGCGCCGTGCGGGTCGGTGGCGGGGGGCTCCGAGCGGCTCGGGGTGGGCACCGCGACTCCTCGTCCGTCGACGCGACCGGTGCGCCGACGGCGTCACGGTAGCGGCAGGACCGGACATCGGCGGCGAATCGGGCGGCTTGGCGACCCGGCTCCACCCGATCGGGGGTGCGGGTGCCCGCGTCGTGGACCACGGAAAGGGGTCGACCACCGTCGGCGAGGGGTGTGAACCGCCGTCGCCGCGGTGGTGGGAAGGCCGTCAGGCGATCGGGACCCGGACGACGAGCGCGCCGGGGTCGACCCGGGCGTGCAGCTCGGTGACGCGCCCGACGACGTCCCCGTCGACCTGCACCTGGTCGCCACCGGGCACGACGAGCCGCACCTCCTGCGCGCGCGTGTGGTCGATCCGGCCGATCTTGGCGCGCAGGTCGTTGCGCATCCCGACGCCCTGCAGGACGACCTCGCCGAACAGCTGCGCCCACCCGGCGATCCCGGCGCGCGTGTCGATCGCGGCGACGTCGAGCCAGCCGTCGTCCAGCTCGGCGTCGGGCAGCAGCGTGATCCCGCCGGGCAGCCGCCCGCAGTTGCCGATGAGCAGGCTGCGCAGCCGCGTCGAGGTGGTCGCCTGGTCGTCGAGGCGCACGTGCACGCGGGTCCGGCGGCCGTGCAGGTGCTTCATGCCGGCGACGAAGTACGCGATCCAGCCGACCCGGGCCTTGAGCTGCTCGTCGGTGTCGGCGACCATCGCGGCGTCGAAGCCGACCCCGGCGATGACCAGGAAGATGTGGTCGCGCGGAAGGTCGGTCCCCGCGGGCAGGTCGTCGGCGGCCTCGGCGACGTCGTCGTGCACGTCCGACTCGAACCGCAGGACGCGCAGCCACCCGACGTCGATCGTGCGGTCGCGCCCCTCGACGGCGATCTGCAGGGCCGCGAGCGGGTCGGAGAGCGGGATGTCCAGGTTGCGGGCGAGCAGGTTGCCCGTGCCGAGGGGGAGCAGGCCCATGGGCACGCCGGTGCCGACGAGCCCCTCGGCGACGGCCCGGACGGTCCCGTCGCCGCCCATCGCGATGACGACGTCGGCGCCCTGGTCGACGGCCGCGCGGGTCTGCCCGACGCCGGGGTCCTCGACGGTCGTCTCGAACCACAGCGGCGCCGGCAGGTACTGCTCGGCGCACGCCCGCACGACCGCGGCCCGCAGGTGCGCGACGTCGGGCTTGGACGGGTTGGCGACAAACGCGACGAGCTGCCCGCTCGACTGGACCTCACGCGCGAGCCGCAGCGCCCGCGCGGCCCGCCCCGCGCGCGGGGACTCGATGCGGCGGCGCAGGTCGCGCTGCCGCACGAGGACGACGAGCCCGAGGAGGATCGCGAGGAGCGCGAGCGCGCCGGCCACGACCGCGACCCACGCCTCCCACGTCATGCGGGCAATCTACGGTGCGCGCGCCGCGCGGGCCGGGGGACTCGCCTGGTCACGGCCGGGTCCGGGCGGCGGTGTCGGGGCGCTGGGTAGCATCGGCGGGTGATCGATCTGCGGCTCCTGCGGGAGGACCCCGACCTCGTCCGGAACAGCCAGGTGCTCCGTGGGGACGACCCGTCCCTGGTCGACCAGGTGCTCGACGCCGACGCCCGCCGCCGCTCCGCCCTTACGCAGTTCGAGACGCTGCGCGCCGAGCAGAAGGCGCACGGCAAGAAGGTCGCCGCCGCGCAGGGCGAGGAGAAGCACGCGCTGCTCACGCACGGCAAGGCGCTCGCGGAGCAGGTCAAGGCGTTCCAGGCCGACGCGGACGAGGCGGAGAAGCACGCCGCGGACCTGGCCCGCCGGATCGGCAACGTCGTCGAGGACGGCGTGCCCGGCGGCGGCGAGGACGACTACGTCGTGCTGGAGCACGTGGGCACGCCCCGGGACTTCGCGGCGGAGTACGGCGACGGCTTCGCGGTGCGCGACCACCTGGAGCTCGGCGAGGGGCTCGCGGCGATCGACACCGAGCGCGGCGCGAAGGTGTCGGGCGCCCGCTTCTACTACCTCACGGGCATCGGTGCGCGCCTCGAGCTCGCGCTGCTCAACGCGGCGGTCGACCGGGCGCTCGCGGCGGGGTTCACGCCCGTCATCACGCCGACCCTCGTCAAGCCCGAGGTCATGGCGGGCACCGGGTTCCTCGGCGCGCACGCCGACGAGATCTACCACCTGCCGGCCGACGACCTGTACCTGGTGGGGACCTCCGAGGTCGCGCTCGCGGGCTACCACAGCGGCGAGATCCTCGACCTGTCGGCGGGCCCGAAGCGGTACGCGGGATGGAGCGCCTGCTACCGGCGCGAGGCCGGGTCGTACGGGAAGGACACGCGCGGCATCATCCGCGTCCACCAGTTCCACAAGGTCGAGGCGTTCAGCTACACGACCGTCGAGGACGCCGCCGACGAGCACCGCCGCATCCTCGGCTGGGAGAAGCAGATGCTCGACCTCGTCGAGCTCCCGTACCGGGTCATCGACACGGCCGCGGGCGACCTGGGCAGCAGCGCCGCCCGCAAGTTCGACTGCGAGGCGTGGCTCCCCAGCCAGCAGCGGTGGCTCGAGCTGACGTCGACGTCGAACTGCACGACGTTCCAGGCCCGCCGCCTGGGCGTGCGCGAGCGGACCGCCGACGGCGTCGTGCGCCCGGTCGCGACGCTCAACGGCACGCTGGCGACCACCCGGTGGCTGGTTGCGATCCTGGAGAACCACCAGCTCGAGGACGGGTCGGTGCGCGTCCCGGAGGGGCTGCGGCCCTACCTGGGCGGCCTCGAGGTGCTGGAGCCGGTCCGATGAGCCGCTGCACGCTGGTCGCCCTCGACGTCGACGGCACGCTCATGTCGTACGACGGGGTGCTGTCCCCCGACGTGCGGGAGGCCGTCGCGGCCGTGCGGGACGCCGGCGTGCACGTGGTGCTCGCGACGGGTCGCGGCGCGCACTCCGCGGTGCCCGTGGCCCGCGAGCTCGGCCTCACCGAGGGCTGGGTCGTCTGCTCGAACGGTGCCGTGACGGTCCGCCTGGACGGCAGCCCCGAGGGGTTCGAGATCACGAAGTCCGTGACGTTCGACCCCGGTCCGGCGCTGCGGACCATCGCGCTGGAGCTGCCCGACGCGCTCATCGCCGTCGAGGACCTCGGCGTCGGGTTCAAGGTGTCGGCCGACTTCCCGGCGGGCGAGCTCACCGGGCGGGTCGAGGTCGTGCCGTTCGAGGAGCTCGCGTCGACGCCCGCGACGCGCGTCGTCATCCGGGCCCCGAAGGCGAGCCCCGAGGAGTTCCACGAGCTCGTCGAGCGCGTCGGCCTGCACGAGGTCGAGTACGCCGTCGGGTGGTCCGCGTGGCTGGACCTCACACCCGGCGGGGTGTCGAAGGCGAGCGCGCTCGAGGAGATCCGCCAGCACGAGGGCGTCGAGCCGTTCGCGACGGTCGCGGTCGGCGACGGCGGGAACGACGTGCAGATGCTGCGCTGGGCCGCCCGCGGCGTCGCGATGGGTCACGCGAGCGACGCCGTGCGGGCCGCCGCCGACGAGGTCACCGGGACCATCGAGGACGACGGCGCCGTCGCGGTGCTGCGCAGCGTCCTCGTCTGAGGCCTGCCCGGTCGCCCCCGGCGCGTTTTCCACGGGTCGGTCGGGGGTCCGCGAGCCTCTCACCTGGACGATGACTGAGGTCATGACCACCAGGTCGTGACGCAATCGTGACCGACTTGTCCGCCTCCGTGGGTTGCGTACACGTTGCGCAACGGCTTGCATCGCTGGGGAGGGCGCGACGGGGAGTGGAGTCGCGCCGCACCGGAGCATGACGACGTGGAGGTCTCATGAACGGCTTGCGCAAGCGTCGCGGGTACGCGACGGCGGCAGCAGCGGGAGCGGGCCTGGTGCTCGCCCTGACCGCCTGTTCGGGCGGTGGCGACGACGGGGGCGGCGGTGACGCGGGCGACGGCGACGCGACCGCCGACTGCTCCGCCTTCGAGGAGTACGGGGACCTGTCGGGGAAGACGATCAGCGTCTACACCTCGATCGTGGACCCGGAGGCACAGCAGCAGCGCGACTCGTACAAGCCCTTCGAGGACTGCACGGGCGCGACGATCGAGTACGAGGGCTCGCGCGAGTTCGAGGCGCAGCTGCCCGTCCGCCTGGAGGCCGGCAACCCGCCGGACATCGCGTACGTGCCGCAGCCCGGGTTCCTGGCGTCCATCGTCGCGGACTACCCCGACGTGGCCGTGCCCGCCCCGCAGGGCGTCGTCGACAACGTCGCCGAGTACTTCTCCGAGGACTGGGCCGGGTACGGCACGGTCGACGGCACGCTCTACGCGTCGCCGCTCGGCGCGAACGCGAAGTCGTTCGTCTGGTACTCGCCGCAGTTCTTCGAGGACTACGGCTACGAGGTCCCCGAGACGTGGGACGACCTCATCGCCCTGTCCGACCAGGTCGTCGAGGACTACCCCGACGGCAGCGTCAAGCCGTGGTGCGCCGGCATCGAGTCCGGCGACGCGACCGGCTGGCCGGCCACCGACTGGCTCGAGGACATGGTGCTGCGCACCGCCGGGGCCGACGTCTACGACCAGTGGTACAAGCACGAGATCCCGTTCAACGACCCGCAGATCCTCGCGGCGCTGCAGGCCACGGGCGAGATCCTCAAGAACCCCGACTACGTCAACGGCGGCCTGGGCGACGTGACGTCCATCGCGACGGCACCGTGGACCGAGGCGGGCTACGGCATCCTCGACGGCACGTGCCTCATGCACCGGGCGGCCAACTTCTACGCGGCCAACTGGGACGAGGGCGTGACGGTCCAGGAGGAGCCGACCGACCAGGGCGTCTACGCCTTCTACCTGCCGAGCATGGACGACACCAAGCCGATCCTCGGCGGAGGCGAGTTCGTGACCGGCTTCTCCGACCGTCCCGAGGTCGAGGCGTTCCGCGCCTACCTCGCGTCGCCGGAGTGGGCGAACGCCAAGGCCGAGGCCACCCCGGCCGGTGGCTGGTTCAGCGCGAACAACGGGCTCGACCCCGAGCTCATCGTGCAGCCCGTCGACAAGCTCGCGTTCGAGCTCATGACGGACGACGCGTACACGTTCCGGTTCGACGGCTCGGACCTCATGCCGGGCGCGGTCGGTGCGGACGCCTTCTGGAAGCAGATGGTGTCGTGGATCGCGGAGAACCAGTCCGACGAGGAGACGCTCGACAACATCGAGGCGGCCTGGCCCACCTCGTGACGCGGCGGCCCGACTGACGGGACGTGGTGGGAGCCGGTACCTCACGGCTCCCACCACGTCGTCCTCCCCGGTCGGGCCCCACCCGACGTCCCGGCGCGTCCCTCGGGCGCGCCCCCCTCGTGCACCGCGCCGACCTCGACGGCGAGGAAGGGTGACTCATGGACTGGTTGCTCCACCCGGACACGACGCCGGAGAAGTTCGCGCTGATGGTCATCGCGATCCTGCTCTTCGTCGCCGTGATGGGGCTGATCCTCTTCGGGATCGACAAGATCAAGCGGCTGCCCGTCTGGGTCGTCGTCCTCGGGTTCCTCGGACCGACGCTGCTGTTCCTCGTCTTCGGCCTGCTCTACCCCGGCCTCCGTACGATCCGCGACTCGTTCTACGACAACCGCGGCACGAGCTTCGTGGGCCTCGACAACTACGTGAGGGCGTTCACGGAGGACCAGTTCCAGACCGTCCTGCGCAACACGTTCCTGTGGGTCGTCCTCGTGCCGCTCGCCGCGACCGTCATCGGGCTGGTCTACGCCGTGCTCGTCGACCGGTCTCGCTACGAGTCCCTCGCGAAGACGCTGATCTTCCTCCCGATGGCGATCTCGCTCGTCGGCGCGTCGATCATCTGGAAGTTCGTCTACGAGTACCGCCCCGACCAGGGGAGCATCCAGCAGATCGGCCTCGCCAACCAGCTGCTCGTCTGGGTGGGGCTGCCACCCCAGCAGTTCCTGCTCAACCAACCGTGGAACACGTTGTTCCTCATCGCCGTCATGGTCTGGATCCAGGCCGGCTTCGCGATGACGGTGCTGTCCGCGGCGATCAAGGCCATCCCCGACGACATCATCGAGGCCGCGCGCCTCGACGGCCTGCACGGGACGAAGATGTTCCGCTTCATCACCGTGCCGAGCATCCGGCCCGCCCTGATCGTCGTGCTCACGACGATCGCCATGGCGACCCTCAAGGTCTTCGACATCGTGCGGACCATGACCGGCGGCAACTTCAACACGTCCGTCGTCGCCTACGAGTTCTACACGCAGAGCTTCCGGGCCAACCAGCGAGGGCTCGGCGCGGCGCTCGCGGTGATCCTCTTCGTGCTCGTCATCCCGATCGTCGTGTACAACGTCCGGCAGCTGCGCCTCTCGGAGGAGATCCGATGACCGTCATCCCTCCGTCCGGACTCGTCGACGCCACGAAGGAAGAGGCGCCGGTCGCCCGGATCCCCCGCAAGCTGTCCCGCGCGGAGAAGCGCGCGATCGCCGTCAAGGGCAAGATCAGCTCGCCGTGGGCGTCGGGCATCGCGATCATCCTCGCGGTGCTGTGGACGATCCCGACGTTCGGGCTGTTCGTCACGTCGTTCCGACCGCGCGCGCTGATCCGCACCACGGGCTGGTGGACGCTGCCGTGGAACCCCGAGCTGACGCTCGACAACTACCAGGAGGCCCTCTTCGGCTCCTCGACCAGCCTGTCGACGTTCTTCGTCAACTCGCTCGTCATCACGCTGCCGGCCGTCGTCATCCCGATCTCGCTCGCGCTGCTCGCGGCGTACGCGTTCGCCTGGATCGAGTTCCCCGGTCGCAACCTGTTGTTCGTCGGCGTCTTCGCGCTGCAGGTCGTCCCGATCCAGGTGACCCTCATCCCGCTGCTGTCGCAGTACGTGACCTGGGGGCTGGCGGGGTCGTTCTGGGTCGTGTGGCTGTCGCACTCGATCTTCGCGCTGCCGCTCGCCATCTACCTGCTGCACAACTTCATGAAGGACATCCCGGCGTCGCTCGTCGAGGCCGCCCGCGTCGACGGTGCCGGGCACGTGACGATCTTCTTCAAGGTGCTGCTGCCCCTGCTCACCCCGGCGATCGCGTCGTTCGCGATCTTCCAGTTCCTCTGGGTGTGGAACGACCTGCTCGTCGCCCTGGTCTTCGCGGGAGGCACGACCGACGTGGCACCGCTGACGGTCCGCGTCGCCGAGCTCGCCGGCACCCGCGGGTCGCAGTGGCACCTGCTGTCGGCAGGGGCGTTCATCGCGATGGTCGTCCCGCTGATCGTGTTCCTCGCGCTCCAGCGGTACTTCGTCCGCGGCCTGCTCGGCGGTGCCGTGAAGGGCTGACCACCTCCCGGGCGCCTGCTCGATCCCGCGGCCCGCGCACCGACCGGTGACGCGGGCCGCGGCATGCCCGGCACCGACCGCGACGGTGGGGGTCAGCGGCCGAGCACGACGCTGCACCGGAACCACCACGGGTCCAGGAAGTCCATCGCCGCAGCGCGCTCGTCCTCGGTCACCTTCCCGCCGCCGGACGAGCCGTCCCAGAGGTCGGCGAGGCGGAGGAACCCGTCGGCGGCCGACTCCGGACCGCCCGTGGCGAGCGCCTCGCCGACGTCTCGGACCCGCTGCTCCCACGCGGAGCGGTCCGCCGTCGTGGTCGCGCGGTCCACTGCCTCGGCCGCCCCGACGAGGCTCCCCGACCCGCCCATGAACGCGACGCACACGTCGGGCTCGTCGAACGACCCGGGCTCGGGGGAGCCGACGGCGGCGACCGGCACCGGGACCGGCGGGGGCGGGACGGACGGCACGGGGTTCCCTTCCCGGTCGTAGGTGGTCGTCCCCGCGCCGCCGCCGGTGATGGTGACGAACCCGCTGCCGGCCGGGTCGGCGAACGTCCCGGGCAGCCGGTCCGGGTAGCCGACATCGGCGCACGGGCCCGGTCGCGGTGCGTCGTCGGCGACCTGGTGCCAGGTGCGGCCGAGGACCAGCGCCGTCTGGTAGCAGGGCTCGCCGGGGTCGTCCGACGCCGTGGTGCTCGAAGTCCAGAGCGTCACGGCCTCACGCAGCCGCTCGACGGCGACCTGCGACGCGTCCTGCGGCCAGGCGCCGTCGTCGGCGCGCGCCTGTGCGGTCGCGTCGCGCAGGACCCCGAGGCTGATCTCGACGCTCGCCGCCTCGGTGACGCGTCCGGGGTCGAACCCTTCGCCGCCACCGGCCTCGTCGGCGCGCGGCGGCGCGAGCGACCAGGCGACGGCCACCGCGACGACGCCGGCGGCCAGCCCGCCGAGGACGACGGCCCGGCGGCGGGAGCGCGACGAGGGCGCCGAAGGTGTCGCGGAGGTGGGGACGGGTGGCGGGGGTGCGGTCGGCACGGCTCTCCTCGGGCTGGTGGGTTCGTCGGGAGGCGGCGACGCGGGGTCGTCCACCGCCGGGGACGCTAGGGACGTCGACCGGCCTGCCGTCGACCCGCCGGCCGCACCTGTGGAGCGCCGTCCGTCGGACCGGGCTGTGGACGGCTCGACGCCTACCCTGGGCTCGTGCCCGCCCCGCTGCTCTTCGTGCTGTCGGGCCTCACCCAGTACCTCGGCGCCGCGATCGCCGTCGGGCTCTTCGACGTCCTCCCGCCCGCGGTCGTCGCGTGGCTGCGCCTCGCGGTCGCGGCCGTCGTCCTCCTCGCGTGGCGCCGGCCCTGGCGTGCCCGCGGGAGGTGGACGCGGCGCGCGGTACTCACGACCGTCCTGTTCGGGGTCGTCCTCGGCGTCATGAACGTCGCGTTCTACGTCGCGATCGACCACCTGCCGCTCGGCACGGCGGTCGCGCTCGAGTTCGTCGGACCGGTCGCCGTCGCGGCCGTCACGGGGCACGGCTGGCGGGACCGCGTCGCCATCGGCATCGCCGCCGCGGGCGTCGTCCTGCTCGCGGGCGTCACGCTCGGCGGCGGCGTCAGCAGCAGCACGGGCTCCGGGACCGACACCGGCGACGACCCCGTCGTCGGCCTCGTCGCGATCGGCGTCTCCGCCGCCTGCTGGGCCGGGTACATCGTGCTCGGACGACGCGTCGCGACCGCCGAGACCGGCGGCGTCACCGGTCTGTCGGTCGCGATGACCGCGGGCGCGCTCGCGCTCGCACCGTTCTACGTCGGCGGTGCGGTGCCCGTCCTCACCGACGCGGGGCTCGCGCTGCTCGTCGTCGGCGTCGCCGTGCTGTCGTCCGTCGTGCCCTACGCGCTGGAGCAGGTCGTCCTGCGACGCGTGCGCCCGGCGACCTTCGCGATCCTGCTCGCGCTGCTCCCCGCGACCGCGGCCGTCGTCGGCGCCGTCGTGCTGCGCCAGGTCCCGCACCCCGCCGAGCTCGTCGGCCTCGTGCTCGTGTCAGGCGCGATCGCGCTCACCGCGAAGGACACGGCGACCGACGAGGCCCCACCGCCCGCCTGAGCGGAGCCGCCCGCGTCAGGGCGACCGGCCGGTCCCGAGCCCTCGCCGTCGTCAGAGGTACTGCCCGGTCCCGTGCCCCTCGCCGTCGTCGGCGTCGTGCCCGCCCAGGCCCAGCCCCGGCGGCACCGGGCCGTGCCCCGGTCCGGGCGGCAGCGCGCGACGCATCTGCGACAGCTGCGCCTGCGCGGCCATCTGCTGTGCGACCAGCGCGGTCTGGATGCCGTGGAACAGCCCCTCGAGCCACCCGACGAGCTGCGCCTGCGCGATGCGGAGCTCGGCGTCCGACGGGGTCTGGTCGTCGACGAACGGGAGCGTGATGCGGTGCAGCTCCTGGACGAGCTCGGGGGACAGGCCGTCCTCGAGCTCCTTGAGCGAGCGCTCGTGGACCTCGGCCAGCCGGGCGCGGGCGGCGGCGTCGAGCGGTGCGCTGCGCACCTCGTCGAGGAGCTGCTTGATCATCGTGCCGATCCGCATGACCTTCGCGGGCTCGCCGACCAGGTCGCTGACGCCCTCGGTGTCGTCACGCCCGGCGTCGGCCGCGGGGCCGCCCGTCGCGGGCACGACGACCACCCGCGGGCCCGTGCCCGCCGGGTCCTGGGCGTGCTGCTGCCGGTCCCGCGCGTCACCTGCGTCGCTGTCGCTCATCCGCGCATTGTGACCCCCCGGCGCAGGCCCGCGCAGCCCGGACCGTGAACCGGTCCCGCGTCGGTAGGGTGTGCGCATGTCCTGGCTGACGACGCCCGCGCACGCCCGGTGGCTCGAGGGTGAGACCGACCGGTTGCTGGACTTCGGACGGGCGTCGGCCCTCCCGGGCGGCGGCTTCGCCCGGCAGGACGACGCGGGCCTCCCGCAGGACGGTCCGCTCGAGCTGTGGATCGCGTGCCGCATGACGCACGTCTACGCGATCGGCCACCTGCTCGGCCGCCCGGGCTCGGCGGCGCTCGTCGACCACGGCCTCGCGGCGCTGCGGGGCGTCTTCCACGACGACGAGCACGGCGGCTGGTTCGCGGAGGTCGAGCGCGACGGCACGCCGCGGGACACCGAGAAGGCGGCCTACCCGCACGCGTTCGTCGTCCTCGCGGCGTCGAGCGCGACCGCCGCCGGCCGGCCCGGTGCCCGCGAGCTCCTCGACGAGGCGCTCGCCGTGTCCGAGCAGCACTTCTGGGACGACGAGGCGGGCCTCGCGGTCGAGCAGTGGGACCGCACGTTCACGACGCTCGACACCTACCGCGGCGTCAACGCCAACATGCACACCGTCGAGGCGTACCTCGCGGCCGCGGACGTCACCGGGCACCGGGTGTGGCTCGACCGTGCGCTGCGGATCGTCGAGCGCGTCGTGCACGGCTTCGCCAAGGACAACGAGTGGCGGATCCCCGAGCACTTCGACGCGGGCTGGGTCGCCGACCTCGAGTACAACGTCGACACCCCCGCGCACCCGTTCCGCCCCTACGGCGCGACGATCGGGCACTGGTTCGAGTGGGCGCGACTCACGCTGCACGCCCGGGCCGCCGTCACGGCGCGCGGCGACGTCGCCCCCGCGTGGATGCTCGACGACGCGGTCGCGCTGTTCGACGCGGGCGTCCGCGAGGGCTGGGACGTCGACGGCGCACCGGGCTTCGTCTACACGGTCGACTGGTCGGGCCGCCCCGTCGTGCGGGAGCGCATGCACTGGGTCGCCGCCGAGGCCGTCGCGGCCGCCGCGACCCTGCACGCCGCGACCGGGGAGCCGCGGTTCGTCGACCTCTACACGCAGTGGTGGGAGTACGTCGGCGCGTTCCTGCTCGACCGGGAGGGCGGCTCCTGGTGGCACGAGCTCGGGACCGACAACGCCGTGTCACGCACGGTGTGGGCGGGCAAGGCCGACCTCTACCACGCGGTGCAGGCGACCCTCGTGCCGCGCCTGCCCCTGACGCCGGTCATCGTCCCCGCGCTCGCGGCGGGCCTGCTCGACTGACGACGCGGGCCGTCGACCCACCCGACGCCGACGGCGGACCAGGCCAGGGTGCGTCCGGGTCAGGGGACGAGCAGGACCTTCCCGAAGACCTCGCCCGACTCCATCAGCCGGTGCGCCTGCGCGGCCTCGGCGAGCGGCAGCCGGGCGTGCACGACGGGACGGACCCGGCCCTCGGCGACGAGCGGCCACACGTGCCGCGCGACGCCGTCGACGATCGCCGCCTTCTGGTGGTGCGGCCGCGACCGCAGCGTCGTGCCGATCACGCTCGCACGCCGGGCGAGCAGCAGCCCCAGGTCGATCTCGGCCCGCCGGCCCTGCTGCAGGCCGATGACGACGAGCCGGCCCCCGTCGGCCAGGAGCCGCAGGTTGTCGGCGAGCGCCCCCGCACCGAGCACGTCGAGCACGACGTCCGCGCCCCGGTGGTCCGTGGCGGCCCGCACGCGGCCGACGAGGTCGCCCTCGCGGTGGTCGAGCGCGACGTCCGCGCCGAGCTCCGCGACGCGTCGGGTGCGATCCGGTCCGCCCGCGGTCGCCACGACCCGCGTGCCGAGCGCGTGGGCGAGCTGGACGGCGACCGAGCCGACGCCGCCCGAGCCGCCGTGCACGAGCAGCGTCTCGCCCGGCGCGAGGTGCGCGGCGCGCAGGTTGGACCACACCGTGGCGACCGCCTCGGGCAGCGCGGCGGCATCCTCCAGCGGCGTGTCGTCGGGGACACGCAGGCACAGGTCCGCCCGGACCGTCACCCGTTCGGCGTAACCTCCGCCGGCCAGGAGTGCCGCGACACGGTCGCCCACCCGCCAGGTGCCGCCCACGGAGTCCCCGAGGGCCGTGACGACACCCGACACCTCGAGGCCCGGCCAGGACGGCGCACCGGGTGGCGGGGGGTAGTGGCCCTCCCGCTGGAGGAGGTCGGCGCGGTTGACCCCTGCGGCGCTGACCTGCACGAGGAGGTCCGTGGGACCCAGCGACGGCTCGGGGACGTCCTCGACCCGCAGGACGTCCGCCGGACCCGGTCCGCTGACCACGACTGCCCGCATCTGCGCACCCTAGCGGGCGGCCCGGCCCGGGCCGCCGACCTGCGCACCCGGTTCCGCCACGGCGTATCCCATCGGGTGAGGTCCATGGCAAACTCTGCCGCGGGCTAATGGTCCCGTGTCCAGGAGCCGATGTCGGCGGTGGGCCTCATGTGGGCCTGTCTGGACGCAGGGCCGACACGCCCCCCGGTGGCGACACCCGTGTCGGGTGGAGGAGAGGAACGACATGCTGCGACGGCTTGGCATCCGCGCCAAGGTTCTGGCTGTCCTTGCCGTGCCCATGCTCGTCCTGTTCGGTGCTGGTGCGTTCATCTCGTACGACGCCATCCAGCAGGCGCAGCGGGTGCGCGCCGCCGAGGGCGCGGTCACCGCGCTCCAGGCGTACGCGCCCCTGTCGGCCGCGATCCAGCAGGAGCGTGCGCTGTCGGTCAACGGTGCGCCCGCCGAGCAGCTCACGCCGGCGCGCGACCAGACCGACGCGCTGCTCGCGAAGGTCCGGCCGCTGACCCGTGCGCTCGACCTCGACGAGTTCCCGCCCGCCGTGGTCAAGCAGTTCCAGGAAGTCCAGGTCACGCACAACACGCTGCTGCCGCAGGTGCGCAAGCTCGTCGACGTCAAGGGCGAGCGCGGCCAGGTCGGCAACAACTACGAGCAGATCATCGACGGGCAGATCGACCTCGTCGAGCAGGTCGCGAACGCGCTGGACAACCGCGAGCTCGCGTCCTACGTCACGGCGTACCGCGACGTCGGCGCCACGTCCGACGGCCTCATCACGGAGATGCTCGACGGCCAGCGCCTCATGCGCGCCGCGAACGCCCAGACCGCGGCCGCCCGTGCCTACGCCAACACCGCGGCGTCGACCGAGATCTCCCGTGTCCGGGCCCGCGCCGCCGTGGAGCGGCTCGGCGAGAACGGCATCGTCATGCCGTCCCGTGACCCCTCCTCGTCCTTCACCGCCATGCGGTCCTGGCTGCAGCAGGGCAACTCGCAGGGCATCGCGCAGGTCGACCAGGAGGCGTACGTCGCCGACGTGCAGCAGCAGCTCGCGTCGCTGTCCGCCGTCAACGACGCGATCCTCGCCCGGGCGTCCACCATCGCCGACGAGGCCGCCACGGCCGCCGAGACCCGCGCCATCTACACGATCGCCATCGCGATCGTCGCCGCCGCGGCGTCCCTGTTCTTCGCCCTCGTCATCTCCCGAGGGATCGTCCTGCCGCTGCGTCGCCTCACCAAGGCCGCTGCCGACGTCCGTGAGCAGCTGCCGAAGCTCGTCGAGCAGGTGGCCGTCCCCGGTGAGGGCCCCGAGATCGTGCTCGAGCCCATCCCGGTCACGACCCGCGACGAGGTCGGCGCGCTCGCCGAGGCGTTCAACTCCGTCAACGCCACGACCGTCCAGGTCGCCCAGGAGCAGGCCGCCCTGCGTGGCTCCATCGCGGAGATGTTCGTCAACGTCGCCCGTCGCGACCAGGTGCTCCTCAACCGGCAGCTGTCGTTCATCGACTCCCTCGAGCGTGCGGAGGAGGACCCGTCGACCCTGGCGAACCTCTTCCGGCTCGACCACCTCGCCACCCGGATGCGTCGTAACGCCGAGTCGCTCCTCGTGCTCGCCGGCATCGACTCCGGTCGTCGTCTGCGCGACGCGATGCCGCTGTCCGACGTGATCCGGACCGCCTCGTCGGAGATCGAGCAGTACGACCGCGTCGAGCTCGACCTGCAGGTCGACCCGCACATGCTCGGCTTCAACGCCCTGAGCGCCGCGCACATGCTCGCCGAGCTCCTCGAGAACGCGACGATCTTCTCCGAGCCCGAGACGCCCGTCACGGTCACCACCGGCGTCTCCGGCCAGTTCGTCTACGTCCGGATCCTCGACCACGGCCTGGGCATGACCGAGGCCGAGATCACGGCGGCGAACTCGAAGATCGTGTCCGTGTCCGCGAGCGACGCCCTGGGCGCCCAGCGCCTCGGCCTCTTCGTCGTCGGCCGCATCGCCCAGCGCCTCGGCGCCGAGGTCCGCCTGCACAAGAGCTCGCAGGGCACCGGGACCGAGACGATCGTCCGGTTCCCGTCCACGCTGTTCGCCGCGACGGAGACGTCGCTGTACGGCGCCCCGTCGGCCGCCCCGGCCGTCGCCGCGCCCGCCCAGACCGCGGCCCCCGCGGTCGAGCAGGCGCCGGTCGTCCGCGAGGTCGACCTCAACGCGCTGACCGACGGCCAGACGTCCCTCGGCCTGCCGCGCCGCAAGCGCACGGACGACACCGGCGAGAACGACATCGCCCCCGCCGGCCTGCCGGTGCGTGGCGGCGGCCAGCCGGGCGCGCTCCCGAGCCGCTCCGCGAAGACGTTCGACGAGGACAAGATCGTCCTGCCCGAGGTCCCGTCCGGGAACCTCTCCGCGGACCTCGGCTCGTCCGGCTCCGACTGGACGCCGCCGACGATCGCGACGACGCCGCTCGGCTCGGGCCTGCCCAGCCGTACGCGTGCCACGTCCGCCTGGGCTCCGCAGCCCGAGCCCGAGGCGACGCCCACCGCGAGCGCGCCGTCCTCGCCGGCCGCCCGTGCGGGTCTGTTCTCCGGCTTCCGTGGTCGCGGCGACGTCGCGACCGGCACGCCCGGTTCCGGGATCCAGATCCCCGGCCTGGCCGACGACGACGCCCCCGCGGCGTCCGCCGACCCGGTCCGCGCGCCGTGGATGTCGCTCGGTGCGCACTCCGCTCAGCCCGCCCCCGTGGTCGTCCCCGAGCTGGCCGAGGAGTCGGTCGACGAGTGGGCGCCGACGCCGGCGGCCGAGGAGCAGCCCGTCGTCGAGGAGCCCGTCGCCGTCGAGGCCGACGCCTGGGCGCCGACGCCGGCTGCTGAGGTCGAGGAGCCCGTGTGGGCCCCGACGCCGGCCGCTGAGGTGGAGGAGCCCGTGTGGGCCCCGACGCCGGCCGCCGAGGTGCAGGAGCCGGCCTGGGAGCCGACGCCCGCCGCCGAGGTGGACGAGCCCGCGTGGGCTCCGACCCCGGCCGCCGAGGTGGAGGAGCCCGTGTGGGCGCCGACGCCCGCCGCTGAGGTGGAGGAGCCCCTGTGGGCGCCGACGCCCGCCGCCGAGGTGGAGGAGCCCGTGTGGGCTCCGACCCCGGCCGCCGAGGTCGAGGAGCCCGCGTGGGCCCCGACGCCCGCCGCCGAGGTGCAGGAGCCGGCCTGGGAGCCGACGCCTGCCGCCGAGGTGCAGGAGCCGGCCTGGGAGCCGACGCCTGCCGCCGACGAGGCGTGGGCGCCGACCTTCGCGCCGGGCGAGCCCCTGACGGCCTCCGCCGACGCGTGGGAGGCCCCCGAGGTCGCCGCGCCCGTCGCGCTGCCGTCCCGTCAGGCCCCGGCCGCGTGGAGCGCGCCGGTCGAGGAGCCGCAGGTCGCCGAGACGCCCGCCGCCCCCGCCGCGGAGACGCCGGTCTGGACGTCGCGCATGCAGGGCTTCACGTCCTACAGCGGCTACTCCGGCTGGGCCGCTCGCTCCGCCGCGCAGGCCGAGGTGCCGTTCGAGAAGGCGCTCGACGAGGCCCGTGCCTGGCACACCGGTGCGATCCCGGTCGTGCCTGAGGCCGGCCACGACGAGGCCGTCGCCGAGCCGGTGGCCGAGCCCGCCGCCGCACCCGCCGACGAGGCGTGGCCCACCCCCGCGTGGGAGGCGCCCGCCTGGGAGCCGCCGACGTGGCAGGCCCCCGCCTGGCAGGACGGCACGGACGCGCCCGCGGCGACGCACGCCGCCCCGGTCGCCGTCGAGCCGGTCGCCGCACCCGTGGCCGAGCCCGTCGCGTACGCGCCGGTGCAGCTCGCTCCCGAGGAGCCCGAGAACAGCCCGTGGCGGGCCCCGGCCGTCGCCGAGGAGCCCACCTGGTCGTCGCCCGCCGTCGCGGAGCAGCCGGCCTGGCAGGCACCCGTCGCGGAGCAGCCCGCCTGGCAGGCTCCGGTCGCCGAAGCGCCCTCCCCGTGGCAGGCCCCGGTCGCCGAGGCCCAGCCCGCGTGGCAGGCCGCGACGCAGGACGACTCGACGCGGATGTTCAGCCCCGTCGAGGCGCAGGACGCCGTGACGCCCGCCCCGCAGGCGGCCCCGGTCGCCGAGGCGCCCGTCCAGCAGGTCGCACCCGCCTGGGCGCCCACGGCCGCCGCGGCGACGCCCGCGCCGGACGCCGGGTTCTCGCAGGTCGTGCAGCCGACGGAGGACAAGCCCAAGCGGAAGTGGGGCCTGTTCGGTCGCCGCAAGGACGACGCCGACACCGCGTCGACCGCCGCGGTCGCGCCGGCGCCTCGCGTGAACGACGCCGCCCCGGCCCGCACGTCGGCATGGAGCAACGAGCAGCCCGCCCCGCAGGCGGCACCCTCGTGGGCGTCGTCGACGTGGTCGGCACCCGCCGCTCCGGCGCAGGCCACCCCGGTCGCGCCGCACCCCGTGCAGCCGGAGCCGCGCGTCGCCGCCGGCTGGTCGCCGCCGGACTGGGCCCCGCGCCCGCCGGCTGCCGCCGCCCCGGCCGCCACGGTCCCGCACCCGACCCTCCCGCCGTCGGTCGCTCCCCGCATCGGGACGCTCGACGACGAGGTGGCCGCCATGCTCGCCATGCGGTCGGACATCCAGGAGCAGGCGCTCTCCGAGCTCAGCCAGCTCTCGGCCTACCGGCCCGCCTCGATGGTGCCGAGCGAGTCGCTCACCCGTCGTGTTCCTTCCGCTGTGCCGTCGGCCGTCCCGGCCGCGGATGAGGGCAAGCCCGTGCAGCGTGACGCGGACCAGCTCCGCTCGCGTCTGTCGAGCTTCCAGTCCGGGACCAGCCGCGGCCGTCGTGCCGTGGACGGCCCTTCAGGTCAGAACGGCCAGGCCTCATGACGGCCACAGAACCCATCTCAGCCGTCTCCGCCCAGGTGACGTCTCACCCCGCAGTCGTCACCGACTGCACCAGCAAGGAGGAAGTGTGACCGCGCTCAGCACCGAGGCAGCCAACTTCGGCTGGCTCCTGGACAACTTCGTCCGGACCGTGCCCGGCACTCGCCACACGCTCGTGGTGTCGGCGGACGGTCTGCTCATGGCGATGTCCGAGCAGCTCGACCGCACCAGCGGCGACCAGCTCGCGGCGATCGTCTCCGGCATGTCGAGCCTGACCCGTGGCGCGTCGCGCCAGCTCCGTGCGGGGGAGGTGCGCCAGGCGATCATCGAGATGGACCAGCTGTTCCTGTTCCTCATGAGCGTCTCCAACGGCTCCGTCCTCGCCGTGGTGGCGGAGTCGAGCTGCGACGTCGGCCTCATCGGCTACGAGATGGCGATGCTCGTCTCGCGGACCGAGGCGACCCTCACGCCGCAGCTCATCTCCGAGATGCGCGGCCAGCTGCCCGTCGACGGCGCCACGCGCGCCCCCGTGGCCTGACTGGAACGGAGACGGCCCGAACATGAGTGAGCACATCGAGTACGAGGCCAGGACGGTGCGGCCCTACGCCGTCACCGGCGGCCGCGTGCGCTCGGCGCGCTCCGACCTGCCTCTCGAGGCGCTGGTCGAGGTGATGCCGGGCGCTGTCTCCAGCGCGGGACTGCCGCCCGAGAAGCGGGCGATCCTGCAGCACGCCGCGCACAACTACATCTCGGTGGCGGAGCTCTCCGCTCTGCTCCACCTCCCCCTCGGGGTGGTCCGGATCCTCGTGTCCGACCTCTCCGACCAGCAGTACGTGCGCGTGCACACCTCTCAGCCGGTCGAGGTCAACACCGGTGAGTCCCCCGCCCTGTCCCTGAGCGTGCTGGAGAGTGTTCTCAATGGCATTTCCGCCCTCTGACGCCGCCGTCGCCGCTCCGGCGGGGACCGCGGGTTCCGTCGCACCCACCGTCGTCAAGATCGTCGTCGCGGGCGGATTCGCCGTCGGCAAGACGACCTTCATCGGTTCCATCTCGGACATCGAGCCCCTCAACACCGAGGCCGCGATGACCGAGCACTCCGTCGGCGTCGACGACGCCGGTGGCGTGTCGGACCGCAAGACCACCACCACCGTCGCCATGGACTTCGGCCGCATCGCGCTGCCGGGTCAGCTGTGGCTCTACCTGTTCGGCACGCCGGGCCAGGACCGCTTCCTCTTCATGTGGGACGACCTGGTGCGCGGCGCGATCGGTGCCGTCGTTCTCGTCGACACCGACCGTCTCGACCAGTGCTTCCCGGCGGTCGACTACTTCGAGAGCCGTGGCATCCCGTTCGTCGTGGGTGTCAACTGCTTCGACGGCGTCGCGAAGCACCAGCTCGACGACGTCCGTGAGGCGCTCGCCATCCCGGCGCACGTGCCCGTGCTCTACACGGACGCCCGGTCGCGTGCCGCCACCAAGCAGGCGCTCATCTCCCTCGTGCAGCTCGCGATGGAGCGTCTGCGCAACCGGTGACCGCACCCGCACCCCGACGACGGCCGGCCCCCTGCGGGGGTGCCGGCCGTCGGCGTCGGTGCGGGCGCGTCCTGGTCCCGCGAGGGGTCGTGCAGCCGTGAGCGATCATGGAGAGGTGACCCTGACCGCGCCCCGACCGCCCGCCGTGCGCCACGGCGCGCCCGGGCGCGCCGACGGGTCGCCCGGGCAGGTGGTCCGGACGTCGGTGCTGCCGAGCCCGCGGGTGCCGCTCGACGACGAGCCGTCGGGCCCGCTCGGGCCGGTCGAGCCCGTCACCGGCCCCGACGTGCAGGGCCCGGTCGAGCCGTTCCGGGTGTCGCACCCGTTCGCGCCCGTGTCCGCGCCGACGGCGAGCGTCGGACCGCCTGCCCCGTCCGACCACCACGGTCCCGGGGCGCCCGAGCCGGTCGCGCGGACGCGCGTGTACGTCGACGGGTCCGCGCTCACGCGCTACCTCGACGGCGCACCCTGCCGGGACGACTGGCTGGCGTGGGTCGCGGAGCACGAGGACCGGCTCGTCACGACCTTCCTCGGCGTGAGCGAGCTGCGTCGCGTCGCCCGGCCGCGCGGCGTCGAGGCGCACGGCGTCGCGCACGACGTCACCGACCGTGTCGAGGTGGTGCGGTTCTCCGACCAGTCGCTGCGGGCCGCCGCCCGCGTGTCGAACGTCCTGCCGTCGTTCGTCGCCCTGCACGTCGGCGCCGCGGTGGCGCACCCGGAGGTCGGCGAGGTCGCGACGTACGACCTGCCCCTCGCGCAGGCGGCCACGCTGTACGGGCTGGACGTGGTGAGCCCGGGCTGGCCGGACCGATGGTGGGAGCAGGAGCCCCCGACGGCGTGACGACCGGTCAGGTCAGCTCGCGGTAGACGCGCAGCGCCTCCGGCGACAGCGGGCGGTCGGCGTACACCAGGCGGACCGCCGCCGGGTCGGGGTTGCCGGCGTCCGGGCCCCGCCACACGAGCTGGAACCCGGCGCGCTCGGCCGCCCGCCGCGACCCCTCGTTGTGCTCGAGCAGGTAGGCGACGACGGGCAGCTCGGGCCGCAGCCGTGCGGCGGCGGCCCGACCGGCGGCGACGAGCTCCTGCGCGTAGCCGTGCCCCCACGCGTCGCGGGCCAGCCGGTAGTACACGTTCCACGCGACGCCCGCGCGGATGCTGCAGCCGCCGACGCCGACGAGCACCCCCTCGGGGTCGTCGCGACGGCGGACCGTCCAGATGTCGAGGCCGTGCGCCCGCCAGCCCGCCTCCGCCCGGTCGAGCATCGACCGGGTCATGGCCACGTCCGTGTGCCGACCGGACGGGAGGTGCTCCCAGACCGCCGGGTCGGCGTGCAGGGCGTGCAGCGCCGGCAGGTCGGCCTGCGTCGGGGCGGCGAGCACGAGGCGGTCGGTCAGCGTCGTGGTGGTCGTGGGCACCGCACCAGGCTAGGAGCCACCGCCGACGTCCCCGGGCGGACGCGCTGGCCGGGCCGCCCCGACGCGTCGTGGCGCTGTGGGAGACTCGTCGCCGGAGCGTCCGGGCTCGCCCCGGCAGGGGCCCCGGACGGCGCCGGGAGGGCTGTCTGAGCGGCCGAAAGAGACGGTCTTGAAAACCGTTGGGGCGGGACACCCCCGTCCTCGTGGGTTCGAATCCCACGCCCTCCGCCGATCGTCGAGGGCCAGCTCAGAGCGCGCCGTGCGATCTGCCGCCGGCGGCCCGCGATCTGCGCCGCTGCGACGTCCCGGGTGTGTCCCTCGAGGTCAGGCGTCCCCTACTCGTGCGCGCGCCGTGCGGTGGACATGTACGCCAGCGTCTGCCGCGCCAGCTCGGTGCAGGCCAGCCACCACTGCTCGACGTTGGGCCATCGGTCCAGCCCGGTCGTCCCCGCTCCCGGCGAGCCCTTCACCGACCGCCGGGCCGCGTGGCCTTCACCCGGGCAAAGCGCTCAGGTGTCCGCCGTGGCGGCCGACGAGAGGGCCGAAGCCCCCCGTCGCACCCGGAGGACACGTGTCCCGTCTCGCCGCCCTCGGCATCCGTACC
>PJUA01000125.1_pt1 | contig 75510 bp, 66 predicted proteins | sample 1512151 | NCBI WGS metagenome assembly PJUA01 (sample SAMN08177678, study PRJNA422409) | Soil metagenome, whole genome shotgun sequencing project. | isolation source: Soil enriched on filter paper: beechwood xylan treatment | place: USA: Madison | collected 2015-01-15
ATTAGCGCACATATCCATCCTAAAAGATTGTTGATTTTAGTATAGTTCATAAAATGATAACTGTAAAAAGTATTATTAATACGGCTCGAAAATAAGGATAAGTTAATAAGAAATGAACTTTATTCTGATTTTTTAACACATATTAATTGAAAAAATTTCATTACGCGATCCAATATTGGCTGAAAGGAAAGCATTCCCAAAAGCACGCATGTATTTTGGGGGGCCAACATCTCGATAAAAAAGCTTAGCGCGCATATCTTTTCAAATCAAAACAAAAATTATTTCTTTGAAAATCAGCCCTAATACACTTTTAAGTTCATTTTTATTTGCAGAAATAAGAATAGTCCGTATATTTGCATCATCAAATGTGAACGACATCATCACGATAGCAATCACTTTTGAATTGTTTGTCCGATAGTATAAGGGTAGTACAACAGTTTTTGGTTCTGTTTGTCTTGGTTCGAATCCAGGTCGGACAACAAACAATAGAAAAGGCTTGCAGATGCAAGCCTTTTCTGCGTTATATGCAAGGCTTATTATTTATAAAAGGGTTTAGATTTTTTTAAATTTACATTTTGATTTTTAAAACAAATCTCTATCTTTGCGTCGTCAAAAAGAGAAAAGCGGAAACGTTGACTTTTTAGAGACATTGTCCGATAGTATAAGGGTAGTACAACAGTTTTTGGTTCTGTTTGTCTTGGTTCGAATCCAGGTCGGACAACTTTTAAAGTTAAGCGTATATGGATTGTGAAAACAATCCATTTTTTTTAATGTTTAACTTTAAAAAACAGTAAGGGAATAAAAATATTGAATAAACGACAATACAATAACCCAACATAAATATACAAAACCATGCCTTTGCAATTCAACACGGTTAAACTATTTGCAGGTTCTGGCACTACAGAACTAGCCGAAAAAATCGCACAATCTTACGGGAAACCACTAGGAGACAAAACATTGTCACGTTTTAGCGACGGTGAGATTCAACCTTTCTACAATGAGTCAGTTCGCGGAAGCGATGTATTCATTATCCAATCTACCAACCAACCTACCGACAATCTTTTTGAATTATTATTGATGACAGATGCAGCGAAGAGAGCTTCAGCGCATTATATCACAGCGGTAGTCCCTTACTTTGGTTTCGCAAGACAAGATCGAAAAGACAAACCAAGAGTTGCTATTGGCGCAAAAATGATCGCCAATCTGTTGACTGCAGCTGGTATCCACCGTATCATGACCATGGACCTGCACGCAGCGCAAATCCAAGGTTTTTTCGATATCCCTGTTGACCATTTGGATGGCTCTATCATTTTTGTTCCTTATATCAAATCGTTAAAACTTCCAAATCTAACGATTGCTTCACCAGATATGGGTGGTTCATACAGAGCACGTACCTTTGCTAAATTTTTCAATGCAGAAGTTATTATCTGTGACAAACGTCGTAAACGTGCAAACGAAATCGAATCGATGTCTATCATCGGTGACGTAACAGGTCAGGACGTTGTTTTAATCGATGATATCTGTGATACTGCTGGTACACTTTCAAAAGCAGCAGCACTGATCATGGAAAATGGTGCAAAATCTGTAAGAGCTGTTTGTACACATGCTGTGTTGTCCGGAAAGGCATATGAAACAATTGAAAACTCGGTATTGTCAGAAATGATCGTAACCGATACCATTCAATTAGATCCAGAAAAAGCAAGACAATCGACCAAAATCAAAGTATTATCAACAGCTGATTTATTTGCAAAAGCAATCACAAGTGTAAATCAGCACTCTTCAATCTCTGATTTATTTGAAGTAGAGTAATCTTTGAGTTTTAGATTCTAGATATTGGACCCTGGTACAGAAAGCATTCAGCTCAACGACCAGGGTCTTTTTTTTGTATTGCGCCACCACCCAATCTTCTCCCAAAAACCAACAAACATTTAAAAACACTCTTCCGCTTGATTCTTATCTTTTAACCACAGGCGAATAGCCCTTTTTATCGCGTATATAGGTTAGCAATTGACTGCTGTCAACTTCTCCAATAACAGGGGATTTACAGGGGGTTAACAGGGGTAAAGCCCTGCTAACTCCCTGTTATACCCCTGTTAAAAGAGTCCTACTTCAGTTTTAATATAGGAAATGGTATCAATTTGGTCATACTTTAGGGTAAATAAGTAGCCTTGAATAGGCATAGTCATGAACATGGAAAAATCGAAAACCTGGAATAAGTATCTGTTTCCGAACTAATAGCGGTCGTATTTTTTTGATAATATCAGAAATTAGATTATCTTTGCACCTCAAATTTATAAAAAATTAAAAGATGAAATCAATTGCTATTAGCGGTTCTGTAAGACAGAACGTAGGGAAAAGAGATGCAAAAGAATTGCGTTACCAAGGTTTAGTACCAGCAGTACTTTACGGTGGTACAGAGCAAACAGCTCTTTCTGTATCCGCAGCTGATTTGAAACCAGTTCTTTACACTGCAGACGTAATCATTGTTGAATTAAACATTGAAGGTCAAACTAAAAGAGCTATCGTTCAAGACGCACAATTCCACCCATTAACTGACTTAGTTACGCACGTTGACTTTTTAGAATTATTTGATGATAAAGAAGTATCATTGAATATTCCTATCAAATTAACAGGAACTTCTCCAGGTGTTAAAATGGGGGGTAAATTAGTTCAAAAATTACGTAATTTACGCGTAAAAGCATTACCTGCAAACCTACCACAAGAAATTGCTGTACCAATGGAATCTTTAGAAGTTGGTAAATCAGTTCGTGTAGGTCAAATTCAATTGGAAAACGCAAAAGTATTAAACAATGCTGATGATACAATCGTATCAGTAATCATGTCTCGTGCATTGCGTCAAGCTGAACAAGAAGCAGCGAAAGCATCTAAAGGTGGTAAAAAATAATCTGAACAAGATTCTTAAAATACTACAGAAAGCACCGAAATTCGGTGCTTTTTTTGTTTATTAAAATTTTTATTTTTGCATCATGAATTATCTTATCGTTGGATTGGGCAACATTGGCAGTGAATATGCCGATACACGGCATAATATAGGGTTTATGGTTGCCGACGAGCTTGTCAAACAGGCTGGCGCCAGTTTCTCCTTGCTTAAGTTAGCCTATTATAGCGAATTTAAGCAAAGAGGCCACAACGTCACAGTAATTAAACCCACGACCTACATGAACTTAAGTGGTAAGGCAGTTAACTACTATATGCAACAATGTAAAGTTCCAATTCAGAATGTATTGGTGATTGTGGATGATCTGGCCATTCCATTTGGTTCGCTACGGATGAAGCCCAAAGGAAGCAGCGCCGGTCATAACGGACTTAAATCCATTGAACAGCTTTGTGACGGACAGGTTTATCCGCGCTTACGTTTCGGTATTGGAGACAATTACCCAAAAGGTAGACAAGTAGATTATGTACTTGGCCCTTTTGACAAAGAGGAACAAGCTGAATTACCGGCTTTAATTGACCATTCCGTTAAAATGATCCAGAGTTTTGTCAATATCGGCATCGAGCTGACGATGACAAATTTGAATACCAAATAGTAAACGTTTCTAAAGCTCATTAATGTAATACCCTATATTGGTATTGATTTATAACAAAAAAAGACCGATTTAAATCGGTCTTTTTTATCTTTTACTAAGAGAGTCTTACATTAGTTACTACTTTCTGCCCGTACCTTTTCTTTTTCTATCTCCATCTTAATGATGCCGCTTACCTTGTCCTTCAATTTCCCATTAGCTTCCTCACTACTTTTAACCTCACTTGCCTTCTTGCGGGTCGTAACGAGAATAACCCCATCTTTGCCGGCATTTCCATATAACGCAGTCGCACTGCTATTTTTCAGGATCTCCATGGATTCAATATCCTTCGGGTCAAGTTTATTCATAACCCCCTCAGCCTTTATCTCCCCATCCACCACAAGCAACGGCTTGACTTTTCCATTATAACCACGAACACGAACAGATGGAAAATCAGTACCAATAGACTCATTCGCTGAATTATTCCCCAACAATCCCATTACCGCGTCAGAACTTATCCTTTTTGATTTATCCGAAAAAATATCCAGTTTCGCGTCATCTGATTTCTCACTTTTCTTATAACCAACAACAGTAACAACCTTGTCATTCTGTCCTTCGTTTTTCTTAGAACCAATTGTCGAACTAATCTTATCATCAGCTCTGTTGTCTTTCTTATAGCCAACGACGGTAACAACATTATCCCCTTTTTTATCTGCCTGCCCTATGAAACGAAACTTATTATTCACCTTATCCGGATTTTCACTTGCCCATTTTTTTGTCGTAATAACTAAAACACCATTCTTCGCATCTTCACCATATTTATTAAGCGCTTCAGCACCGTTCCAAACCGATAAAGTCGCTATTTCTTCCGGCGTCAGCGCCAGCTCCTTCATCATTTTTTGATCTGCTCTCTTGCCATCAATAACATACACAACATCAGTTGACTTATCATTCGTTAGCTGATCATCACGATACGTCACCCCTATCGTAAGCCCTTTGAGTTTGGTCATATCTTTGCCAATATGAGCTCCTTCCTTCAATTTCACTTCAAGGATACCGTCTTTCCCAACATCTTCACCATACTTTTCAATAGCAGCCTTCCCCTGTAATACCGAGACCGACGCTATAGCATTTGGATCGATATCATCCACAGTAAAAGTTCTTTCCTGCACAATACCATTCATGACACAACGTAATTTTTTTTGTGCTATATCCGAATGTTGTTGCATCTCAACAGTATTGGCCAAAATTGCTCCGCCAGCAATATCAATTGAAGACTTCGTCCGATACTTGATCATATCACTATCATTCGAAAACCAGTACTTCGCCAGTTTTCCTTCAGGAATAGCCAAAAATTCAGCCTTAGAGACCAATTTATTATCCACAAAATACTTTTGATTTTTAGAAAAATCAATAGCGGATCTTTTGATCTCCTTAAAATCTCTCGTCCCCACTTGATTTACTTTAGCCAAAGTATCCGCTAACGCAGTAGAGCTCCTATTTGATTGATCTTCCTGAGATTTTAAATCAACAGTTGGTAACTGAATAGGTAACACTGTCTCATTTGCCTTCTCAACTACCCCCTCTATACTTCCCTCCGCTTTACTTACCGTAAATGCTGCTCCCGTCAATAAAAATACAGGTAAAAGAAAGGCGTATTTACTCAGTTCTATTTTCGATGATCGCTTCTTGTTCATCATCATAATACGACGTTTTAAAAGTTTAAAATTAAATTGATTGCTCAATCCTACTGAAGTGCCCTTTTTGGACACATTCAATAGGCTGTATTGGTACGTCTGCTTGTCAATTCCTTTATCGAGAACCTGTTGATCAGTCAGGAACTCCAAATTTTGGCGAATGGCCCTGCGCATGAGCCAGACGAAAGGATTGTACCAACAACACACCAATATCATTTCAAACAGTAAAATATCCAAACTGTGAAGGCCTTTCACATGAATATCCTCATGCTTAAAAATATCTTTTAGTTCAGCATCAACATGCTGCCCTTTATTGACATAGATTTTATTCAAAAACGAAAATGGAACAATAGGAATAAGCACATTCCGGAATAGATAAGTCCGCCATTGATCGGACCTCGAATTCAGATGAATTCGCAATAAACTCAATAATTGAAATACAAATTTTAATAACAATAAAACAGCACCGGCCATAAATACGATTTCCACCAACCTCCCTAATGTCAGCTGCTGTTGAACCTCCGGCTCCATAATATAAAGCGAAATTTGCTCGCCTACGACTCCCATATTCAATCCACGCTGTACAAACAAAGACTTTAAATCCAAAAACGGATACAGAAAAGCAAATAGCCCCCCTACTAAGAAGTAAGCTCTATTTAAAAAATAGAACGTCAAGCCTTTCAACAGTCCGATATATCCCAGATAGATAATACCCAACAACAGGTTGACTTGTATAATATAGGTTAGTAGACTTTCCATGCCATTAAGATTTATTATGCTTAATCATATCCATGATCTCCTTCAACTCATCGGCCGTCAGTTTTTCTTCCTGTACAAAAAAGGAAACCATCTCTTTATAGGAATTTTTGAAATAATCGCCCACAAAGGAATTCATAAACTTGGCCTTATAATCTTCCTCACTCACCATCGGCTCATAGCGCTTGGCATTGGCATAGCGTACTGCTTTCACAAAATCCTTTCGCTCCAGATTCTTTACTGTCGAAGCCAAAGTCGTATAAGGCATCTTCTCGCCTTTTACATTATCCAAGATCTCTTTTATAAAACCTCCATTGAGGCTCCAAATAGATTGCATTGCCTGCTCTTCCTGTGCTGTTAATTTTTCCATGTCTTTATCTTCCTTTTTCTAATCTATTACTAATCTACGAATAATTCGTAAATACAAAAAATATTTTTTCTTTCCTTTACGGATCTCTCCCAAAATAAAGCCTTCCTCACCCCTCTAAAAAAGAAGTGGCTCATTTCTTGCGTATTTAAACTCAAATCCGACGAATATAAGTTAGCTGGCAGAAAATTTGCAATACGTTTATTTTAATTCTAAATTCATTCATAAATCGCTTCATCAATTGAAAAAACAGGAATTTCCACTGTGTAAAATTGATAGCAATCAGTCGCACCGTTCACTCCAAAAGGAGATGGTTTAAAACAAATACAAGAAAGATCAATGGCTAAAAATATCAAAGCGATCAAATGTCCGCATTGTGGTAGTATAAAAATCACCACTTTACGCCCCGATTATTACAAATGTGATAGCTGTGGAACAGAATTTTTTCTGGATAGTGATGACATCAATATCAACCACAACTATAACTACCCACGCAACAACCAAGATCAATATAAAGCCATACGGATTGTATTATTTGCTGTTGTGGGCTTTATTGCGCTTATGTTTATCATTGGAGCCCTAAGTGCTATCTTTTCCAAAAAGCCAGCGCCCGATTATTCAACTTACAGCACTTCCAATACAGCAGAGAAAAAAGAAGAGGCAGAACCTCTCGAATGGAACTACGCAAGCAACACGCTATTTTTGGATAAAGATAATACGCCACATGTTGTTGTCGTCGGTAATGTCGGAACCTTCAGAAAACGAATGGACGAAAACAAGGACAATAAGGTTTATATTGGGCTCTTCGATCCCAAAACGGGTAAAAAAGAATGGGTAAAGGCTTTGATGGAAACTCCCGTCGAACTATCAAGCAGCGACGTCAAACTTCAGGTATTTGAAGACCAGAATCTATATATTATCGTCAAATCCAAATACATTTATCAGCTGGACAGAAATACACTCACGTATAAAAGTGTCCTAGAGAACTATGTAAAAGATGCGCCATCTTTAAGCACAGGCATCGCCAAAGTTGAATTTAAATACGAAGACTATGGCTCAGCCTATCAAATTGTCAACAATGAAGGCCAAAACCTGGCTTATTATCCCTTGATTAACAAATCTATTCCCGACAAACAGCTGTACGACGAAAGAAGGAAAAAGCTTCCCAACCCAACTACAAAAACGGAATTTACCTTTTCAAGTAAATCCAGTTATTATCCAGAAGAAAAAATCCAGTTAATCCAATACAGTTACCAATATCAATATGGATTCCCAAAAGATAGCCCGCGCTTTTCCTGGGATAAAGACTACGGCGGGTCGGGCATATTCACCGACCGCGATCCTTATAAAAAGGTATTGATTAATCCATGGCAATTTAAAGGCGCCCGTCTGATTAGCTTCAAGGACTTTACGCCAGGAAGACTTTACTTTCAGCCTGTAATCATTGCGCAGAATGACAAAACGCTACTCATTGCGTATAAACCAACGCCTGCTGAAGACGATCCTTTCCAGATCCAACTATTGGATGTAACAACTGGCGCTATACAAAAAACAGTGACCACAGATCTTAAATCCATGTATGGAAATGGGAGCCTCCTCAAAGATGGTTTTATTATAAAGGGAGCCAGCGACTATTATTATTTTGATAATAACGGCAAACAAATCAACAAGTTTGAAGGGTATAACCCCAAATTCGACACACTAAATTAAACACTATGGGACTATTTAATCTTTTTAACAAGCAGCTTTCTGAAGTCATCGAGTGGAAAAACCAAGACCCTCAATTATTGTGGTATAAATTCCCATCCGAAAGGAACGAAATCAAAAATTCCAGCAAGCTGATCCTCGCTCCAGGGCAGGGCTGCATCCTTGTGTATGAAGGAAAAGGTGAAAACCTGCTGACCGAACCGGGAACGTACAACCTCAAAACGGACAACCATCCATTCTTTACCACTTTAGCGCGTTTACGGCAGAATTTTGAATCCGAGCATAAGCTTTACATCTACTTTTTTCGTACGGCCGCTATCGTCAATCAATCCTGGGGAACGGGAACACCTATAAAATATATCGACCCCCATTACAATTTACCAATAGAAATCGGCTTGAATGGTACGTTCTCTTACCTCATCAAGGAACCGGTGCATTTCTATAAAAACATTGTCGCTAATCAAAATACGGTCAGCACAGCTGTCATTCAAGACATCATCAATAATCGGATCCCACAACAAGTTATTGCGCAGATTGCACAAAAGAAACTGGGTTACAATGAAATTGACAGTCAACTAGGACTGTTATCCAACGACATCAAGACTGCTGTTGAACAAGATTTTAATGACCTTGGTCTCGACATTACGGATTTCAAAATCTTAGGAACTCAATTTGATGCCAATACACAACGAAGAATCGGAGAAATCGCCGATTTAAGCACACAAAATCAAGCGGCACAACAGGCAGGTCTGAGCTATGTTGAATTAGAAAAACTACGTGCGCTCCGTGATGCCGCTAAAAATGAAGGGGGAATCGCGGGTGTAGGTGCACAACTGGGCGTCGGTATGGAACTCGGAAAACAGTTTGACCTCCAAAAAGAGGAGATCAAAGATCATATTCAGCAAGAAGGCGACTTTGTCGAGAAACTTCAAAAGCTGCAGCTGCTGCTCCGTGAAAACATCATTTCCCAAGAAGAATTCGATACACTCAAAAAGCAGATCCTCAATAAAATATAATGCATGCGGGGATATTCATATCACGATTCAGCTCAATTATACCGAGGTGAATCAATTCATAACACATAAATTAATTCAGCTATGAAATACATATTCGGTATATTATTCACCTTGGTGATCCTTTTCGTTGCCACCTATTTCCTACTGGGGCTTTGGGGCATTAAACTATTGGATGCAGAGAACTTCAGCAAAATATTGTGGACTACAGGAATTCTGACACTAACGTCCATTATTCTGGTATGTTTTGTCATACTCCCCTTTTTTGGATCGGGTAAACAGGGCAACTACGAAGACAAAGGAAAGGTTGCGCAAAGAAAAATAGATTGATATTTTTTGCAAAATAAGATAATGTTAAATTTGAATAAATTATTTGCTTATTTAAGTAAATAATTAGTGAATATTATCCAAAATGACGCAATCATGTCATTTTAATTCCAAAAGAACTTTCAATTTTAAATATCAAATAGTTAAATTTGTGAGATTAGCATAACAAATCAGATATAAGATAATATATAAACATGTCAGATAAAGCATCTATAAATTTAGACGGCACTTCGTATGACCTTCCGGTCATTGTCGGTACTGAAAATGAAAAAGCAGTTGATATTTCCAAATTAAGAGATCTAAGCGGATTTATTACGTTAGACCCAGGATACAAAAATACAGGTGCAACGAAAAGTGCGATTACTTTCCTTGATGGTGAAAAAGGCATATTGAGATATAGAGGATATCCAATTGAACAATTGGCAGAGAAATCGACTTTCTTGGAAGTTGCTTATTTGTTGATTTATGGAGAGCTTCCAAAAAAAGAGGTATTGGAAAAATTCAGAGCTGACATCAAAAAGCAAATGATGATTCACGAAGATATGAAAAACTTCTTCGCTGGATTCCCATCCAAATCTCACCCAATGGGCCAACTTTCGTGTTTAGTAGGCGCATTGTCGGCATTTTATCCAGAATCTTTAAATCCAAACTTAACAGACGAAGAAGAAGATCAAACGATCATCAATCTTTTGGCAAAAATGCCAACAATCGTTTCTTGGATTCAAAAGAAATCATTAGGTCATCCTGTTGTTTATCCAAAAAATAACCTTGGTTACATTGACAACTTCCTAAACATGCTGTTTGGAGAAGTGAATGATGAAAAAACATTCGATCCTGTTGTCATTGACGCCATGCACAAATTGTTGATTTTACATGCTGATCATGAGCAAAACTGTTCAACATCGACTGTTCGCATCGTTGGTTCATCCAATGCAAACCTTTATGCATCCGTTGCATCGGGTATCAATGCATTATGGGGACCATTACATGGTGGTGCAAACCAAGCCGTAATCGAGATGTTGGAGGCCATTAAAAATGATGGTGGTGATGCTGAAAAATATCTTGCTAAAGCAAAAGACAAAAACGACCCTTTCCGTCTAATGGGATTCGGTCACCGCGTTTACAAAAACTTCGACCCTCGTGCTAAGATCATCAAAAAAGCATGTGATGATATCTTGGAGAAATTAGGCGTTCAAGATCCGGTATTGGATATCGCTAAAAAGCTTGAAGAAGCAGCATTGAACGACCAATATTTCATCGACAGAAAACTTTATCCGAATGTTGACTTCTATTCAGGTATCATCTACCGTGCATTAGGTTTCAAAGCAGATATGTTTACCGTATTATTTGCTTTAGGCCGTCTACCGGGATGGATTGCACAATGGAAAGAAATGCGCGAAAACAAAGAGCCTATCGGTCGTCCTAGACAAGTATACGTTGGCCACACAGAACGCGACTACGTTGAATTTTCAAATCGTTAATCCGATTTCGATTTATATCCTAAAAAAGCATCCCTCGGGGTGCTTTTTTATTTTCACCCGAGCTAACATGAATGGCTTTACAACTGTCCGAAACCACCCACTCGAACAAGATATGATTACTTGTCGTTACGCTATTGTCACGATAATCTACTTGTTAAGTATATTTTAATTTTTCCTTATCTAAATTCCCCGTTTTTCGTTAAGTTTGCGTATTCATTGGTCTCTTATTAAAAATCATTATAAATAAGACTTGTTAGAAACAATACTACATATCTTGGTTCCCATTGCTATTTTCACCTTTATAGCAGCCTTCACCTTGTTTGCAGTATATGCCGAGCGAAAGATCGCGGGATTTGTACAAGATCGTCTAGGACCGATGGAAACAGGGAAGTATGGCAGTCTCCAAACGATCGCCGACATTCTCAAATTATTACAAAAAGAATTAATTACCCCCTCATCGGCCGATAAAATTCTCTTTAGAGTTGCCCCTATCGTTATTTTCGTGGCTGTATTTACAGGCTTTGCCGTTATTCCCTGGGCTAAAGATTTTATTCCAGCGGATACGCATACGGGTCTGTTCTTCATAATGGCCATCATCTCCATTGATGCTTTGGGCATTTTAATGGCTGGTTGGGGATCTAACAACAAATATTCTTTATTAGGCTCCATGCGTGCCATAGCACAGATGGTGTCCTATGAAATTCCGGTAGGCCTCTCCCTAATTACGGTCGTTATGCTAACCCAAACCCTAAATTTGAATGAAATCGCTATTGGACAGGGCATCCTAACCAATGGAAGCATTAAATTCTTGGGCCTTTGGGAAGTCAATGAGATTGGGGGCCTTTTCGCCTGGAATATTTTTCAGGCTCCACATTTGATTATCACCTACATCATATTCTTTATCGCAACCCTTGCCGAGTGTAATCGTGCTCCCTTTGATATCCCGGAAGCCGAATCTGAATTGGTCGGTGGCTTCCATACAGAATATGGCGGGATACAATTTGCCTTTATCTTTTTGGCGGAGTATGCCATGATGTTTTTGGTATCGATGTTGGGGGTTGTTCTCTTCTTAGGAGCTTGGAATACACCGTTACCAAACATAGGTGCGATACGTTTGGCCGATTGGACCACAGGCTTGGTGTGGGGAATATTTTGGACCTTAGCCAAATCATTATTTATTGTTGGTATTCAAATGTGGATTCGATGGACATTACCACGGTTGCGTGCAGATCAACTGATGAGTTTATGTTGGAAAGTATTGACGCCGCTGGCTTTTCTTTGTATGGCCATTTCTGCAATTTGGCGAATTTTAGTTATAGCATAGGATATGATATTTAAAACGGCTTCGCATGCATTTCGTACGGCAATCAAGGGTTTATCTTTGACTGTTAAACACTTGTTTGGTGCCCGACGTTCGCGAACGGAATTAAATATCAAAAAGGATAACTACTTTGATCAGCAGAAAGGTATTGTTACTGTTCAATACCCGCGTGAAAAAATGCCTATCCCCGAGGTTGCCCGCTATCAGCTGCAAGTCGATATCGAGGACTGTATTGTATGTGATTTATGCGCAAAGGCTTGTCCTGTAGACTGCATCGAAATCGAAGCCATCAAATCTCCGGAAGCGATTGGAAAAACCTCCGATGGTAGCGTTAAAAGACTATACCCGGCCAAATTCAATATTGATATGGCTAAATGTATGTATTGTGGGCTATGTACTGTCGTATGTCCGACAGAATGTATTACCATGACCAACGAATATGACCGCAGCTCACAAAAACTGACTGATCTTATCTATGGTTTCTCAGATATGACCGATAGCGAGGTCGCACAACGTAAAGCAGAATGGACCAAGTTTCAAGCTGACAAGGAGGCAGCAAAGCAAAAATAAAAGATGGAAAGTATTTTATTCTATGCCTTTGCTATTCTAGCAATCGGTTCAGCACTTTTGCTCGTCAATCTTAAAAATATTGCACGTGCATTGTTCCTGTTTTTTATTGTCTTATTTGCAATGGCAGGACTTTACCTATTTGCTTTAGCCGATTTTGTGGCCATTACACAAATTATGGTGTATGTTGGCGGCGTGCTCATATTGATGTTATTTGCCTTTATGCTTTCCAATAAAGAGCTTTTAAAAGATCTCCAAGATAGCAGCGGTTCATTCTTAAGCATACCCAAATGGCAGACTATTCCAGTAGTGCTTGGCTTCCTATTACTAATGCTTTACGGCATTATTGAATGGCAACAAGCCCCTTCTACGTGGATTTTACAAGCTAGGGAAAATAACACCGAGATTGTCGCAACAGACAATAATATTCATCAGATCGGATTACGTTTTATGACTTTTTATGTATTGCCATTTGAAATCATATCCGTGTTTTTGATGATGGCCTTGATAGGAGCCTCACATTTATCCAGAAAGGAGCGTACAATATGATTACGCTGACGCATTTTTTAGTTGTCAGTGCCTGCATCTTTTGCATTGGTCTCTATACCGTTCTTTCCAAGAAAAATGCAATTATGATTTTGGTCGGTATTGAGTTGATGATCAATGCCGCTATCCTGAACTTTGTTGCTTTTGGAAAATATGATAAATTGAGTTATGGTGGGCAAATTTTTGCATTATTTGCCATCGTTCTTGCTGCGGCCGCAGTCGCTGTTGGATTGGCTATCGTATTAAATGTTTATAGACATTACAAAACCATTAATCCGGATGAGATAAACCAATTAAAAGACAAGTAAGCATTGGATCAATTTGTTCACATATCGCCCCTTCTGACCGCGTTGCTTACCTTGATAGCACCATTAGCGGCATTCGTATATCAAGCAATAGTAGGTAAACGCGACCAGTCCGGTCTTGTTTCTCTAACGGCCATCATCCTCAGCTTTATCGCTGGCGGCTTAACCTGGTTCTCCATATGGAATAATCCGGCGGTATCAATTCAGGCAAATTGGTTCACCATCGGTGAAACGTCATTTAAAGTTGGTATCCTGCTGAACAATCTGAGCACTTTGATGCTTTTTTTGGTACCGACTGTTGCCTTACCCGTACATATATACTCCAGAGCCTATATGCATGGCGATGCAGGTATTCACCGCTATTGGATGTATCTCAGCTTATTCTGTTTTGCGATGTTGGGATTGGTCATTATGGATAGCCTCCTGTTGATGTATGTTTTTTGGGAATTGGTCGGTTTTGCATCGTATCTCCTCATCGGCTTCTGGTTCACACGTGAGACAGCTGTACAAGCCAATAAAAAAGCATTTTTGGTCAATCGCATCGGCGACCTCGGATTTCTAATCGGGCTTGCGATCCTATTTACACAGTTCAAAACCCTCAATTTAATCGATCTATTTGGGGACAATGGCTTAATTTATCAATCCACAATCGCCCAAGGATTATGGATATCTCCAGTCAATAGCTTACCTCAGATTTGGCTTACCATTGCAGGATTAGCCTTCTTCTTGGCAGCTATGGCTAAATCTGCACAATTTCCGTTACATGTATGGCTTCCTGATGCCATGGAAGGCCCTACATCCGTATCTTCGTTGATTCACGCCGCGACAATGGTTGCTGCTGGTGTATTCCTGCTGGCTACCGTATTTCCATTATTTAATGAATCTGCCTTATTATTTATTGCCATCATTGGTACAATAACCGCTGCTTTGGCCGCATACTTCGCGCTTGGCCAATACGACATCAAACGCATTCTTGCCTTTTCGACCATATCGCAGCTTGGTTTTATGATGGTTGGAATTGGTATTGGAACATGGGATGCTGCTTTATTTCATCTGACAACTCATGCTTTCTTTAAGTGTCTGTTGTTTCTTTCTGCCGGAGCTGTCATTCATGAAATGGCCCATCTTAAAGAACATAGCCACCTGGACTTTGACCCGCAGGATTTACGGAATATGGGCGGGCTACGTCAATATATGCCAAAGACCTTCGTGCTGATGAGCATAGCTTCGCTAGCACTTGCAGGATTCCCTTTGACTTCAGGTTATCTATCCAAAGATAGTATCGTTATCTCTTCCTTTGAATGGGCTATTTCAAAAGGTAACTTATACCTTATCATCCCCATAAGTTTGATTCTGGTGAGTATTTTAACGGCTTTCTACATCGGTCGTTTGCTATTCAAAGCCTTTTTTGGGGAGTTCAGACTGTTGAAACAACTTCAGGACAAACTACATGATCATCCGCTGCATGAAGCGCCAAAAACCATGTTGATCCCCATGTTTTTTTTGGGACTGTTCTGCTTATTTCCACTATTTTCTTTCAATCCGTTTTCGTATCACGATTCCTGGTTGATGGACGGCCTTCTATTGGATGAATATACTTTTGCACCAAGTCACAGTGCACACCTTATCATTCCTGTCATATTGCTACTAGGTTCGGGTATTGGCTGGATCATCGGCTGGAAATGGTATGTACAAAATAAATACCCTTTGAACCCCGATAGCCAGGCATTAAAAGCCGCTTTCAACCAAGGGTATATCAATGAGTTTTACCAAGCAGTCTTTGTTAATGGCACATTAAAATTAGCACAGTTCTGTTATTGGTTTGACCGTCATATCGTTGACGCTTTCGTTTCTTTGATTCAGTTTATCGTCTTATCCCTTTCTCAACTAAGTGTGTGGATAGACAAATATATTGTAGATGGTTTTGTTAATACGGTTGCTACTGTAGCCTATTGGACAGGCAATCAGGTTCGCTTGGTCCAAAATGGAAAGCTACAGACAACATTGTATTCCGTCTTTTTATTAGTTTTACTTGGTTTAATTTATCTTTTATTCTTTTAGGAAATGCCTATTTTATCCTTATTGATATTTTTACCGCTATTGGCTACGGCGCTCATTCTCGCCCTACCAACACGATATAAATCGAGTTACAAATATATTGCTTTAGCATTCACAGCAATACAATTTGTACTGGCCGGAATATGTTATGCACAATTTGATGCAAGCAAAACAGGAGTCCAAGATCTGGCGGGCTATCAATTTGTTGAACAGCTTTCCTGGATCCGATTAGATTTAGGATCAATAGGTAAATTAGAGATCGATTATCTTATTGGTATTGATGGGATCTCCATGCCCTTGTTATTGCTGAGTGCTTTCGTTATGCTGATGGCTATAGGCGCCTCTTGGAATATCCAGAAAAGTCCGAAGGGATACTTTGCCTTACTCATGGTACTTAATATGGCCGTTATGGGGATTTTCTGTGCATTGGATTTCTTCCTATTCTATTTGTTTTATGAAGTCATGTTACTGCCTCTCTACTTCTTGATCGGTATCTGGGGTGGTGCAAGACGCGAATACGCAGCCATAAAATTCTTTCTATATACCCTATTCGGGTCTGTATTTATGTTGTTGATTATCGTAGGATTGTATTTTTCAGTAATCAACCCTTTGACTGGAGCACATACCTTCAACATGATCTATATGATGAATCCACAGAATTATCTTGAGGGTTCTATTTTCGGCTGGGAGGGTTACCAGGAAATTTTGGGTGTTTCCGCTCGACTGATCGGTTTCATTGTGCTCTTCTTTGCCTTTGCCATTAAAGTACCTATTGTTCCCCTACATACTTGGCTACCGGATGCGCACGTTGAAGCGCCGACACCAGTATCTATTATTCTTGCCGGTATCCTCCTGAAAATTGGTGGTTACGGTATCATCCGTATCTGTTATAGCATCTTTCCCGATATGGCAGCCTTATCCAATTGGTGGCTGGGATTAATCGGTGTTGTATCCATTATTTATGGAGCCTTGAATGCCTTATCACAAAAAGACCTGAAACGAATGATTGCTTATTCATCGGTCTCTCATATGGGTTTTGTGCTGCTTGGTATTGCATCGCTGACTGCCGAAGGTATTTCTGGCGCCATGTTTCAGATGATTTCCCATGGGTTCTTATCAGCGGCACTCTTTTTCCTTGTTGGCGTGGTCTATGACCGAGTACATGACAGAAATATATATAGTTTCCGTGGCCTAGCTCAAATTATGCCTAAATACACAGGTTACGTCGCTGTCGCATTTTTTGCATCCCTGGGCCTGCCCGGCTTTTCAGCCTTTATTGGTGAAGCTTTTGTCATTATCGGTTCCTTCAATGCAGCGAGCATAGGAACCGGCTTACCGCGCTGGATGGCACTTGGGGGTTCCATAGGTATCCTATTAAGTGCAGCCTATCTACTTTGGACACTGCAACGTATGTTCTTTGGACAAATTCGATTAAAAGGTGGTGAATCTTGGAGTAATGCACTTACAGACCTAAATTCACGCGAACAGATCATCTTATTTCCTACCCTAGCGCTCGCCTTATTACTTGGAGTTATGCCGGCATTAGTATTTAACAATCTAAACGCTAGTGTTCTGAATCTCGTGAGTTTTATCCAACAATTTATTTAATTCGCATGCTCGCATTCAGTCCATATATCAGTTCTTTCATCGATCAGATTATCGTAAGCATTCCTTATTTTAAGCCTGAACTGACATTGATCGTCACTTTTATTGGTACTATCCTCGCTAGTCTTTTTATTGACAAACACTGGAAGCATACCTCTTTTGTCATCACCCTCATTGGGCTATTGCTCAGTGGCTGTTACCTTGTGGGCCAGGGACTCAGTAAGGTAGAGATGGCTGGCTTTTTTGATATGATCCAGGTTGATGCTTTCGCTACTTCGGCACGACTGATTATCCTGTTGTCAACAATGCTCATTTGTGTATTCATTCAACAACGCCATCAAGCGCATGGTCGCCCCTTAGGTGATCTCTATGCGGTACTATTGACAGCAACATTGGGTCTGAATCTATTGACTATGTCGAGTAACTGGTTGATGATCTTTATTGCAGTGGAGACAGTTTCAATCAGCTCCTATATTATGGTTGGCTATTTCTCTTCAACAAAAGTTCAATCGGAAGCTGCTTTAAAATATGTGCTGTTCGGATCCATCTGTGCTGCGGTTATGCTCTATGGTTTGTCTTTACTATACGGTTTCACGGGAAACTTGAATTTTGACGCTCCAAGTCACATTGCTGGCTTGATGGAAGCACCCCAGATCATGATCAGCATTGCTTTATTATTTTTGCTGACAGGTATTGGTTTCAAACTGAGTTTTTTCCCTTTTCATGTCTGGAGTCCGGATGTTTACCAAGGTGCCCCAACAGTTATTACAACCTATCTCGCTACAGTACCCAAAATTGCTGTTGTTGTGTTACTATCCAAGATACTTTCAGCCTGGCTTAACGTGTCCTTTTATTTTAGTGATTTCTTGACTTATGTGATTATTGCGATCGCCATTGCAACTATGCTGATTGGTAATTTAGCCGCTTTACGCCAACAGGATGCCAAAAGGATGATGGCCTATTCTTCTATTGGTCATACGGGTATACTTCTTATGGCTGTATTGGTTTATCAAAATAATGAATCAAATGTGCTGTTATTTTATCTATCCATATACGCTTTGATGAATATTGCGGTATTCATCTTTATTGATGCTTTGGAAGCTAGTTTAGGAAATACTTCAATTGAATCGTATCGCGGCTTAGGAAAGCAGTACCCACTGCTGTTCACCTCCTTTTCAATTGTTTTAATCGCTTTGGTGGGGCTCCCCCCTACTGCAGGTTTTGTTGGAAAACTTTTGGTCTTTTCCAAAGTGTTCGAACAATACCAAAACTTCCAATCCTTCGGTTTATTGGCATTGCTCCTAGTTGGTGCATTGACATCTGTCATTTCCCTATTTTATTATTTTAAAATACCACTGAATGCGTTTTTAAGGGATAATACGGGATCTCCAGCAGTGAAGTTTAATATGGTACTCTTGTGTATTGGAATCTTATGTACCATAGCCGTGTTGATGTTAGGTATCTTTCCCGATTTATTACTTTCGGCATTGTAGGAATCAGAAAACTTCTTTCATTTTAAATAAGTCTATCGTCCAATTCATTCCCTTAATGTCTGCGTTGAATAGTAAGAATAACTCCATAATATATTTTATATTTGTAACATGATTAGTGCAATAGCAAATCCAATTTTTCAGCGTGCTATCCAGGATTACCACGTCTACGATCAGATTGATCATCCAATCCAAAATCCGTATGACAAACAATCCCTGGAACATCTCCTCTATTTAAAATGCTGGATTGACACCGTGCAATGGCATATGGAAGATGTGGTACGTAATCCCTCGATTGAACCCCAAGAAGGCTTATACTGGAAAAGACGTATTGATGAATCCAATCAGTACCGCACAGATACCGTAGAGTATATTGATAGTTATTTTCTACAAAAATTTCAAGATATACAGGTGAGTCCTACAGCAACAATCAATACTGAAAGTCCGGCATGGGCTATTGATAGGCTTTCCATTCTGGCTTTAAAAATCTACCACATGGAACAGGAAACATTGCGCACAGATGCTTCCGAAGCACATATCATTTCCTGCCAAGAAAAACTGAACGTCTTATTGGAACAAAGGAAAGATTTGTCCCAAAGTATTGATGAATTGATGACCGCTATCGCATCTGGCGATAAATACATGAAGGTTTATAAACAGATGAAAATGTATAACGATCCAGCATTGAACCCTGTCCTATATTCATCAGGAAAATAAAACATGCCCTTACCGCAACGGATCATAGTAACCCGATTTTCAGCTATGGGCGATGTTGCCATGGTTGCCTCAGTGTTGAAAGAATTCTGCATTCAGTACCCTGATGTAGAAATTATTATGGTCAGCAGGCAATTCTTTGCCCCATTCTTTGATGGAATCAAAAGTATACGGTTTCACGCTATTGAGCCCAAAACAATTCATAAAGGTTTCTTTGGATTAGTCAAGCTAAAAAAGGAACTGGCTCAATACGGCGCAGATGCTATAGCCGACTTACATTTCAATTTGCGTTCGCGTGTAATTGATCTATTATTTTCCTTATCGGGCATAAAAGTAAAACAGCTTGACAAAGGGCGGGAAGAAAAAAAAGCTTTAACCCGGGAAAACAACAAAATTAAGGTTCCTTTAAAGCTAACGGTGGAGCGCTATGCAGACGTATTTCGTGCATTAGGCTTCAAATTTGAGCTCAGCAAAAAATTGGTTTCTAATTTGCAAGATGTACCCAAAGCTGCTTTTAGTATGTTTGCAAACTTCGATCGAAAGAAAATTGGTATTGCCCCATTTGCACAACATCGTTATAAGATTTTCCCTCAAACCAAAATGGAAAATGTGATAGACGAACTCACTCACAATGGCTATGATGTTTTGTTGTTCGGCGGTGGCGAACAAGAGTTCCAAATTGCCCAAAACTGGACTGAGCGATTTCCCAACACCTATAATACCATAGGCAAATTTTCGCTACGGGAGGAACTGGATTTGATTTCGAACCTAGATCTCATGATCAGTATGGACTCTTCCGGACTTCATATGGCATCGTTAATGGGCGTAAGGTGTCTTTCTTTGTGGGGAGCAACGCATCCTTATGCTGGATTCACAGGTTATGGGCAGCAGCTAACAGACTGCATCCAAGTTGAGCACCCCAATAGACCAAGTTCAGTCTATGGCAACAAGCCCTGTGATTGTGATGGAATAGAAGCAATTGATTTAATTACACCGGAAATGGTGATTGAAAAAATAAGAGCAATAGGATGAAAATAGGGTTAATAACCATTCGATACGGATTGGATATCACCGGTGGAGCCGAATTCCATTGTAGAATGCTAGCTGAACGATTATCAGCAAAACATGACGTGACTGTATTAACCACCAATATCAAGTTTTTAAATAAACCAGAGGAAGATTTCACTCCGGGCCTAGAAATTATACAGGGAATACCTGTGAGGAGATTTGTGACCGATAAAAATTCATCTTCCGAAAAGAAAAGTAAAATCGCCCGGAAAATACGCCGATTGATCTATCGCTGGGGATTAGCAAAGCCTGTTTTTTCCTTATTCCCTATTTGGAAATTCAAAGTTGATGATGAATCAAAATATTTAGAAGGACATCCATTTTATTCGTCTTCATTACTCAACTATATTAGGGAATTTCAACACGATTTCGACAAATTCATTTTCTTTACTTACGAAAACCCACTAACCATATTGGGATCACTTCTTGTACCACAGAAGTCTATTCTGATACCCACTGCACATATGGAGAGTATGTTATTTAGAAGCATCAACACACTTTTATTTTCAAAAGTTAATCATATTGCCTTTAACACGGAAAGTGAAAAAGAAATGTGTTTAGAAATTTTCAGAAATTCGCTTGCAAAAAATACAATTGTTGGCATAGGAGTCAATCAAATAGATGATTTATCGGCAGCAACAACTATCAGTGCCAAATATCAGATCAAATCACCATACTTACTTTATTGTGGCCGCATTACGCCAGTCAAAATCAACAATTTTATGACCTATTTTCTGAAATTAAAATCAGAAAAACAGATCGACTTGCAACTTGTACTTACAGGAGAAAATACCATGAATGTTGAGCAAGATCCTGATATCATCTATACTGGTTTTGTAAGCGAGGAAGAAAAAAAAGCGCTAATGCAACAAAGCTTTGCCATTATTAATCCCTCACTCGCCGAAAGCTTATCACTATTGACATTAGAAGCGCTCCACTTGGGTAAACCGGTCATTGGTAACAAAAAGTGTGATGTTATGGTCGAGCATGAACGCAAAAGTGGAGCTGTTTTCTGTTATGATTCCTTCAACTCCCTAAGTTCAATTATCACATATTTGCAAGATCCAAATACAGATATGAACATCATTGAGGCAAAAGCGAAAGAATATGTTTCTAAATATTATAATTGGGATTTGGTATTAAGTAAATTTGAAAACATTTTTAAAGAAAACTAAAACCAAGTCAGGCATGATAACAATTGGATTCGATGCTAAACGATATTTTCTCAATCGAACAGGCTTAGGTAATTATAGTAGAGATCTCATCCGTATTCTGGAGCAATACTATCCTGAGCATACTTATTTGAAATATACGCCAAGATTGGGCAATAATGATCTTTCGAAGAAGGCACTTATTGAAGAAAAAATTCGTCTACCCAAAACTACATTTAACCGTGCTTTTCCCGCACTTTGGCGAAGCTTCGGAATAGCATCTGACCTACTTAACGATGGCGTAGAACTCTTTCATGGCCTTACAGGAGAAATACCAAGGGGTTTAAAAGCCCGTGGAATTAAATCCGTTGTCACGATACATGATTTAATCTTCTTACGCTATCCCGAACTCTATAAACCCATAGATCGTTGGATATACAACAAGAAATTTCAATTAGCTGTTAATCACGCTGATAAAATTATTGCAATTAGTGAACAGACTAAATCGGATATCATCGATTACTACGCAATTCCCGAACACAAGATTGAGATCATTTATCAGGGTTGTCATCCGGCTTTCAAGGTCCCAAAAAGCGCCGATGAGCAGAAAAAATTAAGGTTAAAATATAATTTACCCAAAGACTTCCTATTAAATGTGGGTTCAATTGAAAAACGAAAAAATGTTTTACAAATTGTAAAGGCTATTCAGGATATCGATATCCCATTATTAATAATTGGTAAGAAAACCCCCTATCTTGAGGAAATTAACAAATATATCGTAGCCAATAAATTGGAGAGCAAAGTCATTATAAAACAGGGTTTCACTATTGAAGAACTATCGACCATTTATTCGATGGCATCAATTTTTATATACCCCTCTATCTTTGAAGGCTTTGGTATTCCTATCATTGAAGCCTTATATGCTGGCACCCCTGTCATTACAACCAATTCGGGTGTATTTCCGGAAGCTGGTGGACCATCGTCTTGTTATATCGACCCTTCAAATGTCGACGAAATAAATCTAGCGATCAAACGTATTCTCGGCGATTCCCAAACCGGCGCCAGCATGATTGCGCAGGGACGTCTCTATGCTCAAAAATTTAATGATGAAAAAATTGCATCAGAACTATTAAACTGTTATAAGTCCTTATTGTAATTTAGGCTGAATAGTATGCGTAAAGTATTTATCTAAGACTTTTAATGCGATTAAATCCTCTATTTTTTTATTTTTAAACTGCGCAATATATTCATGCGCATTTTTTACAATCACCTTAGCCGCATTATTATCTGCCATAAAATAGCGTAATTTTTCTTCCAAATCAGAATAATCATCTTTAATACAAATAAAATGAAAATCTGGAATTAGGCGTCCCTCCATAAACCAAGTCTCATATTTAGGCATAGGCATCACAGCAATAGAATTAGAGGACATAATCCACTTCAAGTTTGTCGCAACATCATTCCCCTCAAGCGCCAAAATAAATTTATAATCAAGGTGCTCTGCGATGGATAAATAATCCTTATCGGAAGATCTATTAGCCTTTTTGATATTACACAATGGATGATCATAATACAATTGGTAGAATCTACTACGATGAACCTGTCCAAAACCGCTCCTTCCGACCAACATATCTATTTTTTTATCAAAAGACACATCGTCATGAAGAAAATTAAAATGTCTTGCCTTATCCAAATTTAAGACTACTGCATTGCTGTTATTGCCATGAATAGGTCGGCTCTTTAGTAAAGTCGGATGTAAGGGAACATGAATGATATCACCGGGCAAAATACTGAATCGCAATTGGGGGTTAAAAAAACGTAAATACTCCTTACTGTCGAAATAATAAACGCGTATGCGTTCTGGCACTCGATATTTCTCTATTTCAATTGCGTCCTGATCTAACGGCTCAAGCCTTTCCAACTTATTGTAATAATTTACCCTATCATCAATATATGCAGCATTTTTGCGATAATAAGCGCTATTTAAATGCTTTTTCAATTGGGCTTGCGAAAGACTGCTAGGAACTAGCTCCCTAAGAATTGCTTTAATATAATAGTAAATCTTATTATTCTTATTTCGCAAAAAGATTCTTTTGAAATTCATCGATGACCAATACTTTTCTTCAAAAATAAGTAAAAATAACTCTCCCTTAAAATAAACAAACCTAAAAGTCTGTATCAGGCTTTACAACAGGAATACGCAGTTGCAGTTTCTTCCAATGGTTAGACTTGTCTTTATAAATCATAAGTTTGCCTAATTTATACTTAAATTTCAGTAATCCCTTATAATCATCTTCAATGCAGCGATACGCCACACTGGGATTTTCTTTCAGAACCTCATTAATCGCTAATGTATAAACTGTTGGTCCTGTCATCGCATGCACATCATGTGGAAATCGATTCTGTTCAATATTATCCACAATCAGTTCCATCGTTCTTTTTAAAAAAGGATGTCCTTTATCAAAGATCAGTGCCCATTGTGCATATAGGCTCCTATTGTTCTCATGCGTTATTACCGCAACGTCATCCTTCTTTAGATATTTATCGATAGAAACTAACAAATCACTATCTAAATCTATATAAATGCCTCCATATATATATAAAACAGCATAGCGAAAGAAATCTGCTTTGGCGGCCCCTATCTGAAGACGATGATAGGCTTTATTAATACGCTCATCAAAATGTTCAGCAAAGAAGTCACTCACCCTTTGATCATCATAGAACTCATACGAATAATCTTTGTTCTTTTTCAAAAACGAGCGAATATAGAGTTTCGTAAGCCAAGGAATCTTATTATCCTTAAATGTTTGAAATATATTTTTTGGAATTCCCATGATAATTAATAACTACAGGAAACTAGAAAGTCCGTCAGCACAGGATTTCAGCTTTTCTAATTTTGTCTTTTCTAATAAATGATCGTTTTGTGGAAGTGCTTTTCTAGACTCCTCTTTATGATATAAGTGATACCCAATTGCAGCAAACTTAAGTAGTTGCCCTTTGAGTCCATAGTTGAATAAACGTTCCACAAATTCACTGTCTTCCCGGCCCCAGCCTTCAAAAAGATTATTAAAACCATTCACTGCACGAACATCGCGCATATAGAAAGACATATTACAAGAGCGTACTTTGCTTCTGTTATTTGCTAGGTTTTTCGCAGTCCATCGTGCCAAAAGAAGACTACGAAAACTACTTATTCTCTTTTCAAACCGACCAGATTCGAATCCAGCCTGAAACATATTCGGATACTTCAGTTGATTCGACTCGGCTAACAATTTAGATGTTAATGCTTGATTCAGTAAAACCCTTCCACCTTGGATAAAATATCCGACTTTGGCGAGTTTTAGATGGTCTTCAATAAAATTTGGTGCCATAAGAATGTCACCGTCAACGAGTATAACATAGGGTGATTTCACTTGGGCTAGTGCTTGATTTCGAATACGTGCAACGCGAAAACCACAATCTTCCTGCCATACATGGCAGATTGGAATTTCAGAAACCTGCTCATAACGATGGACCAGCTGTCTTGTTCTATCATCAGAGCCGTCATCTGCAACAATAATTTGACTCGGCAAAACTGTTTGATTTAATGCAGACAATAGCACCAATTCCAATGCATCGGGCCTATTATACGTTGTAATAATTATCGAAGTTTCCAAAAAATAGCTATAAAACCGTAAGTGCTAATCAGATGATTTCAGGTATTTATCAATACCGTTATCACAATAGGTCAAATTTAGCTTTTTTGTTTTTGCAAACAAACAATTGTTGTTACCTAAATTCTCTTTTGCATTTATCGCATGCCAGATGTGAAACACAATGCCGCCGAATTTTAAGAAGCGTTTTTTGATGTTGATATTTAAGAGTCTAGCGACAAATTCTTTATCTTCCGGTCCCCAGCCTTTAAAGTCTTCATTGTAGCCATTCACACGAATGGCATCTTCTTTCCAATACGCCATATTGGCCCCATGAATCTCCCAACGTTCGTTGCCTTTATTTTTATAATTAAATTCAAAATATTTCCATAACAACTGAAAACGAAAAGCACTGAATAGGTTTGAGACCCCTTTATCAAATCTATTCACCTTTGTATCAAGCTTAGTCAATTTTTTCTCGGAAAATTCCTGATCAAGATAAATACGGCTGGCACGTACTACAGATCCTTTTTGCGCAAATTTCCGATGATCCCGAATAAAATAGGGGTGCAAAATTAAATCACCATCAATTTGAACAATATAGTCGGATGAGGCTTTAGCAATGGCTTTATTTCTGATTTTCGCCAACTGGAAACCCTCGTCTTCATGCCATACATGAATAAAAGGAATATTAAACTTACTTTTATATTCTGCTACAACTCGCTCTGTCTCCTTTCCTGACCCGTCATCAGCGATAAGTATTTCATCAGGAAGAACCTTCTGAAGCAATACACTTTCCAAGCATAATGCCAACGCCTCCGGCCAGTTATAAGTAGATATTATTAGAGAGATTTTCATTTATTCATCTATTGTTAAAAACAGCGTCCAAGACCTCATACTCTTTCTTTACGGTATGATTACTTCGCATATATTCAATGGCCTGATTCGATTTTCTTTTATGAAATTCGTCCTCCTGGAGCAATTCAATTATATAAGAGGCAAAAGCCTGTTCATCTAGAGATACAAGACATCCATTATCTGATTTATTAAACAATCCATCGACACCACGCTGATTGGTTACAACCGGAATGCCAAAAGATAATGCTTCCAAAACCTTTATTTTGATTCCCGTCCCTGAAAGCATTGGACAGATAGCAACTTTAGCCTGCTCATAATATTCTGCAAGATCATCCACCAATCCATGTTTTATAACACTTTTCACTGCTGGAATATGTGCACAAATCTTGCCAATCACATGCAGTTCAACATTCGTAAGTAGTGGAAATACTTTTTCTAAAAACCACTTTATGCTTGACACGTTGTGCGGATTGTCACTTGCTACATAAATTAAGTCAATCTTCTTTTCGCGTTCTTGAACAACAGGCGATGGCATTGAAACCGGAATTAATCGTACAAATTTATCTGCAAACTGTTCAAAAATATATTTTTCCTCAATTGAAAATGTCCATATCTCGTTAAAAGAAGTCATCATAGACAACTCCGCTCCGAACATTTTACCCAATTGACGCATTGAAAAGTTTTCCTTTTCCTTTGTCTTATTTTGCAGCGTAAGAAAATCATGCGAATCTAAAATTGTATAAGGTCCTATCAAATTCTTTACCAAACTACCAAATTCAACATAGCTAATAATAACATAATCATACTTATGATCGCTTAAAACCTTTTCAAATCTTCTTTGAAATGATGGCGAAACACGATCAACCAAATTTGAGTGGAATACATTTTTTATCTCTTTTTGTAATTTATCACGAAAGAAATAACTAATTCTATTTTTTTTTGAAGATTTAAAGGGTAAAATAATCAGATTAATATTTGGAAATTCTGATTGAAAAATAGATTCATCACCTGCCTCCCAATTGATTGAGGATACAAAATCAATCTCAAAATTTGCACTTATCGTATTAAAATAAGTTAACAACTGCTTACACCTAGTCAAATTGCCTGCTTTCGAACTGTTAGGATTTTCAGGCATAAAATATAATATTCTCTTTTTCTTTATTGTTTGCATTTATTCTTACATTGAAAAGGTAAAAAGCAGTAATTGCTTTTATAATAAATAATACGAATTATTCTCGGAAAATGCCACATTCTTCTTGAACTTTTCTTTTGCAGGAGTATTAAGACCTTTATAAATCATTCATGATGAAATTTATCCATAAGATAATAGAGGTTCTCAAGTCCAACTATATCTCGCCTTCGTCCCGAAAACTCTTTGTGACGGTCTCCACTAAATTTAACCATCCTTTAGCCATATGCTCAAAACTGTACTCCTTCATTGCCAAATTGCTTTGAACTCCAAGTCTCGAACGTAGAGAAGAGTCCATGATCAATTGTTCGAGATGCAGGGCCATCTTTCGGTCGTCCAATGCTAAAAAACCATTCTGATTGTGTTTGATCAATTCATTTACGCCTGAACAAGTGGAAAAGCCAATACTTGGCAGGCCTATTGACATGGCTTCTGCTAAGGCTAATCCAAACCCTTCATATTTACTGGGGAAAATAAAAATATCAGCATCTCGCATCTTTAACAGAGGATCCTCAGTGAATCCACAAAGAAAAACCCGTTCAGACAATCCAAGATCACGAATTTGTGTATTCAACCGATCAAAGTCTGGACCTATCCCCCAAAACTCCAAATCCCAATTGGGATATTTGTTTGCCAGGTTAGCAAAAATTGCAATAGCAATATGCTGCTGCTTACACTCGGTATCCAAACGCCCAACATGAATAATCTTATATCTTTCCTTGATACGGTCATGTATAACTAAATCGCGAAGATCTACTTGCTGGATTGGATTGGCAATAACGTCGCATTGTCCGGAAAAATTAGACGGCAAAAAATCCCGATAGCTCTCAAATAAGATCTGAACACCATTCAGTTGAGCGAAACTAGCCGTTAACAAATCAACCATAAATGCATCTCTTCCCCCTAAAATATTGGTATAGTCGTAATCAGGTCTTCCATTGACAGAGTCTATAATGGGGATTGACAGCGTATTTCCATAAGTGATCTCAAGGAGTGAGCCAATGGACATTGTAATAATCAAATCGGGCTTTAGCCTGTCAATATAATCCTTCCATAAAATCGCCCGCTTTCGCAAATTAAACTGATATAATTTATCAGCTCCCCCCATGCGTTTCTTTAATTTGCGGTTATACCACTTGCTGTATTTTTTGCGAGCCTTGTATTTCAACCATAAAAGTGGGTTCGGCCCCTTATAATTATAAATCGGAATCTCGAGCTTCTGTTCCAAACTCGAGTCAAAGATATTCGTCACCTTCACCGACTTATGCAGCGGAAAAACTGCTGAGCCTTTTATATTTTCATTGGTTGCAATCTCAACTTCATACCCATTTGTACTTAGTATATTCGCTAGCGTAGAACATATCTTTTCCGTTCCACCTATTCCATTTAGAAAATACAAATGTTGTATTAGTAAAATCTTCATACGTCGAGATACTTATGTCTGATCCTTTGACGGACTTTTCTTCTTAAGCCAGCAATTGGAATAAACCTAACCCAGAATAAACTTTGCTTGAGTTTTTGAGACCTCCTTTTGCAATAAGTCGCATAAAATTGGTCAAAATCCCTATGATCTCGAGCCTCTACAAAATAGCTAAAAGGCACCGTTAATATTTCTTTATCTTCTTTGGTAAGATGTGGGCTTACATATTCTTGCATAAAAATTTGCAATAACTTAAACAGCTCTTCCTTCTCAAGATCACTGAATGCCATTTTTAAATAACGAAACTCAAAAGGTTCATGTTCGATAAATAGCGCTAATTTTAACGCTTTTGAAGCAAAGAAATCATGTTCCTTATAAAACTCCTTCAATAGCTCTAACCACATTGGAATCTGTTTCAATAAGCGATCAGTCTGTCTATTAATTTGCGTATGATTTTGATTCTCGTGCTGTCTATAAAAATATACCGCGCCAGGATTAAATCCGATCTTATCGGTTACCAAAAAAAGACGATGTGAAAACAAGCCATCCTCGCAGGGTTGAATTCCTGCAGGAAAACGAATCTCGGGATAAGTGTCCAATAAGGTCCTTTTGATCAGCAACCCGCATGTCGGTACAGCAGTCAAACGTGGGGCCCGCGAACAATAAGGCTCGCCCAAAATCACCAAATCAAAATTTTGCTGTTTAGCTATCGCTAAAGAAACTGACAAAAATGCGGGATCAATGGTATCGTCAGAATCTAGAAAATAGATGTATTCTCCGCTCGCATAAATGAGTCCGTTATTTCTAGCGACAGACACGCCAGAATTTTTCTGATCAAAAAAATAAATTCGAGCATCCAAAGACGCATACTTCCGACAGATTTCAGCAGAAGAATCACGACTACCATCATTAACGAGAATGATTTCGAAATTTTGTAATTCCTGATCAAGCACACTTTGGATTGTCTCGTCTAAATATTTTTCGACATTGTATACCGGTATAACTACCGAAACAGCAATCGGACAAGGACAATCCATACAACCATTTTTTTCCATCATTAGTATTTAATATACAAAAATAGTAACAGAAATGATATATTAAATGCTGAAATCATTTTAATGATTTCTCGATCTTGTCTTTGTTTAATGTAAATTCCCGATATCTGAACTCACCAGATTTATTACCGATCATTGCTCCCATCTTAATTAAAGACTCGTTGCTGCCCATTGGAAAAATTGAACTTCTATAAGCATTATTTTTCAACAGAGGCTTCGGTAGTACTTTGAAATTTAACCCATCTTTAGAATACCCAATGTACAACAGCTCCGCAGTATATCGTTTTACATCCCCTACTGCAATGCAAAGAAAATAATAACCATCAGCAAATGTTGCCTGAATATGCCATGGTGAATTTACCCGTCCCTCCTTTAACCAAGGCCTATTTAGAAAATTTATGATTTTGCTTTCCTTAAATCCTGTAAAATTAATACCATCGGTAGATGTTCTACGAACAACATAAGAAGGATCTTTACCTTTAAAATTTTTCGAATTAAAATTCAGTTCAATTTCATAACTTAAAAACTCACTTCCGTCATGAATGAAAGAGGGAGACAACAGATGATCATCTTTGGGAGTAAACGGAGGATTACTGGTAAAGGCGACATTCAAATTCGACCACTTTATACCATCTGTGGACGTTTGTTGAACAATCGTGCGATGTGCATTTTGTTTCAATCGATCAAAATTGGTATTACTTAACACACATTTGCCTTTCAAAGCCTGAGCAGTGATAAAACTACCCCTATAGTAAAGATAAAACTGATTATTTAAGTATATCCAATCGACATCTGACCAAAATCCCTGAATCGGATCAACCTTGTTTTCACCGAAACTTTCTGTGGGAAAGGGAGCATTGATAATTGGATTGCTCAATCCCGGAGGATTTACCCAATCGAGACCATCATTTGATACAACAACACTTGGATTTTCAAATTTCTTTGAATTTTGATTGGTCCCCACTGCGCCAAAATAAGGTGTAAAAACCATCCAATACTTATACCCATTCAGTTTATTTGGAAAATAAAGAACATCTGGATGGCAATAACTGGCATTTGCGCCCGAGATATCTATAAAATCGTTGGCATTTTTTAGTCCCTTAAAATTAGCGTCAGCAACAGTATGTATATTGACCAAACCTTCATCACCATCAAAAGTAACTGAATCAATGGGCTCAACAGTCCAAATAGGAGCTTCAACATCCTGCGCAAAAAAATCCTCCGGACGGCTGCAAGCCACTAGAAAAATACTTCCATAAAGAAGTATCAAAAAATTACGAATCATAAGTAAAAATCAAACGGTAGAAACAAAAAAACGCGACTTGGCTAACGATGTTTTTCAAAAAATAAAATAAGCTGACGGCAAGTAGATGTATAAAACAAATTATTGTTTTTCGCTGCGAAATTAGCATAATTTTATTAAAATAAAACAACGATTTTTTTAAAATCACTAAAACAATAAAGGCCCAAAATCACCCTAAAAAAATTCGTTATCAAGGCTTTCATTGTGCCATTATAAGCATTAAAAAAAACACAACGCTTTAGCGTTGATACGATATTAAACGTATCACTTGAGGTAAAAAAACTATTCATAGAGTATATACTTTTCAAAACTTCCTGTATTATTATTTGTATTCATACGCAAGCCTGCTCATTGCCCAAACACAATGAACCGGAACAACAAGCGTTATTATTTATATTGTATAAGAATCAAAAATTTTAATCATGGACAACAGTAAAAAACTTTATATCATCCGACATGCCAAAGCCGAAACTATTCCGGGCATAAACGATTTTGATCGCGCACTTACATCCGACGGCATACAACACGCAAAACAAGTCGCGGCTAAGCTATCGGCAAAATTGACCCTAGATGAAAACAGTATCGTGATTAGTTCGCCAGCCAATCGTGCACTCCAAACAACACGTATTTTTCTAGATGTCATGGGCTCTTCTTCTTTTGATATCCAAATTGAAGAAACAATTTATGAATGTACATACAAGCATTTGCTATCCATCATAAATGCGATCCCCGATCATATCAATCATGTACTGCTCTTCGGACACAATCCCACATTGACTGATCTAGTGGAATACCTAACCCGAAAAGCGGCCTATTTACGCACCTCATCCTGCGCAGAGATCAAGCTCGATGCAGGCTTTACCTTTCATATGCTCAGCGGCAATTGCGCCGATCTTGTGCAAATAATTGATTAAAATTCTATCAAAGTACAAACTTATCTGAAGATAAGATCAGCTTATCACTTACCCGCATTTGATTTCATTGCCTTATCAATCACCAAAGGCACTGAAATCAAATCCAAATCATGTGAATACACCACAAATTTTTCGACCCAACAGGGATCAAATTTTTCCTTAAATTCTTTCAGGCCCTTTGGTTGACGGAAGTAAGGATTATTTTCATATAGAAAACTGATCAAACGTTCAACAAGCCCTTTCTTCTTGTCAAATCCCGAAAAAGGAGCCAGTCCCATATTTAAAAAAGAATAACCTTCCTCTTTGCAATACGCTAAAAAACGGATAATTAATACATCCATATTTCCCCCTGGCGCATCTTGCAATTTCCGGATAAGATCATACGTCGCCTCGTCTGGAGCATAATTGGGAATGATATTCAAAAAGGCCAAAATGCGCCCTTCGTTATCCTCCAAAGTAATTACATGGCTATTTTTAATCTTACCAACGTCGAACATGCCTTGAGAAAAAACACGTTCTGAACGCTTCATGTCTCTCAACCAATGATCCGACACAACCTGCAGTTTCTGAAGCAAACCATTGGATAACGGTGCGCGATATAAATTCGAAACAAAACCTTTTTTTTCAATGCTATTCACCGCATTTCGAAGTGATTTACGTTTTTTTCCTTCCAGCGAAAAATTATCGACATTGACAATAGCCTCTTCTCCGATCAGAAAAGATTTTTTACCCAACTGCTTGAAAACCCCTAGATGTTTACCATCAACGCGGTAATAGGCTGTTTTTAAACTCGATTTGCGACAATAACGTTCAAATGCATTAATCAGTTCTTTCATCGCATCTTCAGTATCCTCACAAACGGGTCCTTCGAGCACCATAGCAAAACCATAACATTTTTTATACGCAATAAAGCCGGTCCGCTCCGTATTAAAGAAAAGATCTTTATCCCCATACGTCTTAAAATAATCAACAGGTGATTTACCATAACGCTCCAAAAGGCGCTGTGCAATTTCAATCTGCCCATCAACCTCTTCTTCCGCTAACTGACACGGATTGACCATCCAGTAGAACAATGCAGACAGACTGATCACACTAAAAAAATTAATGGAATACAAAAAATACTGTCCTATCGTTGTCTGAGGTTCCGCAACATCACCATTAAGTAGCACAAAACCGTGCAGCGTACTGCTTACCGCATTTAAAATGGTAAAATCCATGTTAAAATGCTTCGCATTCAGAAAATAAAACCCAGTAATTCCATACAACAGCACAACCCCGATAAGCCACAAAACCAAGCTGAGGTTTAAGGAACTGAATCTCCTATTACTTTGTACAAAATAATGTTTTGATGAATAAAGGAGCATCAACAGCACCAAAAAAGCGAACCAGGCTTCTTCAAAATCCAGCCCTTTGGAAAGATTAGCAACAATGGAAAGCGAACATAGCGCAACCGCAACATACCAAGCCATACGTAGCCCCTTCAACAGAAAGCCCGAACACATCACCAATAATATACCGAAGAAAAGGACGGCTGCATTTGAAAAGTTTAAAGCATCATAAGATATAAATTGCTTTAATGCCGTGACACGGCTATGAATCGCCGGCGTCAAGACAGAGATGATATTAATAAGCCCCATCACAAAAATAAAAACAGATGGAAGTAACCGAACAAAGATGTTGTTTTTATTCACGAAGAAACTAATTCCCCCCAATGCCAATGGACCCCAAAACTCAAATAAACGATATAAAAGGGATATAGAAATAGCCTGTTCTTCGCTGTAGCCAAACTTACACAGAATGACAACCATAGACACTTCGATCAGTCCCACCCCCTTCATCAATGGTGAAAAACAATAGACCAACGTTCCGACAGCATAGGTTACTGTACAGGCCAATAAAGATGTTTCAAAGCCTAAAGCAAGCATTGCAATATAGATATGTAAAATTCCTACCAGCTCAATGACTGTCGCCCAAATGAGACTTTGCAATACAGCCCAAAAATCCACACCCTTTTTATGGAGTTCATCCCAGGTACCTGCAACTGCGGGGAAATGACGTACTGTAAAATTGTATGCTACTCCCCCACGGTAAAATGATCTGCAGTACCAGCCAAATCCCAGCAATAGAACACTAAAAACAAGCATAATTCCAATGATCTGCACATCAAGACCTGCGATTCCTACAAACAGAAAAACAAAAAGACAGAGTATAAATAAGGACACTAGGCTAATGACTGCGTAGATAACAGAAGAAAGATTGGCGTTTGCATCATCAATTCCCTCTTGATTAACTTCTTTCTTAAAGAAAGCCAGTGAGGTAAATCCACCTACCGGAAGAAAGACACTGATAAAGTTTCTCTTTAGAAATAAACGGGTAGCTCCACCCAGTGATAACTTTTGTTGCAAAGACCTAAAACTATAGACATAGACCAAACCTTGCATGGCGATGTATGCCAAAGAAACCACGATCCCGATTGCCACCCAAAACAACGAACTTGACTGGATAAGCCCTACCGAAGATGCCAGCTCCTGTCTCTGATTTGCAAAAAAATATATGGCACCCAAAATGACCAATAGGCCCAATAAGGATTTCCAGATCAACATTTTGTTTTTCATCAGCATAATTACCTCTCAAATTGACAAACCCAATTATTTCGTTTTTCTAAATCACTTTTACTAATGACATCATTACTTTAAAATAGTCCCAATCCGATTTGTTTTTTTAGGCATCAAAAATCAATACCGATCTTTGCCCTGACACCCCATGGAGATACACCTGGATTATTCAGGTACGTAAAACGGCGAACCAGATCGACACGTAGAATTTTAAAGATATTACTCAAGCCGACACTTCCTTCTATATAGGCTCCATTATTGAGGGAGAACAGCTGCGGTTCGCGAGGATCCTTAGGTAATTCATCAAAACTTTTCGTGTATCGATTGGAGGCATCGACAGCTCCATACAACATTTTTACAGAGGCAATCTCCCGGAGATCCAGTTTTTTCAGAAGCGGAACTTTATTCAGGAAAAAACCATTAAATGAATGTTGAAGTAATAGTGACGTATACTTATCGCTCATAAATTCCATTGAATTCATCAAATTGTATGAGTTGAGCTGATACGAATAGGTTTGATTTGCCCGGTGAATAATCATCAGCGGATAGGGAACCTTTCCAAATTGGATGCCCGATTCAAATACGATATCGGCAAAACCAAATTGGGACGCAAAAAATCGCTTATTGGCATTTAATATAAAACGTTGGTAGTTATAATCTCCACCCAATAAACCTTTCACGCCAACCTGTGCGGCTAAGGTAAAAACAGGCTGACCTGTATTGATAATACGTCGATAGCGTTTCCCTTGGTATAATTTCTCATGCGGAGCCCAGCGAATTTCTCCGGTGAAAGCAGAGGTCCACAGCTCATTGCCGTTACTTCTTCGAAAAGCTCGACGGTCAAACTCCAATATACCACCTGGGCTAAGGATTTGATTAAAGAACCCTACTTTAAAGGATAGATGGTTTTCAAATTCCTGCCAGTATTCGATCTGCCTCCGCTGTAGATAAAACATTTTGTCATTTTCTCCTCTTCTGAATGAAAGCAAAAAATTGTCATTATCAATAAAATTTAGATCCTGTCCCGGCACCTGCACCTCTTTACTAACCTTTGCAGAGACTAACTTTACAGGAAATTTGTAGACCGATTCTCCGTTAAAGGAGTAGGTCGCACCCATATTATATTTCCATTGCCTATCTTTTGTACCATAGGCACCATAACCATCCAGGACCAATGTCTTGCTAAAAATATCCGTCGTGTTGCCACCAAATTTAAATCGGCTTCCTTCTACAGGGTTAAAACTATAAAATGAAGGTACTGGCCCTATTTCGATAACACCGCGTCCATAGTACCCCGACATGATAAAGGAGCCCAATGCCATCAAGTTCTTAAAAGATTTTGACTGTTTTAAGCTATCAATATTCGTAAAGGCCTGCTCTTCCAGCCTACTCAGTTTCTCAGGTCTCGCAAGATTCCAGTCAATCCCATTCGGATTCTGTGGCCCTGTCCGTGTCAATGCTTTACCATTGACAGCGAGCTGTGTTTCATTGGAAGCTGATCTGCTGGTCACTTTCTCCCCAAACAAGCCCATACCATCCTTAAAAATCCCCATGTCTATCGTCAGTACTCCCCTGCTCAGAAAAAAACGATGCGCTTGATTTTCCGAATAATTCAAAACAATATTTAAACCCTTTACCCAGTTGATATTGGTCGCTTCGTTGATGGTCAGTTCTGCTTGATCCAATGCATAACTCCCATCTAAGCGGATATAGATGAAGCCTGAAAAAAGTGCATCCTCCCTATTCCTTGGCTCTACGCGTATTTTGGCATGCCAAGGTTTAGTATCCTTCAAGGTATCAACCAAGTAATATTTATAAAACGAAGGTCCCAACGTTGCTATAGGGCTCAAAAAACGTCTATTCCCAATAGAGACATCCGTATCATAGATATTTGTTTCACCATAGATTTTATCCAAATACTCATCAATACCGTCTTCATCCAGGTACTGATCTACGCGCGACTGATTCTCACCCAGTAAAACAAAACTGTTACCTTTAAGAGCATCCAATTTTCGCTGACCAATTTTCTCATCCATAAATATCGGGACCAGCGACCTACCGGGATATTTTAGCGTATCCATCCCCTGTTTTAAAAATCCGAAACGTTTGAGCAAGCGGGATTTATCCACCTTTTGATTTTGGATAGACAAGGACATCGATAGCTTCTCATATTCTTGATAGCTACCGGCTGTTCCATTTAACGCATTATTTTCATCTCTTTTTTCAATTACTTTACGGATTAAATCTACTGTTGGATTATGTTTATTCGTGTATTTTCTTTTTTTAGGCGCATTCACGACAACTTCATCGAGACTTTGTTGTTCATCTTCCAAACGGATAATAAGAACTTTCTTGCCCTGTGCGACACTCATCGGGAATACCTGTTTTTTATAGCCAACGGCACTAAATAGTAACTCCCAATTGTCAGGTACGGATGGTAATTGGAACTGTCCCTCTTTATTTGTTGCTACAGATTTTGCCGTATTGGAAAGCTTTACAGTAACACCTTGTATAGGTTTTGCCGTTGAGGCATCGAGGACAATCCCTGTTAATGAAGCTCCTTGTCCAAATAGTCGAGAAGTAAAGAACAATAAAACCAATAAAAAACGATATTGCATAAAAAAAACCTTGCGTCTAAATTCAGTAGGATGACAAGGTTTTTATAAAAAAGTCCTAATATGATTGCTATCTTAATCGAATTGTGTTATAAATAGTCTTAAAATCACGATTATAATTGTGCGGCCCTGCCAGTACATCGACCTTTAATCCCGCATTACGAAACATTTTCACGAGATCTTCTTCGCCCTCTTTACAAAAGACATAAGTCGAAGGGAATTGCTTTAGCTTCAAGACTTCAGCTAGTACTTCGTAGCCATTGGGCTTCTGTTTCCAGTTAAGCATAGTCGATACGGTCACCTCGAAACTCGCATACTGATCGGGCGACAAATAAGTAACATGCCGGATTGACTTTTTCAACGGATCCGAGAAATTATTCAGAACAAAAGGTAACACTCCGGCAGAAAATGAATGTCCTATCAAATAAATTTGGTCACAGTCCCATTCTTTCCTGAAATGGTCAATATATCGCTCGAATTCCCTTCCCGCTTCTTGCGGAGTTTTCTTTTTCCAGAAATATTTTTTTGCATCGATGACCAAACGAGGATATCCATCGAGTGAGAAGTAAGATAACAGGCTTTTACTAAAATCATTATAACCACCATCGCCTGTAATAAATACAAGCATTGTCTTTTGTTTGTTATTGGTATCTTTAAGTGGAATAACGTAATTTGGCAGTACTTCCGCCTGTATTGGTCTTAGGGCCAAACATAACCAGAAAAATAGAAATAGCAATAATCTATCTGCTTTATAATGTGCAGTGTTCATGTGTATATATTATGTGTAAATATTTGCTTTGAATAATAACAATGTCTGTGACCACCTGGAGCTATTCATCAATAAATAAGCTCTGAAATCCTTCCCTAAGGCACTATTTACTGGTTCTAATGTCCTTTATTGGAATTGATTTACGCACACCGTCCATCACATAAAAAAAGCCAAGGGCATTATTAGAAATATTACCTTCAACATTGGCAGGTACTGCAGACAATAATCCTTTCCATTCTGTCTCCTGAAATAGATTATAAATAAAACGGGAGTAACGTGGTGATTCAGAAAACTTAGAGACGATTAAACTGTCCTTCAACGAAACTTCATAGTTGTATGTCTTCCCAAGTAAGTTATTCAGTACATTGGGTGCCCCCAAACGATAACTGTAGCTAAAAGGAGAGCGAAAAGATGAAATATCATCTTCAGAAAAATCCTTTTGCGGCATAATAAGCCATTTATTGGAGGTTCGCATCCCGAAGAGATGTTTATTAACCTTTACCGTCCACTTGTTGTTCAAATTACTTTTTTCAACCGGTAGAAAGGCATTTTCAATAGGTACCACAGGTATCAATTGATCTTGTGATTCATACAATTTCCCATTCAAAGTAATCGTAAGCTGAAATACATTTCCTACTGTGTCCTTCAGATTGAACAGCTCACCATAATAAAGCCCCTCACCCAAATCATTGAATTCAATCATATTGGGACCATTGGTTACACGTACGGTGGCCCCACTAATCCCGATAGTCCCTGAATTAGACTTTAGCCCATCCAATTTCTTTAATTGGATATACTGCTCTTTGTACATCGTATTAATCCCACCTTCAACAATCATATCGTACGATTGTCCTTCGTCTACAGCTGATTTCTGACAAGAAACCGCTAGGAAACAAGTAACTATAATCAATAAGAATCTCATATCAATCAAAATCTCATTGTGTAACTAATTGAGGGAACTCGCCCAGAAAATGATGTTTTCTGAATAGCTAAATTCCCATTGCTATCTTCGGAGAAACTATAATAAAGTGGATTGCGCTGATCAAATACATTATATAATCCAAAATTCAAGGTATGTCTTCTTCCTCGCTCTCGTTGCTTTATCGTTTCCAAATCTACCGAGCAATTTAAATCAAACCGACTAAACGTAGGCATCCGATGGGAATTACGGCTTGAATACACCGGAACATATATACCCTCATATTCCATAAATCCTATTGGATAGGTTAAAGGTCTTCCCGTATGAATTGTATAAAAAGCATTGAGATGCACCGATCTCCCCAAATCATAGGACAAGTTGCTCTTAAGCACATGTGGAATATCGAAATTAGCCGCATACTCTTTTCCTTTATTGATGCCATTGATCTTACGAAAAGATCTCGACCAGCTATAGAAGATACTGCCCGTAAACTCACCGATACGCTGATTGACAGATAATTCCAGGCCATAAGCATGCCCCTTCCCTTGTCGCAGCTGTGTTTCGATAAATGGGTTGAGTATCAGTTGCGCATGATCGATCAATTCGACCTGATTGCCCATCTTTTTCCAATACCCTTCGAGTCCAATATTTCCATGATACAATAATCTATTGATACGAAAAGAAATAGCATCAACATATTGTGGTTTAATATTTAATCCCGCCGGCACCCAAGCTTCCAATGAGGAAAAAGCAAGTTCATCATTCTGTAATAACTGCAAATATTGATAACTCCGATTATAAGCCAGTCTGAAAGCATATTCATTGCCCATTTTATATTGCAAAGACAGCCGTGGCTCTAAACCATAATACGACTTTTTCTTGTCGGCATCGTTCGACAACGGCTTATACGAGCTGCCATCCAATAAATAATAGCGTCCAAAGGAGGCATTAAAAAAGGTATTCGCACGTATTCCCGCAACAATCCGAAAGGCTGAATCGACCTTCCAATTAAAAGAAACATACCCCGTATAATCATAAGCTTGCGCCCTAAAAATATTATCTTCCGTGTTTGAATTTATCGGTGATATCTCCCCGGGATTAAAACGATGTAGGGTTCCCTGAAGACCAAAATCCAAGGTGCGGTCTAATCCCATAAAATACGTAAAATCGGATTTCAAACTAAAGTCACGTATCCGTGTCAACCAGATTTGATTGTCACTCGATTCGGGTTTACTGACATCCAATTTATTATGATAATCACTGAATATAGCCGAAAGGTTCATAAACAACCGGTCACTATGCACATGGTTCCATCGCAAAGTAGAAGTCCAGTTACCCCAACGATTGGTATTCCTATTCGGAGAAATAACTTTATCCTGCCCATAGTACCCCGAAAGGTAAACCCGATTTTTCTCGTCAAATGTATAGTTGAACTTCACGTTATAGTCACTGTACTTACCTTTGACATTAAATAAGCGATAATCCGTATTAAAAGCATTTAATATACTTCCCCGTGCAGTGGCAATGAAAGCACCTTTTCCCTTTTTTATAAATGGTCCCTCAGCACCAACCCGAGCAATCAATAGACTTGACCCACCAAAAACATGAAAAGCATTGGCATCGCCGTCTCTGGTACTCATATCCATGATGGAAGAAAGACGCCCCCCTAGATTTGCAGGGATAGCATCCTTATAAAGCTGCGTATTCTTCAAAATGTCCGAATTAAACACAGAGGTTAAACCGAATAGATGCGATGGATTATAAACAACAGCTTCATCAAGCAAGATAAGATTCTGGTCTTTACCGCTCCCCCTTACGAAAAGATTGCTGCCGCCTTCTGTTAATCCGTTAATCCCATTCTGCATCTGTAATACCTTCATGATATCAGCCTCACCTTTATAAAAGGCATTTCTTCGTGCTTGGGTCCAATTGACTTTATCTGTGAAACTTCCCATGTGCTGCGCTGTGAAGGAAGAATCAACATTAACCACCACCTCGCTCAAGTTAAAATCCACTGGAGCGAGCTTAATGACCAGGTAATTATTTTCTAACTCAGCATTTAATGAGACCAACCTTGTCTTATAGCCCAGATAACTTACATAACAACTGTATTCGCCCCGTGGTAATGTCAGTGAATAAAACCCATATTTATTACTTAAACTACTTTTACCCTTCTCCGCGATCAACAAGGTGGCACCAATCAGGTTTTCGCCACTTAAACTGTCCACAACACGCCCCTTAACGGTAAAAGTTTTATCTTCTTCATAGAAGATCAGCGCCCTATTGATCATTGTAAATCCAACATTGGAATCTTTCAGCAAATAATTTAGAACCTCTTCCAGACTGGATTTGTCAAACGATCGACTATAAATAATCTTTTTATTAAAGACCTGCTCGCCATAAGACATGGATATATCGTATGTTTTATGAATTTCAGCAAGTATCTGAAGAATCTGTTTGTTATGTGTGTCAATTGAGATCCGTAATTCGGCAGGGGAGTTCTGTCCCATGGCTTTCGGACACATCCCTATAACCAACCAGCAGAAAAAGAGCAAACGATACAGAATCCTATCTTTCATATCAGCAAAGCGAAGAGCCTATTCGTAGATACTATATCCCTTTTTACCGGCTTTCCACTTCACATTTAAGGTTTTGGAAAGAATCTGAACAATCTCGTTGAGCGTTTGCCCATCAAAGTACATGCTTAGCTTGCGTGCTTTTAAACTATCTCCAACGACAGTTATATTCGCCCGAAAATGCTTTTCTAGATCTGTACAGATACTATCCAACCGAACATTTGAGTAGCTCAACTTTTGTGCGACATCAGTATCATTATCTGCCAACAGATCAATTTTAGATAAAGACGCTGTTTGTCTTTTATACAGTCCCTTTTGATTTTTCTGTAAAACAAGTTCTTTTGCATGATCTCCTTTTCCACTGCTCAAGGCTACACTTCCCTCCTTAACAAGGACTTCGACATCATCTTCCAGTAAATTGACTTCAAAGGTAGTGCCGATATCACGCACATAATTATGTTCAAGATCAACCACAAAAGAGGTCCCTGTTTGATGTTTGACATCGAATAGCGCTTTTCCCTTTTTGAGCTCAACAGTTCTTTGCTGTGGAAATGTCCTTTTGTTGAACATCGCCTCGGTTCCGGCCTGTAGTGTCATGATCGAACCATCGGGAAGTACGATAGGCTGCTGTGTTTCCGATCCGTATAATCGGACTTCATACCCCATCCAACGGTCAAAGTTCAGGTAGCCGGCAAAACCGACTACGAACAATACGGCTGCAGCCACAAATTTCATCCAGGGTTTCCAGATTGCTCGTACAGGCGCCTCGATCTCTGCTTCTTGTTGATCCCCTGTTTTATCCAACTGATTTTTAAATTTTTCCCATTGGCTACTGGCATCTACCTTTTTATAGCATTCCAGTGCTATAAGGTCATCAGCTATACTTCTAACTTCATCGTATAGCTCATGGTTCGCCACATCCTCCGAAATCCAACGCCCAAGCAACACTCCTTCCCTTTCGGAAATAGTCCCATCCAGCTCTTTCTGAATCAAGTCATAAGGAATAAATCTTGAAGTATTGTTTTCTTCCATAACTATAAGATAATAAACTGGACAAAAAGTCCCAATGAAAAAAATAAAAAGCCGATTAAAAGCAACAGAAAAGTTTTTTGCTTGGCCAATGCGACCCGAATTTTATCGTAAGCAATGGTCAAATGATTTTTAACCGTTTTTATTGAAATTCCCAATTGATCCGCGATTTCTTGTTGTTTCATCTTATCGTACTTACTCATAAGAACGATTTTTCGGCACTGCGGCGGCAGCCCTTCCAGTATACTTTCGATCATCAACAACTTGGATTCGTAAAGTGCGGCGCGATCAATTTCATCTTCATCATCCGTCAGATCCAGTTCTTTGCTATAATCGTTATTCCGTTCCAATAAACGTTGATTCTTTTTAAGGTAGGTGAGCGAAAGGTTGATAACACTGCGTGATAGGTAAGCTCCCAGTGATTGACTAATGGCCAATTTGCCCGCATTTTCCCATAACATCATAAATACGTCGTTGGTGAGCTCCTCAGCGATTGTCTCCTCTCGCACATACCGAAAAGACAAGATATACAATTTACGGAAATGGCTCTTATAAATAGCTTCAAAAGCATTTCTATCTTTTTGGACTATCTTCTTAAGCAGGTCAACGTCATTTGACATAGGACTTCGGTAAAGCTAATAATAAACGTATGTAAAAATAATCAAATTTCATGGAGATTTTATGCATCTAGTTAATTTACAACTCGATGAGTCACCAAAATCATTTAACGCAAAAACAAACAACAACGCTACGAAATTAAGTGATTTTTAAATAAATTTTCTATTTTTACGCAAAATCAAAAAACATGTTAAAAAACCACTTTTTTATAAGTATAATTTTATTTATTTTCACTTCATGTGCCAAAGAAAATTATCCTGAACAACCAGAGGTAATAAAACCAGAAGAGGAATCTCTTACAACAAGATTAACCAAAAACATGGATGTCTGGACTGACAATAGGGTGATAAATGTATTTGAAGAAGGTAAAATCCGCGTTTATGATAAAGAAGAGCATACGGATCATTACACTTTTTTCCAATTGGATAAAGAGGTTGTCGATTCAATTGTATGGCATATCGATGATATTATGCATTACAGTTCAGGCGTTAATCCTTTTCGTACCATGACCGGTGTCACATTTGACAAACCTGGGGAATATAAATTTAACTTATTGGTTTACAAAGACAATAAGGTAGTCAAAAAAGCAGATCTTACAATCAGAGCCGTTCCCGGAAAAGATTTTTTTAATGTCAATTGGGAAAATCCACCTAGCAGCAGCATTGTAGGGCAATCTTACTCCTACAAAGGTTATCGCGTTGATCAAACTTATGTAAAGAAACAATATTCTTATAGTACTGTAGATTTTTATTATGAAAATAAATCCGCAAAATTAGCACTAGAAAAAGAAAAAGAATATTTACTAGAAGTGGCAAGTAAAACCTTTAGTAGCCCTTCACTTTCTGCAGGGAATAATGGGCAAGCTAAACTAGATGATAGGTATAATATGCTTTTCAAAAATAGGTTTAACGCCACTACATTAGCAATCTGGGAAAACCGATCCACCGCTGTAGCCTTAATAGGTTATCCAAAAGATAATGTTGAACATTATATGATTATCGGAGAGCCTAAATATTAAAACATATTTTTAATATTCAAAAAAACAGAAGGATTTTAACCCGCTAGTTTTAACTGCTATTTTTATAGTTTTCATAAAAGCCTCAAATTTAATTTTACACTAATGAAATCATTTTTTTTAATGACTGTAACCGGTCTTTTCTTTATTTCCTGCAAAAAAGATCAACCTGAAATTAAGCCTGATAACAATACAAAAGAACAACTGATGTTGAGCGACAGTATTTCATATACAATTAACGGCGTAAAATATACTTCTAATGACCGATTTGCCACTGGCTTCAGTAATAAGCAAATTAACATAAAACCATATAGTCAGGAATTGCCCAATAGACATTTTGCCTATAGCAGCGGTAACACCTGGTGGTATGGCGAAAAAGATTCTTTGCTCGTTGAATATAATTATGAATTTTTAGGCGAAGCGCTTGTGAGGATTGGTTTTACTAAAAAATACAACATTGCGAAATTGCAAGAAGGACCAACAGTGTATCAACCTATCAATGGATTTCAATTAACAAGAGGACCGCAGCAATTTATGACAGATTATGGGCGTGAAAATAAAACTTCAGGAGTATTTTTAAGTATTTCTCCAAAATCTGAAGAAGCTATGTTTTCGTATATTCCCAATCGGTCCATGACAAGACCGGCCCAATTGAATAACAATATCCAAGATGATGCTAAGTTCACGATTTTAAAATTTGAAAAGCTCGACGGAGGATTTTATTTACTGGAAGCCGAGTTTGAACTCAATGGATATACTGAAAAGAATAAAAAATACCGTATAAAAGATGGTTTTCTTCGATTAGTAAGCCAATTTAAACGCTTTTAATGTAAAGAATCTGCATCAACTAGCATTGTTTTACAAGGCAATACGAGTTGATGCAGATTTTCACTACCTTCGTCTTATGGCGAATCAATTGCAATTTGAAAATTCACCCTACCTTAAACAGCACGCACACAATCCAGTAGAGTGGATGCCCTGGGGACCGGAAGCTTTAAAAAAGGCAAAAGACGAAAATAAACTGATCATCGTAAGCATTGGCTACTCTGCTTGCCATTGGTGCCATGTAATGGAGCGTGAAAGTTTTGAAAACTCAGCAATCGCCCAAACCATGAATAGGTTTTTCGTACCGATCAAAATCGACCGTGAAGAACGCCCCGATATTGATCAAGTGTATATGCTTGCTGTGCAACTGATGACCAATGCCGGGGGCTGGCCATTGAATTGTATCTGCCTGCCAGATGGGAGACCTATTTACGGTGGTACTTATTTCAAACCGCACGACTGGCAAAATATCTTATTGCAAATTGCACAAATGTGGACGGAGAAACCCGAAGTTGCATTTGACTATGCCGAAAAGCTAAACAATGGTATTCAACGGGCCGAGAAACTCCCCATCCATCCCATCCCCGATCAATACACAATTGAAAACTTAAATGAAATTGTTGCCCCTTGGGCCGAGATGTTCGATAAAAAAGAAGGTGGTTATCAAAAAGCACCGAAATTTCCGCTACCAAACAATTGGTTATTTTTGCTAAAATATGGCGTGCTGGCCAACGATCAGGATCTATTGGATCATGTTCATTTTACGTTGAAAAAGATCGGATCAGGAGGTATATACGACCAGATCGGTGGTGGCTTTGCGCGCTATTCTGTCGATCATTATTGGCATATTCCTCATTTCGAAAAAATGCTCTACGACAACGGACAGCTCCTGTCCCTTTATGCCGAAGCCTATCAACAAAGTCGCGATCCATTCTATAAGCGGATTATCGAAGAAACGATAGACTGGGCCGAACGGGAGATGCTAGCACCAAACCATGGTTTCTATAGCGCATTAGATGCAGATAGTGAAGGTATTGAAGGTAAATACTATTCCTTCTCTAAAGTTGAATTTAACGAGGTACTGGGGAACGATGCCACCCTACTCGGGCAATATTTTAACATCACCGAAGCAGGGAACTGGACGGAAGAGAAAACCAATATCCCTATTTGCGCCATAAATGCAGACCAGTTAGCAACAAAGGTCAATATGTCAGCTGACGAATGGGCAGATTTTTTAAAAATTTCAAAGAAAAAATTATACGACTATCGTGAAAAACGAGAACGTCCAGGGCTCGACCATAAGCAGCTGACCACTTGGAACGCTTTATTTCTAAAAGGGCTAATAGATGCATATCATAGCCTTGGAAACAGCCATTTCCTTGAACTCGCTTTAAACAATGCCCAGTTTATCTGTACGTATCTTATTCAAGACGGTCTCCAGTTATTGCACCAACCAAAAGATAGCAATAGAGCGATCGCAGGCTTCCTAGATGACTATGCATTCACTATTGAAGCCTTTATAGCATTATATGAGGCGACATTTGAGCTCAATTGGTTAACCAAAGCACGACAGCTAGCCGATAAGGCCATTGCATTGTTTTACGATGGAACACAAAAAACATTCTACTATACATCGTCGGAGGCAGAGGAACTCATCGCACGGAAAAGCGAAATTATGGATAATGTAATTCCATCCTCTTCGTCGACGATGGTTCGCCAACTGAAAAGATTAGGTTTGCTTTTTGATGATGAAAATTACATCGCCATTACAGACCAATTGCTGGCGAATGTATTCCCGCAAATCAAGACTTATGGCTCTGCCTATTCAAATTGGGCAATATTATTGCTAGAAGAAATATATGGAATCAATGAAATTGCATTGACGGGGGATAAAGCGATGGCTTTCAAAAATGAACTCGGCAACTATTATATTCCGAATAAAATTGTTCTTGGCGGTACAGAAGAAAATCTTCCATTGCTAGAACATAGAGTCGGAAAGGAGACAAAAGCATATCTTTGTAAAAACAGGACCTGCAGTCTACCACAGGATTCAATACAAGCGTTAGTAAATTATATTTAATAAACGGTAGCCTCGGGCTTCCAAAAATCAAAATCAGATGGCTATAAAAGCAAACGACGTCGTAGCATTGACGTACAGACTTCACACAGTAGAAAACGGTGAAAAAGTTTTCGTTGAAGAAACAACTGCAGAACAACCTTTGGATTTCTTATATGGTGTAGGTATGATGTTACCTAAATTTGAAGAAAACATCGCAGACTTAAACGTTGGTGATAAAATTTCATTTGAATTGGCACCGGATGATGCTTACGGTCAAAAAGACGACAGAGCATTCGCGCAATTGCCCGTAGATATGTTCAAAGAAACAGGTTTACCTCCAGTAGGAGAAGTATTGCCTTTACAAGACAACCAAGGAAACCAATTCCGCGCTGTAGTAGCTGAGGTTACTCCAGAAGTAGTTGTTGCTGACTTAAACCACCCAATGGCTGGCAAAACATTAAATTTCGATATCGAAATCTTAACTGTACGTCCTGCTACTGAAGAAGAGTTGTCTCATGGACACTCACATGGTGTAGACGGTACGCAAGGTCACTAATCTTGACTCAAGATACAAAAAAACAAAGCCGGGTGTCAAATGACACCCGGCTTTGTTTTTTACCTCTTTAAAAAATCGTATTTTGTTTTTAAACACACAAACGATGCTAACATTTGCAGAAAAAGTAGTTTTATTCAATAAACATCTCCATTATCAAGGAAAGCTTCCTGTCGATTTTAATGTCATTAACCCTTACCTTGATAACCCCGAGACATTGGTTGTGATGGAACAGTTCTACCACAAATATTACAATGATAATCTAACTAGAAAATTCATTATCGGCATTAATCCGAGCAGACACGGGGCGGGTGTAACGGGAGTTCCTTTTACCGATACCAAAAGACTATCCAGTGTATGTGGCATACAAATGCATTCTGCGCATACCCATGAAATATCTTCGGTTTTTATGTACGATATGATTGAGGCCTATGGTGGCGCCGATATTTTCTACAAACAATTTTATATCAATTCGCCCTTTCCCCTCGCGATTGTCCGAGAAACAAAACCCAATAATTGGATCAATGCAAACTATTACGACGACAAGCAACTTTTTGACATGGTCCGCCCCTTTATGTTGGATTCCTTAAAACAGCACATTTCCATGGGCTTGGTGACAGAGGAGGTCTTTGTCCTCGGAAAGAAAAATGCAACCTTTCTCGCCAAGATCAACAAGGAAGAAAAGTTGTTTGGAAAAATGACCATCCTCGACCATCCGCGCTATATCCAGCAATATAAATCCAAAGACAAACTAATGTATATTGACAATTATATCCGATTATTAAATAGCTTATAAGATATGGATAAGTATGTTAATTAGCTTATAAGCAGCATCTATTTTGTGAATAAATAGATCATCCATTAAGAGGATATTTGTTTTTATTTATTCTCCGATTGTAAATTCGCCAAGTAGCATCAACGCTGTGTTACGGGTTATTATTTTTCATCAAAAAGTCCGTGTTTTGTACAACTCTTCTTCGACGATGATTCGAATCTTCATCGGGCCTTATTCATACTTACAAGCGGGTAAGAGCATTTTCTGACAGCTTTGCTACAGTCTTATTACCGAGGGTAACTCGGACTCCCCCCTCTCACCACGGACACACCCTTGCCGAGACACGAAGATGTCTCGAAAGAGATATGAAAGGTCCTCGAATCGAACGTTCTTGGTCCATAGCAAATTCATCATAGATCCTTACTTAATAGTCAACCGAAAGTCCTCTGCAAATTTCAAAATGGTCTAGGACTAGCAAGTAGCATTTATTATTGATCCCTAAAAACAAAAAACAGATTTAACCGCATATTGAATGGCTCGTAGGTAATCACGCTCAACTAGGACTTTCAGGACCAACGCAAATATTAATAGATTATGCGAAGAGATTATTAGAAAATATACAACATCGTTAGTCATCTGATCAACGATGTTGTACCAAGTGTGTTCAAAAAGGAGATTTTGTCGCGCGCAGCATTTCACGTTTGCCAGGCGCACCAGCCGCCTTTTCAATAGAAAAGCCCAATGCTTTCATACTGCGCTTGAGATTTCCGGTAATAGCATAAGTCACAAAAACACCACCAGGTTTAACAAACTGCGCGATATGTCCTAAGGCAGCATCATTCCACATCTCAGGCTGATGCACTGCTGCGAAGGCATCAAAATAAACAACGTCAAACAAGCGATCCGATTTGAAATTCATCAATAAGGTATGGTCAATATGAAGCTTTAAGCACGCGTTAATCCGTACGTTTCCCGTCAAAGCCTGCTCGTATGCATTCAAATAGCTTGCCCACACAGTCGGATCTACCGTCGCCGCATAGCCCGTTGCAGCAATAGTGGACAAAGGCAAGGGAAATCCTTCTATCCCGACATATTCCACCTGAACGGATTTATCGCTAAGAAAGTCAGCTGTTTGCAAAAAATTCAAACCTGTCCCGAACCCAACCTCTAGGATCCCGACGTCGGTTGCCCCTGTTGTTTGTACATAGTGGTCAAGCCCTGTTTTTATAAAAACATGCCTGCTTTCCTGTACTGCACCGTGTTTAGAATGATAACATTCTCCTATTTCAGCATTAAACAACGTTTTCGAACCATCTCCTGTTGTTACAAATTCCATTTTTATACAAATACTTTAAGTTCCAATTTTCACACATATAAGTCTAAACAACTAAACAGTAATCCAAACAAATGGCGCACTCCTTACCCATAACACTTATCACTGCTACTGTCCAAAGATAAAAAAGCCAATTCGAGTATCAAAACCTTCCTGATTTCAACAGCGCCAACAGCTGTGAAAGCGGATAGAAACTCTTTTGTAGATCATAAAACGAGTGTAGCGAGCTCTTTAATACCTTAATGAAAAGATACGAAGCAATCACCTAGACATTTGTAGAAAAAAGCGGCTTTTTTCTGCAAGGTAAAACAAAAATGAACAAACACGCATAAATTCAGCTCGTTTTAATAGACCTATTCAAGAAAAACACTATTTTAGCAATCTAAATACGAAATATTCACAAAACCTAATGAAATATCCAAACCTAACAAGCGCAAGCAATACAACAGCATTGGATATTCTCAATGTGACCAAATACAAAGACAATATAAGCAGTTCTTCCATGCGAATGAACTCCTTTTGAAATAACTAATCATACACCTATGAAATACGCTACAAAAACTTTTGTGCAGAACTACGGCAGTATCTTACTTCTACTCCTTGGGATCAGTATTGGAAGTTTGATCGGCATCTTCTTTCCGCATATCGTCAATAATCTTAAACCGATCGGTGACATTTTTCTAAACCTCCTATTTGTCAGCGTTATACCCTTGGTGTTTTTTGCCATATCCTCATCTGTTGCCAATATCGATGGCGACAGTGTACTGGGAAGGATCATCGGTATGATGTCGTTCGTATTTGTACTGGGTATTGTCGTCGCCGGACTGTCAAGCATCTGCTTCCTTTACCTCTTTCCAATAGATGCTCCACTGGCTATTGAACAAACAAACAAGATCATAGAAACAGTTGTTCATGATTCTTGGGGTGAAAAAATGGTCCGCTTTTTAACCGTTAGCGAATTTTCAAGTTTATTATCACGACAAAATATGCTGGCCTTTGTCATCTTTTCGTTCCTCGTTGGCATTGCTACGCGCAAATCAGGGGCATCTGCAGAGACCTTCCGTAAATTTATAAACTCGGGCAATGTTGTGATGGGAAATCTGCTCGTGATGGTCATGAACCTCGCTCCCATTGGTTTGGGAGCATATTTTGCCTATCAGGTTGGAACATTAGGCCCTCAGCTCTTTGGTTTTTATGCCAAACCTATCGGTCTATATTACTTTTTTGGAATCTTCTATTTTTTCACGGTATTCAGTTTATTCGCTTTTTTTGCATTCGGGCTAAAGGGTGTCAAACGATATTGGCAAAATAACATATTGCCTTCCTTAACCGCATTGAGCAGCTGCAGCAGCCTCGCCACCATGCCGGCCAACTTACTTGCAGCCAAGCAAATTGGAATCCCGGACAGCGTCGCTAGTGTCGTCATTCCCCTAGGCACGACATTGCACAAGCATGGATCGGCGATCGCCTGTATCTTTAAAATCTATATCGCACTTTTATTAAGCGGAAAGGAATTTTTTGATCCAGCCAATCTGATTATGGCAGTAGGAATTACTTTACTTGTCAGTATTGTCGCCGGCGGAATTCCTAATGGTGGCTACATCGGAGAAATGCTGATCATATCGGTTTATCAGATGCCAACGGAAGTGATCCCTTCCATTATGATCATAGCAACCCTAGTCGATCCCCTTGCAACAATGCTCAATGCTACTGGAGATACCGTAGCCGCTATGCTCACCACCAGATTGATCGGGCAAAAACTGGCCGACCCTATTCCCGAAACCTCAGGTTAAACAATCTCCAAACGACAAACATTTGAACGGTGGACCAACGAAGATCCTATCAAGCGGATCCATGTAGGCCCTACCTATGGCCGGCTGATCAAAAACGGTAGGCAAAAAACAGCTCGCCATATTGATGCCGGTGAAACACCGATTTGAGCTCTTTCGAATTGAAGATATAATTGATACCGTAATTGATCTTGTGGTTAGACCAATTGAAACCAATGCGGTGACTAAGCATCCAAGGCTGGATAGTGTATAACTTACCTATAGGATCATTTTTACCTCTTCCGCCTTCTACCGTTGCGCTGTAAAAAATACGAGACACGCTTGGTTGATAGACAAAATACCATTCTTTATCATTGTCTGCTCTTCCCTGTGTCAAATGCCCATGTGTAAAGGTGGATGCCTGATAGGATTTCAGCTTCCCCAACCGAAGCGGGGCCGCAATCACCATATTGGTATTATTTAGCCCAATGGTTCCCTCACCTATAATTCCGACATCGAATTGCTGGTTTTGACTGCGATATAGTCCTTTTTTATAGGTTGCACTTAAATCAATACCAAAGGAATTTCCAAGCTGCGTATCCCAACCTGTCGCCTCGTACATCCCAAAGAGATGATGGATAAACTTCTGTGCTTCTTCACCATAGGATTTAGGGCCGATCTGCGCCAATTCAGTCTTGAACTCAACAACCTGATCGTGCGGTAAAAACCGTGTTACCCCAGCACTCAAATAGAGGTAACCTGCAAATGGTCTATCGTATTTCTTTTCCTGCCGTCTATAGTCAATGATACTGATACCATTGTAAATCCGTTGGCCTATTTCAAAATCCAATACCGTATTTGAAGTCTGTCTATCCGGTTTCCCTGGCAACGCAATCCTATAGTTGATATTGATACCATTGGTATAATAGCGGTCCTGACCGGTCAGTAGATAGACGTCATTGTCATTTTGGATAGCAATTTCCTGATTACGGAATTTAACCTGTCCAAAAACAAAAAAGCCGGGGAATATAACAGCCCAAAAGAGGCCTAAAAATCGCAAAGCAACACTCATATTAACAGGCAATTGTAAAATTCATGCGATATCATTAGAACCAAAATAGCAAATTTCACTTCAAATTATTCAAAAGCATTCGAATCTAGCTTATTTTTCCAATTAATTCAAACTATTTAGAATAGATATAAATAATATGGAAAAGTTGCATTATTCCTTTCTTAGCGAATCTATTTGTAATTTTGCATTCGATTAGGTCTCAAATGTAATCAATTTGGGATTTTAGCGAGCACAACGTTGTCAGGTTTGGGTAATAATCTTTCTAAAAAAACAGGAAGATATCTGGCAGATTGGAACAGCTATTCATCGTTAAGAAAAAACAAACCGGGTGAAATGAGCTCATTTATACGATGAGATCAATCACTTATAAAATAAGTAAATACAAATGAAAAAAAGTTCAATTATTCTAATCGCTATCATTGCTGTCGCAATTGCCATGATACTTGTTATCTATACCGATTCAAGTACCTATTCGACATTTACCGAAGCTAAAGAAAAGAAAACCGAACTATATGTGGTAGGTCAATTGAATAAAGACAAAGCGCTTCATTATGATCCCAAAACTGACGCCAACAAATTTTCGTTTTTCATGCGTGACAACGATGGTACAGAATGTGAAGTGATTTTTAGAGGCGCCAAACCTCAAGATATTGAACGTTCAGAGCAAATTGTATTGACAGGAAAAATGGACGGAAATGTGTTTAGGGCAAGTAAGATATTGATGAAATGTCCGTCAAAATATAACGATAAATCGGTCGTCACCGAGATCAATGCTACTGCTTTCAATAATTAATTCGTAAAATCAATTTTCAATGGACGTTAATTACGTTGGTGAGCACCTGCTACCAGGGCAGATCGGACAATTCTTTATTGTACTTTCTTTTGGTGCTGCACTTCTATCTTGTATCAGTTACTTTTTTGCAACAAAATACCCTGAAGAGAATTCATGGAAAAAAATTGCACGTATTGCCTTTTGGGCTAATGCGGTCTCCGTAGTGGCGATTGGTGCAACTTTATTTTATATTATATACAATCATCTTTTTGAATATAATTACGCTTGGGCGCACTCGTCCAAGACACTCCCTACCTACTATATCATTTCCAGTTTTTGGGAAGGTCAGGAGGGTAGTTTTTGGCTCTGGATGTTCTGGCAAACAGTATTAGGTTCTGTTTTGCTGTTTAAAGCAAAAAGCTGGGAATCGTCTGTCATGACTTTCGTCATGTTATGCCAAGCATTTTTAGCTTCCATGATTATTGGTGTGGAAATCTTCGGTTTGCGTATCGGTAGTTCTCCGTTTATCCTATTGCGTGAAGCAATGGATATTCCAATCTTTAGAGAAGCTAACTATCTTTCACTCATCACCGACGGTAATGGTTTGAACCCTTTGCTTCAAAATTACTGGATGGTGATTCACCCACCAACACTATTCCTTGGATTTGCGTCGATGATTGTTCCTTTTGCTTATGCAACAGGTGCTCTTTGGACCAAACGTTACAAAGAATGGATCAATGCAGCACTTCCTTGGGCTTTATTTGCCGTAATGATTTTAGGCGCAGGTATTATCATGGGCTCATTCTGGGCTTACGAAGCACTTAACTTCGGTGGCTTCTGGGCCTGGGATCCGGTAGAAAATGCATCAATTATTCCTTGGTTTACCTTGATTGCTGCTGTTCACGTCATGATTGCGTACAAGAATTCAGGCCACTCCTACTTCACCGCTACATTTTTGGCGATGATCAGCTTTGTACTTGTTATCTATGCATCTTACCTGACACGTAGTGGTGTCCTTGGAGAGACTTCTGTGCACTCCTTTACCGATCTGGGAATGAGCGGACAATTGATCTTATTCAATGTTGTCTTTTTGGTAATCATGGTCGTATTTCTTACCGTCAAAAAGAAAGAGATGCCCATCACAGAAAAGGATGAGGATATCTATTCAAGAGAATTCTGGATGTTTATTGGCGCCTTGGTATTGACTGTCGCATGTGCACAGATCATTGCTTCAACATCAATTCCAGTGTTCAACAAGATCTTTGGCACCAAGGTAGCTCCACCTTTGGATCCGATCCAACATTATAACAAGTGGCAATCGGGTTTTGCAGTGATCGTTATGATCTTAACCGGATTTACACAATTCTTAAAATACAAACGTACCGATAGCCGCAAGTTTTTAGCTTCTACGGTAGCATCGTTGGTTGTGTCTCTCATTCTAACGGCTGCTGTCGTCTATTTTACGAAGACTTATACCAACCTGATCTATATTTTGATCACCTTCGCAAGTATTTTCTGTATTTTGGCGAATATCCGTGTATTAGGTGATGCTGTCAAAGGTAAATGGAAGCTGGCCGGCTCTTCGGTAGCCCATATCGGCTTTGGATTACTACTTATCGGTGCCATGGTGGCCGCAGCAACCAACGAGGTCATCTCGGTCAACAACACAGGTTACATTGCTGTATCGGGATTTGACAAAGTAGAGAAACCTGGCGAAAATTTATTCTTGACCGAGGGTGAACCTGTACAAATGGGGGAATACAAAATAACCTATATCGGCGATAGCATTGTGGCTCCAAATACGTTTTATAAAATAAAATACGAGCGGATCGACGAAGAAACAGGTAAAGTGAAGGAGCATTTTGTGCTACAACCTTTTGCACAAAACAACGCGAAAATGGGCGGTTTGATTGGTACTCCAGCGACCAAACATTATGTCACGCATGACGTGTACACACTGATTACTGCCGCTGCAGCTGAAAGTCAGGCAACACATGCTAAAGTTCCGGCAGAAGACAAAACTGGTTTCGAGGACTATGAGGAGCCGGCAACGTACCAGGTAAATATCGGTGATACCCTACGCTACCGCAATGGATATTATGTCATTGAAGGCTTAAACAAAGAGGCTCACCTGGAGAAAATTCCAAAAGGTCCTAGTGATGTTATGGTTGGATTGAAAATAAAAGTATTTTCGGCCGACAACAAACAGTATGAAGTACAACCAATCTACTTAATTAAAGACGGTGGTGTTTATGACTTCAATAAAGATGTCAACGAGCAAGGACTTAAATTCAGATTTACGGGAATTAAACCTGACAAGGATAAACTGGAAATCATGGTTTATCAAAAGCCGCTTCCAGAAAAGAAATGGGTCGTATTTAAAGCCATTAAATTCCCATACATCAACTTTTTCTGGTGTGGAACGATTGTCATGACCATCGGTTTTATCATGTCCATTGTGAGAAGAAATAAAGAGGAGAAACGAAAAGCACTTAAATAATGAACATTGTGATCTTAGGAAGCGGTAATGCCGCTACGCATTTTGGACAACAGTTTCAAAAAACAGGACATCATATCGTTCAGATCTACAGTAAAACAAAGGCCAATGCAAATGCATTGGCCTTTGCTCTTCATTGCGCAGCAATTGACCAACTATCTGAACTAGACCTACATGCTGATCTTTACCTCATTGCCGTTACCGATCAGGCCATTGTATCGCTGGTAGAAGCGCTACCAAAAGATATAAAAGGTGTTGTGATTCATTGTTCGGGAGCAACCGATCTTTCTGTCTTGGCTGGATTTAAAAATGCGGGAGTCATCTATCCCCCACAATCATTATCCAAAAATAAAGCAGTCGATTTTTCGACCGTCCCACTTTGTGTTGAAGGTAACACGGATGAAAATAGTGCCGCGCTATTTCAGTTAGCACAGACATTTGCACCGCGGAGCATCTATTGTAATTCCCAGCAGCGTTTAGCCATCCACCTTGCCGCGGTCATGGTCAACAATTTTACTAACATCCTTTATCAGATGGCTTACGAGCTCTTAGCAGAAAACGACTTGTCCTTTGATCTAATTAAACCAATCATCCTGGAGACGGCAGAAAAAGTGCAAAATCATATTCCAATAACAGTTCAGACAGGACCAGCGGTGCGACAGGACAGCACAACAATGCAAAAACATTTGCAATTTATTAGCAATAAACCAGATTTACAGCAAATCTATCAACTTTTGTCGCAGGAGATTATTAAAAGAAAATAGTTTGTTAGAAACGGTTATAAACTTATCAAAACTTACCTCCAAGGGGTAAATATATCCATTTACTTCAGGAACTTTAGTACATTTGCTTCGTCCAAAAGCGCATTTTGGAATGCTAATTGAGTAATAAAATAATCACTTGGGCTAAACATTAAAATAGCGAATTAAAACTAAACAATCGTATTTTCTATGGAAGTTAGAAAACTCATTCTTTCAATAATGATTGTGATTAATTTAATCATTGTATCATTTGGATTTATATTTACATCAAGCTGGTTTTGGCTGCTTATCATCCCATTTCCATTGCTATTGATTGCGTTATATCATAGTTTCCAGACCAAACATGCCATCCTACGCAATTATCCCTTAGTTGGATATTTCCGTTATATCTTCGAATCTATTCGTCCTGAGTTGAGACAATATTTTTGGGAATCGGATATGGATGGACGTCCTTTCAACAGAAGACAACGTTCGATCGTATACCAACGTGCAAAAAATCAGCGTGAAACTGTCGCATTTGGTATGCAGACTGATCCACAGGCTGTCGGGAACGAATGGGCTGCGCACTCTGTTTTCCCTTGCCATATCGAAAACCACGATATGCGTACCACTGTTGGAAATGCAGCCTGTAAAAAGCCCTATAGCTTAAGTGTGTTCAACATCTCAGCAATGAGTTATGGTGCATTGAGCAAAACAGCAATAACGGCATTAAATAAAGGTGCTGCACTTCAAAACTTTGCACACAATACCGGCGAAGGAGGAATCAGTGACTACCACAACAACGGTGGTGATTTAATTTGGCAGGTCGGTACAGGTTATTTTGGGTGCCGTAATAAGGAGGGAAAATTTGATCCGGAACTTTTCCGAGAAAAGTCCAATCGTGAAAACGTGAAGATGGTCGAGTTAAAACTCTCGCAAGGCGCTAAACCTGGTCATGGCGGTATCCTTCCAGCGGCAAAAAACACACCTGAGGTTGCGGCTATTCGTCACGTCATTCCAGGAACAGATGTGATGTCGCCTCCAGCACATAGCGCTTTCTCCTCACCGACTGAAATGATGCACTTCATACAACAGCTCCGCGAGCTATCGGGTGGAAAGCCTATCGGCTTCAAAATTTGTATCGGCGATAAACATGAGTTTATCGACATCTGTCACGCCATGCAAAACACGCAGATCTTCCCGGATTTTATCTCCGTAGATGGATCAGAAGGTGGTACGGGAGCTGCTCCACTGGAGTTTACAGATAACCTAGGGATGCCATTATACGATGCATTGGCATTTGTAACGAAAACTTTGATTGCTTTTGGTTTAAAAAAACATATTAAAGTTATTGTATCAAGCCGTATTGTAACAGGTTTCGATATCTTGAAAGTCATTGCCTTAGGCGCAGATGCATGTTATAGTGCTCGCGGAATGATGTTCGCTTTAGGTTGTATTCAAGCACTTAAATGTAATGAAGACGTCTGTCCGGTTGGGGTTGCCACGCAACAGCCGCATTTATACAAAGGACTCGACGTAAACGATAAATATGTACGTGTTGCTCAGTTCCACCGCAACACATTACGTGCTACAGTCGAAATTATGGAGGCTTGTGGTTTCAAAACACTTTCGGATGTATCGGCAGATAAATTCTATCGTAAGGTAGATGCTATTCGGACACTAAGTTTTCAGGAAATCTATTTCGGAACTGAAGGCAAATTGGTCAATAGCCACACAGATTTCGAGAGCAAACTTTTCGAAGATTAACTGCTAGAAATTCATATAAAAAAGGTCCCCTATGTTGAATACATAGGGGACCTTTTTTTTACCCTGATAGTTCCCTTATAGAATAACCCCCACTAAGTATCTTTATTTCAAATTAAACAATACGCGATGCAGAATGGTATTTGATAAGGTAATTTGATCGTCGGCCAAGCCCCCTAAGGCCTGTTCAATAGTATTTTTTGCCTGCTTCATTCCTTCATCCTTCATCTTTCGTCCTATTTTTGTTAAATAGATCAGATTGGACCGTCTGTCGTTTTTATCATTAACGCGGATAACCAAATTTACCCGTTCCAGGTTATTAATTAATCGAGTAACACTTGGTTTATCTCGAAATGTGCGAACAGCAAGCTCCTGCTGGGTAAGCCCCTCTTCTACCCACAGGTTATACATGATACTCCATTGTTCAGAAGTAATGTTTAACCCGGCCTCCTTGAGATTACGTTGTAATCTCCGCATAACTGCAATTGAGTATTTCCCCGTTAGGAAATTATAAAAATACTCTTGTGATACTAAATCTTGGTCTAACATATGAATAATGGTTATGGTTGTTTACGCAACTTATTGCAATAATAAAACGTTGTCTTTCATATAATTTGAGAAAAAGCTAAACGTATTTTGGCTAATAGTTAGCCTAAATTACGCTTTAATCTAACTGTCTCAAACAAAATTTTATCAACATGTCATAAGTAGATGTTGATAAATCATAACAATTTGATTTATACTAGACTGAATTTAGCAAATAAAAAGGAGACAAACAAAATAAATGCTTGCAATTATACCTAATTTAGAGCGTGTTACCCGATTGTAAAAGAATCGGAGTCTTTTAAGAAAGGAAATTTCTCCCGTGCTTCCAACAGATCATTCGGATTTAAGGTAAATGTATACAAGTCCTCGTCTTCTGGCTTATAATACACCACATCACCAAGTGGAGAGATACACATAGAACCACCTGAATAGTAAATATCATTACCATCATGCCCAACCCGGTTTACTCCAACAACGTAAGCTTGATTTTCTATAGCACGTGCTGGAATAAGGGCTCTCCAATGTGCAGAACGCTTATCCGGCCAGCTGGCCGTATACACTAAAATATCATAGGCGCCATTTTGATTTTTAGACCAGACGGGGAATCTAAGGTCATAACAGATCATTGGGCAAATTTTCCATCCTTTGATATCCACCAGGATACGTTCATTTCCTGGCTCGAAGTACTCGCTTTCTTTAGATAGTCCGAAAAGATGACGTTTATCATATTTGACATATTTGCCATCAGGAAACATCCATACAAAGCGATTATAGTATTTCCCGCCTTCTTCAATAATCAAAGAACCAGCCACAACACAGTTAAGTGAGCTTGCCATTTCAAATAGCCATCTTGTCGTAGGTCCATTTGCAGGTTCTGCACATTTCTCGACATTATTCGTGAAGCCTGTATTAAACATTTCGGGGAGAATAATAACATCCGTTTTCTCACGCAATGAGGAAAGTCTCAATGCAAGATTATTTAGATTCTTCTCGATATTTTCCCAGAATAAATATGCTTGAAATACGGTGATTTTTAAAGGCTCCATGAACGTAATCTAAAAATTTATTTAATTATTTTCTTACAAAAAAAACATTTACAGGCAAGATACGAATTTTAATAGAATTTATACTTATTGCTGTCTTACCAAAAGGTTATTTGCTAACACTAATAACGCTTCTTTGCGATCATTTGGTACATTCAATGCTTCCATTTTTTCAAATGCCCGTTGTGTATAGATATCTTTCAATTCGTCGGCAGCACTTTTAATCTCATACTTCTCGTATAAGGCAAGCATATCCGCTACTTTTGATGGAGCAGTCGCTATAGATGTGTCCAATAAGCCTTGTAAGACTGTCTTATCGTCGTCCGAAATTACCGCCATCAACTTCACCAATAAAAAGGTTTTTTTATTGATCATGATATCACCACCAACGATCTTTCCAAAGGTATCTGGATCTCCATAGGCATCCAAGATATCGTCCTGTAATTGAAATGCTAAGCCTACATTCTCTCCAAAATCATAGATCAGCTGCTGTTGCTGTTCATCTGCTCCAGACAAAATAGCACCCAACTGTAACGCTCCGCCCAATAACACCGAAGTTTTAAGACGGATCATCTCAAGATATTCAGGCATTGTCAGCGAATCCCGACTCTCATAATCCATATCTAATTGCTGGCCCTCACATACTTCCATAGCCACTTTACTCAAAATTTTCAAAGTTGCAGGCAGGTAAATAGGATTACACTTTGAAATTTCCTCATAAGCTTTGACCAACAAACCGTCTCCAGACAATATGGCAATATTAGCATCCCACTTTTCGTGAACTGTCGTTTTACCCCTTCTTAAAGGAGCCTTATCCATCAGATCATCGTGGATTAGTGAAAAGTTATGAAAAAACTCCACTGCCTTGGCAGCAGGGATAATTTCATCCATCTCTTGCATGCCGAATAATTCGGCAGCCATCAATGTCAGCACTGGTCGAACCCTCTTTCCGCCCAAAGTCAATATATACCGTATCGGATCATATAAATTTGATGGTGTTTCAGGAAATTGACTTGTCTCTATCGCCTCTATCACGAGTTGTTGTAAATGTTGCATATATCTTTACGATCGAATCTTGCGAATATAGCAATAATCATATAGAAATGGCAATTTTGTCCCTTTAAAGGAAGTCACCCCAAAATTGTACATTTGTATAAGTCTTTTATTATGCGCATACTGATTATCCATACATTTTATCAAGATCCTGGTGGTGAAGACACTGTATTTCAGCAGGAATCTTCCCTCCTCGCGCAAGGACATGAGGTCCAAACGCTAACCTTTCAAAATAAAAAGGGCTGGCGGGGTGCATTACAGACAATAGGATCTTTTTGGAATATTTGCGCTGCTCAACGTGTCAAAAAAATAATTCGGACGTTCAAACCAGACATCGTTCACGTTCACAACACCCATTACGCAGCGGGTCCGATTATCGTTCGTACGATTGCAAAACTCGGCATCCCCCAGGTCATGACCTTGCATAACTTCCGTTTACTATGCCCTTCGGCGACGCTGTACCACCACAACCATCTCTTTCTAGACTCACTCCAAGAAGAGTTTCCGTGGACGGCCATTCGGCAAAAGGCATTCAATAATTCCACAGTCAAAACATTTCTTCTGGCTTTGAATTATTGGTTTCACCGTAAAATTGGAACTTGGGCAAAGGTAAATCGCTACATCAATTTAAGCTCCTTTGCAAAGAACATATTCGTTGAATCGACCTTGCACTTTCCGTCTACTAAATTCGAGATTAAACCCAACTTTGTTTTTCCTGCCACAATAGCGCCCGAGGGTACACAGGCCTACTTCGTATACGTCGGTCGTCTTTCAGATGAAAAGGGAATATTGAATCTGATCGATACTTTTATCGGCACAGATTTTCAACTCCAGCTAATTGGTGGCGGTCCGCTCGAAAATGAGGTCTTGAGAAGTATTAAAGACAAGCCGAATATTTCCTACCTTGGTTTTAAAAAAAGGTCAGAAATACTGTCCCTGATAGCCAAAGCACAGGCACTACTCGTACCATCGATTTGTTTTGAAGGTATGCCGATCACGATTCTTGAGGCTTATTCAGTCGGAACAGCTGTGCTCTGCTCAAATCTAGGCCCACTCCCCGAACTGATTATCCCCGGCAAAACAGGACAAACTTTCGATCCCCACAACAAAAACGATATCATCCAATGTTTAAGGGAGTGGAGTACAAAAACGACAAATGAAAAAGATGAGATAAGAAAGACCTGTATTGCTTACTATTTTAGTAATTTTACTCCTGAAATAAATGAAGCGAAATTATTAGCGATCTATCAAAACGCTATTCACGATAAAAAATTGAATAAATGAGTATCATTGTATTAGATAAACTGGGTCTAGCGCCACAAATCCAAGCTGTACTGGAAACAATTTATGATCCTGAACTGAAACCCGCAAATATTGTGGATTTGGGGCTTGTATATGAAATCATTACGAAGGAAGAGGGTATTGCAAAGATTGTAATGACGCTGACTGCTCCTGGCTGCCCCGTGGCAGGCGAAATCATGAATGAAGTTCAAGAAAAAGTTGCTGCCGTAGCAGGTGTCAAAGAAGCATTGGTCGAATTGACATTTGATCCACCCTGGACAAAAGACATGATGTCGGAAGAAGCAAAACTAGAGTTAGGGTTTTTGTAAAATTCAATAGTTCATAATAATAAAGAGGGATCCTACAGTACTGTAGGATCCCTCTTTATTTGTGACCACTCATTTAAGAGCGCCTCTATCATCCGGAAGCGCTAATTGGCCTGATTATTTTCCAGATCACTCAACTTTTTCAAAGGCTTGGAGCTATTGGTATCCGTACCGAAAAGTAATTTCCACAGATTACGGGACTCTTTGGTCAATAGTGGGGATACAATGGAAAGAATCAGAACATATACAACCACAAAGGATTGAATAACGGGCAATAAAGCCCCTGCTTTACCAATATTTGCCATGATAATGGAAAACTCTCCCCGCGCAGACAACGTAAAGCCAATATCAAAAGAAGTTTTAGGTTTCATGCCCGAAAATTTAGCTGCAAAATACCCCGATGCAAGATTACCCATCACCGTCACCAGCGCTGCAATCGAAGCCCAAAATACAGCCCCCCCAAGCGACATAATATCAATAGACAATCCGAAACTAAAGAAAAACATCGCTCCAAAAAAGTCCTTATAAGGCAGTACCATCGATTCAATCTTTTTAATGTATTGCGAATCTGCCAACACCAAGCCAGCCATCAATGCCCCAATAGCCTCCGCAACATGGATGGTTTCAGAGAAACCTGCCACAATAAAAAGTAAGGCAAAGATGATCAATATAAATAATTCAGAAGTTTTCTCCTTCAATAAGCGATCAATCGCAGGCACCAGTTTTCTGCCCAAAATCAAAAAGGCCAATATAAATCCCAAGGCTAGTAAGGACGTTCCTGCTACCGTCCAAAACGAACTGCTTCCTGTCAGTATCAAGCCTGAAAGGAAAGAGATATGCATCGCTATAAACAGATCATCGAACATAATCATCCCCATGATGACCTCAGTCTCGGGGTTGGCCGTGCGTTTGAGATCTGTAAGGACCTTTGCGACAATGGCCGTGGAAGAACTCGTCATGATACCGCATAAGACCATCATCTCCTTAAATGGCATATCCATTAGCCATCCGATCAACAAGCCTGAGGTAAAGTTCAATAAGACGTAAATTGTCCCGCCTGTGACAATTGCTTTACCGGATTTAATAAGGCGATTGACCGAAAACTCAAGTCCTAGGTAGAACAGCAGGAATAATACGCCCAACCGTCCCATGAAATCTATAAAGGGTTTACTTTCTGTAAATGTTAAATCCACCAGACCAACCTGCGGAGCGTGCTGTCCCAAAACCATTCCTATAATAATGAAAAATGGAATAACAGAAAACTTAAGCTTATTGGCTATTAGGCCAACAATGGCAACAAGTCCTACAGCGATTCCAATTTCCAGTATTAAGGTATGTGATAGCATAAATTACAGTAAAATTTCCTTCAAAAGTTTAATATTATTCTTCTTTCCAGCAATGACAAGTGTGGTACCTGGGCTAATCAAATAAGACGGTCCTGGATTGATAACCGTATCATCATCCCGTATCCCAGCAATAATCGATGCACCTGTACGTTGACGAACTTCCAGCTCTCCAATCGTCTTTCCGGCCCCCTCATTTTTGCCTTCCACTTTGTACCATTCAATGCGTAAATCGTCCAAAGCAACTTCAATTGTCTCCAAAGCTTTAGGCTTGTAGGACAAACCACCGATAATACCCGCAATCTGACGGGATTCATCGTCATTAAGTGTCATGACACAACGTGACTCATGTTCCTCGTCATCATAGCGATAAAGTTCCCGTCTGCCATCGTCATGGATAACAACAACCATATTGTCTCCCGCATCGGTTTCAATTTGAAATTTTTTTCCAATTCCAATCAGATCGGACTCTCTTACAATAGACATAATCTTCTATTTAAATAAATACTAATAATATAAGCTTCATAACGTTGTTTACAACAATTACGAAAACAAGCTAAAGGTTCTTTCTAACAAAAAAACAAAGACTTTTAGAAAAAACAGCATCAGCCCTTAGCTACTAAAACACAAATTTACCCAAAAAATCAATCTTAAACGAATCCGCTGGTATCTGACGGGATGGGCTACAAAGACCAAATTACCCCAAAATACTAAAAAAAGAGCAGAAAAACGACCCTTTTAACCGATTTCATCCCTTTTTTCGACGTATGGCATCTTGATGACACAACTGAACAACATAAAAGCGCTCGACGCACACATGTTATTAACGATCGGAATCCTAGGCGAACAAATCAGCTTCCATTAGCTCCAATTTTTCATTACAAAACCCCATTTCTATAACGTTTTCGTAGTTCGTGCAATCGTTTGTTCCAAGAAGCAATAGAATTGCCAACGCTTTATTTCTTTATAATTGCCGCATTAAACACTTACTGAATCTAAATTACACACCTATGGTCAAAAAGAGTCATCTCATCCTTCTGACACCATTATCAATTTTGTCATTAGCGGCACCTATTTACGGGGTAGCAAATCCACGTAATTTGGTTGCAATAACCAGTCGTTCACCCTTCCAGCAAGTCGTCTCCGGAAAGGTCGTTGATGAAACGGGGAAACCAATAAGCGGTGTTACCGTTTCTGAAAAAGGTAAAGCAGCAGCAACTACAACCAATCAAGACGGTATCTTCTCACTGAACGTCAGTTCAAAAAGTGCCATCCTAACATTTAACTCGATCGGATTTACGGCGAAAGAAGTCTCTGCAGCACAAGCATCACAAATAACCTTGACAAAATCCGAGGATGTTTTGGATGAAGTTGTGGTCGTAGGTTATGGTAAACAGAAAAAGAGCGATTTGACAGGAAGTATCGCTACAGTGGAAGCAAAATCCCTGGAACGAATAAATTCACCGAATGTTGTCGATAAACTTCAAGGTAAGATTTCTGGTTTAGCGATCAATTCCGGTTCGGCCAAACCTGGCGAAACAGCTTCTATCAATATCCGCGGTGAGAACTCGATTTCGGCGTCCAATGCACCCCTAATTATCCTGGATGGAATTCCTTTTAGTGGTTCCCTGGGTGATATCTCTTCCAATACAATTGCCAGTATCTCGGTACTGAAAGATGCTTCATCCACCGCAATCTATGGTTCAAGAGCTGCGAATGGCGTTATCCTCATCACCTCAAAAAAGGGTGCCGCAGGGAAAGCACGCATCAATTATAATGGCTATTTTGGGGTTCAAAGTGTAGAACGCCGTCTTAAATTGATGAACGGTCCACAGTACATCCAATTTATGCGTGATTACCAGGCTTCGAAAGGAAAAACCGGCGATCAGCTCAACCCAGAAAATTATCTTTTTGCCAACGTATTAGAACAATACAAAAAAGGGGAAGAAGTCAATTGGCAGGACGAAGTATTCAATAGTGGCGCTCCCATTCAGGAACATCAACTCAGTTTTTCAGGTGGAACGGATAAATCCGATTATTATGCATCTGTAAGCTACCTAAATCAAGATGGTGTGGTAAAAAACACGCCCTACGAAAGATATAATGTCAATCTAAACCTCAACCAAAGTTTAAGCTCTTGGTTAAAGCTAGGAATGACCATGCAGGCTTCTCAAGGGAACCGTGACGGCGTACAGCCTAACCTCGAAAGTGTTGTAAAACTTTCCCCTTACAGTAAAAACCGTGATGCCGATGGCACTGCTGTAACGTACCCGATGTACGCACAAACGCTGTGGGCACACCCTTTCGCAGACGAAAAAGGCCAATGGGATCAGACCAGAAGAACGGTCTATGCGAATACTTGGCTTGATGTGAAACTTCCTATTGAAGGATTAAGTTTCAAAACCACCTTCGGAACAAACTATCGAAATATTAACGAAAACTCCTACTATGGCTCAAATACGGTCACAGGACGCGGTGTGAACGGTACCGGATCAATTTACAATGAGCATTTCTGGGACTGGACCTGGGAAAATCTCTTGACCTATGACCGTACCTTTGGTGACCACAAAATCAATGTCGTGGGCCTCTATTCTTCCCAGAAAACAAATTTGAAAACTTCTAGAATGAATGGAGACGATTTTGTATCAGATGCCGGATATAACAACATGGCTTCTGCCTCTAAAAATCTTAAGATCGAATCCAACCTCCAAAATACAGCGATGATTTCCTACATGGGAAGAATCAACTATGCCTTTAAGGATCGCTACCTATTAACCTTAACAGGTCGTTCGGACGGTTATAGTGCATTTTCTGTAAACAACCGATATGCATTTTTCCCATCCGTTGCAGGAGCCTGGGTGGTTTCTAAAGAAGGAAATGTGCAGGACTATTTCGACTTGTTAAAACTTCGTGTTTCTTATGGTAAAAATGGAAATCAGGCCGTATCACCTTATCAAACTTACGACCGTCTGACCAACGTCGATTATATCTATGGTCTTGACCCAGTCAAAGGACTTGTGATGAATTTCAATGGACGTGGAAGCAATCTAACTTGGGAAACGACAGCTTCATTAAACCTTGGTTTGGATTTTGGTATTCTCAAAAATAGACTTTCAGGAACGATCGATTACTACTCCTCAAAAACATCGGATCTTTTATTAAGTGAACAGGTCCCTGTCATGAACGGCTATAACACCATTTTAACCAATATCGGTGAAACTTCCAACAAAGGGATAGAAGTTACCTTGAATGCCATACCTGTCAAAAATGACAATTTCCAATGGAATGTAAATACAACCTTTGCCTATAACAACAATAAAATCACCAAACTGCGCGCTGACGGAAAAGATGATTTGACCAATGCCTGGTTAATCGGAAAGCCTATCCGTATTTTCTACGATTATAAAGTCATTGGTGTATGGCAAGAGGGCGACGACATCGCAAACTCCTATCAACCTAAAGCGAAACCTGGCGATGCCAAGTTAGCAGACCTCAACAACGACGGTAAAATCGATGCCAATGACCGTACCGTGATGGGGAACAAAATATCACCTTATACACTCGGTATTGGCAATGATTTCACGTACAAAAATTTCTCCCTGTCGTTCTTTATGAATGGGGCATTTGGTGGAACGAAAATAGATGATTTCAAAAACATCGAACGTTTCTTACCTAACAACGGCGCCAATTATCTTGCTGACATGCCTTACTGGACACCGGAGCGTACAAACACAGACATCCCATCCCCTGGATACACGCCAGTAAACAACCATACGTATTATATCAATTCATCCTATTGGCGAATTAGGGACTTTAGCTTGGGCTATACCTTTGATGGCGATTTTCTAAAAAGATTGAATCTCTCTTCCATTAAAGCATTTATTAACGCCCGTAACCTCTATACATTCTCCAAAATCAAAGGTTACAACGTAGAGGCATTGAGCGTAAGTTCGACCACAGGTAATCCAACAACGACAAATATTGCCAGTCCTTATCCTGTTGCGAGAACATTCTCATTGGGAGTAAATGTCCAATTCTAAACACATCAAGATCATGAAGAAAAGAAATACAACTTTATATACAATTCTAGCTGGCCTAAGCTTACTTTTTACAGGCTGCAGCAAGAACTTCTTAAATGAAGACACCAGCAGCTTTCAGTCACCTGATAATACCTATATTAATACCAAAGGCTTCGAAACTGGACTAAACGGTTTATACTCTTATGCCCGCATGGAATTCCTGACCTGGAACGGTAGTATCTTTTCCCAAGGAGCAACTCCACAGGAGGCGTTACAGGTCGGAACAGATATCGTTGCTATCAAAACCACAGGTACAGACGCTACATTGGCTCCATTCAGCAATTATACGCTAAATCCTGCTTCCTCTTATGTCCGCAATTATTGGAAATATGCCTACGGATTTATTGGCAATACCAATACCATCCTCGAGGCTTTAAAAAAGGATGGTATTAGCTGGACAGACAAGGACAACGATCCAAAACGTGTGGAAGCAACGGCTCGTTTCTTCCGTGCCTACAGTTATCGCTACTTAGTCAATCTGTACGGCGATGTGCCTTGGGTGGACAAGGTATCCGAAACACCCCGTCGTGATTTCACGCGTACACCAAAAGCTGAAATCTTGACGCACATGATTGAAGACCTTAAGTATGCAAGTGAAAACCTGCCCGACAATCCAGGAACAATTCAGGAAGGTAAATTGACGAAATGGGCAGCTTTACACTACCTGGCAGAAGCATATATCGAAGCTGGACAGCCAGATTTAGCTGCAGAAGCTGCCAACAAAGTGATTCAAAGTGGCTACTTTAAATTGAACGATCAACGTTTTGGCGCCGAAAAAGATAAACCTGGGGATTATTTCCACGATATGTTTATCGAAAACAATCAAAATCGCGGTTCCGGCAATCAAGAAACGATCTGGGCCATCCAATTGGAATACAATACACAAGGGGGCGGCGACCGCTACACGGATTGGAGTAAACGTGCCTGGGTGCCTTTCTATTCACAACAAAAAGGATTTGCCTTGGCCGACTCACTTGGTGGAAGAGGGCTTGGACACGTGCGCCCTTATCAATGGTGGCTGGATAGCTATGAAAAACAAGATGTCAGAAATTCAGCTTTCAATATCAAACGCGATTGGTATTATAACGATCCTTCCGTCCCTGAACTTTATGGTAAGAAGATCGTACTTACCGACGCGATCAAAGAATCAGGCAATGTATTCCCGACAACAACCAAATTTTTCTACGGAAAGACAGCTGTTGACCCTGCATTTGAAGGAAATATGAAGGACCGTGTGAAAGTACGTTTGGCAGAGACTTACCTGCTATTGGCTGAAGCATACTGGCGCGCCAATAAACCGGCACAAGCTAAAGACGCCATCAATGCTGTCCGTACCCGTGCAAAGGCATCATTAATCGATGCCACAGCAATCAATGCTGATTTGATTCTCGACGAACGTGCCCGGGAGCTTATTGGTGAGGAAATGCGCCGTATGACCCTTGCCCGCTTTGGTGAGGATATCTTTTTACGCCGCGTACAAACATTAAACACACAATCAAAAAATGTGGTGAAAAAAGAATTTATTCTTTGGCCTATTCCACAAGAAGTTATTGACAGTAACACTGGTGCAGCCTTCCCGCAAAATCCGGGATACTAAACCTTCCAAAAACCTCCATATTCCCAAAAGGTCATGGAGGTTTTTCCTTTATAACTTTGCGTCAACTAGCTTATAGGTCCCATCTTCCCGGATCTGACTACGGCCAATGGTTATATTTTTAGAATGATAAAACAAAAAAATCCAGCCTGCTGGTGCGCCTTCTGCCCAATACTCCTGACGCAAGGCTTTGGAGCGCCGACCATCGAAATCATATTTGGCGACATAATTATGGAAAATTTCTTCAGGCTCAGGTAATACATCTCCGCCAAAGAAATAGTGCTGATCATCCGTTTGAATATGAAATGCCTGATGATGCGCGGTATGTCCACCGTTGAGCGCATAGCTGATTTCATCATTTATTTTTCCTTCACCTTCCACCAGTACCAAATTTCCACTGCGTTGAATCACATCAAAAATCTCGGTCCTGTATGAACTGGAGATGCCTGAATAGGCGTCTTCCCATTCGCCACGTTGAACAATATATTCAGCTTCAGGAAATGCGATACGTCCAGTTCCGTTTTCAAATGTGACCATCCCACCGGCATGATCCTTATGAAGATGGGACATCAGTACATATTTTACATCTTCGGGTCTAAAGCCAGCCTTACGGATATTATGATGCAGCTGTAGCACAGCACTGTCATCAGTATAGCCAAGGCCGGTATCACAGAGAACAAGTCCGGAATTAGTTTGGATCAAGAAGGGATGGACATGGATAAACATCGCCCCCGGTCGGTCCTTAGGGTCGTCTAGAAGTGGGTCAAAGGGAATAAATTTTCTACTCTTGTCTACGGAAAAAGAACCTTCATATAAAGAATAAGCCTGCACCATATTTAAAACATTGGGAATATGCACGTTAAGCAACAGCGGATCAATACCGGGTTTAGGAATTAGGTAAGTCCAGCCTTAAAACGTATATTTACACTTAAAATATTGTGCAAAGATATGCAAAAAAGGTGGGTACTAAAATCTAAAACTGATGTCAAAATAACCAACAAACTGCGCGAGGAATTAAACATCAACACTGTATTGGCAGAGTTGCTCGTGAGCAGAGGAATTGAGACTTTTGACGAATCAAAGCAGTTTTTTAGACCCCAATTATCGGATTTGCACGATCCATTTTTGATGCGGGACATGGAGAAAGCCATCACCCGTATTATCCAAGCCATCGGCAACAAAGAAAAAATTCTGATCTATGGAGATTATGACGTAGACGGTACCACAGCGGTAGCCGTTGTTTATAGTTTTTTCAGGGAATTTCATAGCCAGCTGGAGTTTTATATACCAGACCGCTATGCCGAAGGTTATGGCATCTCTACACAAGGCATCGACTATGCCGCAGCAAATGGTTTCAGCTTAATTATTGCATTGGACTGCGGCATCAAGGCAGTCGATAAAATAGATTACGCAAATAGCAAAGGAATTGATTTTATCATTGGCGATCACCACCTTCCCGGTGAAGAACTCCCCAAAGCCTATGCCGTATTAGATCCCAAGCGTGCAGACTGTGAATATCCCTATAAAGAACTTTCAGGTTGTGGAATCGGCTTTAAAATTATTCAGGCTTTTATATTGACCAACGGCATGGATATCAATGCCTGCTATCAATTTTTGGATCTTGTGGCCGTGAGTATCGCTTCGGACATTGTTCCGATTACCGGTGAAAATAGAATACTCAGCCACTTTGGCCTTATTAAACTTAATACGAATCCCTGCGTCGGACTAAAGGCACTGATTGACTTATCAAATAATCGAACGAAGATCTTTACAGTTAATGACATTGTGTTCCAGATCGGCCCACGCATTAATGCTGCGGGCAGAATAGACCATGCCAAAGACGCCGTCAAGCTTTTGATTTCCAAATCGCTACAAGAAGCCAAAGACTTCAGTTCGAGCATTGACGATCAAAACAATGTCCGTAAAGACTTTGATCTCAAAATAACAGAAGAAGCGCTGGCACTCATTGAGGACAATGCCCTACTTAAAAGCCGCAAATCCACTGTATTGTATAAAGCCGACTGGCACAAAGGTGTCATTGGTATTGTAGCTTCCCGCCTGACCGAAAAATATTACCGTCCGACGATTATATTGACAGAAACAAATGGTCATATTGCAGGTTCCTGCCGTTCGGTACTGGGTTTTGACTTGTATGAAGCCTTAAGCGAATGCGCCGATCTATTGGAGCAATTTGGTGGTCATAAATATGCTGCCGGACTAACGATGTCCTTAGATAATGTCACCCTATTCCAAGATCGTTTTGAGGAAGTGGTATCGCGACGTATCAGCCCTGAAATGCTGACCCAAGAAATTTTGATCGATGCTAAGCTAGCATTGAAGGATATCGATGCTAAATTCTTCCGTATTCTCCAGCAGTTTGAACCTTTTGGCCCTCAAAATGAATCTCCTATTTTCCTCAGTAAAAAGGTAAATGCAGTAGGACAAGCTTTTATTGTAGGCACCAATCACCTCAAGATGACCGTTGTTCAAGAAGACTCTCCTTCATTTGACTGTATCGGTTTTGGACTGGCAGAACATATCACACATATCAATTCCGGACAAAGTTTCGACATCTGTTACAGCATTGAAGAGAATGTGTGGCGCAACAAAAGAAACTTACAGCTAAACATCAAAGGGATTAAGTATTAGTATTGCAATAGTAAGAAGATATTAAATATATTTACACAAGATTTGGTCAGGCATAAAACCCTCATACTGGATTAGATACCAGGCATGAAAGAATGGTGAGGGTTCTTAAGTAGTCCTATTGAACAGATACATATAACACAAGACACTCCACGAAGATGATTTTAAAGGCAGAACATCTCATAAAAAAATATAAGCAGCGCACCGTTGTCAACAATGTTTCCTTCCATGTGGAACAAGGAGAGATTGTCGGGTTATTGGGTCCTAATGGGGCAGGAAAAACGACCTCATTCTATATGATTGTTGGTCTTATCAAGCCCAATGAAGGCAAAGTATTCCTCGACGATCAGGAGATTACACAGGATGCGATGTACCAACGTGCCCAACGTGGGATAGGTTACCTCGCTCAGGAAGCATCGGTCTTCCGGAAGCTCTCCGTAGAAAACAACATCCTGGCTGTATTAGAAATCCACTATCCGAATAAAGAAGAACGTTTGGCAAAACTGGAAGAACTACTCACAGAATTCAGCCTGCACCGTGTCCGCAAAAACAGGGGTGATTTGTTATCCGGTGGTGAGCGTCGACGTACCGAAATTGCGCGAGCATTAGCTGCAAATCCATCTTTTATACTTTTGGATGAACCTTTTGCAGGGGTTGACCCAATCGCCGTAGAAGAAATTCAGACAATCGTAGCCAAGCTCAAAACCCGTAATATCGGCATCTTAATTACCGACCACAACGTACAGGAAACCCTATCTATTACGGACAGGGCCTACCTCCTGACCGAAGGAAAGATTATGCTGACGGGTACACCTGAGGAAATTGCAGATAATGAGCTTGCCCGTAAATTTTATCTCGGTCGACATTTTGAATTAAGAAGGAAAAAATTTTAAAGATTAAAGAATCTCTCCCCCTATGGCCTTATTAAACTCCATTTTTACTTGGTTCATGAAAAAAAGAATTCACCAGATTGAACTTTTCATGAAATACCCACACGATGTACAAGAAGAATGGTTTCAGAGTTTAATTGCCACTGCTGAAGCTACGGAATGGGGGAAAAAATACGATTATACAAGTATATTAACGCCAGAAATCTTCAAAGAACGCGTCCCTATACAGGACTATGATGATATCAAGGGCTACGTTGATCGCATGATAAAAGGCGAACAGAATATCCTGTGGCCTTCTGATATCAAATGGTTTGCCAAGTCCTCAGGTACCACATCTGATCGTAGCAAATTTATTCCCGTTAGTGAGGAAGCACTCGAAGAGTGTCACTTCCAGGGCGGTAAAGATATGCTTACAATCTATTGCCATAATAGACCCGAAAACCGCGTATTTACGGGAAAATCTGTTGTTATTGGTGGTTCTTCACAAATCAACAATTTTAGTCCGGATTCCTACTACGGCGATCTTTCATCAATCCTCATCCGTAACCTTCCTTTCTGGGCAGAATTTAAGCGAACGCCCAATATGGAGGTTACTTTAAATCCAAACTTTGAAGAGAAAATTGAACAGATTGCCCAAATTACACTCAAAGAAAACGTAACGAGTCTAGCTGGTGTACCGACATGGAATATTGTTATGGCCAAGCGTATTCTTGAGATTACGGGCAAAGACAACCTCTTGGAGGTATGGCCAAATCTAGAGTTTTATGGGCATGGCGGAGTGAGCTTCAAACCTTATCGCGAGCAATTCCAAAAATTGATCCCTTCTGACAATATGTATTATCTAGAGAATTATAATGCCTCAGAAGGATATTTTGGTCTACAAGATCAATCTGATTCGGAAGATCTTCTGCTTATGCTAGATTATGGTATTTATTACGAATTCTTACCTACTGAGCGAATGCACGAAGAAAATCCGTCAACCTTACGTTTGGATCAGGTGGAGCTTGGCAAAAACTATGCATTGATCATTTCAACGAATGCTGGCTTGTGGCGTTATAAAATCGGAGATACCATCAAGTTTACGTCATTATCTCCTTATCGTTTTCAGATCTCCGGACGTACCAAACAATACATTAACACCTTTGGCGAAGAGGTTATTGTTGACAACGCCGAACAGGCCCTGGCCGAAGCGAGCAAGTTGACACAGGCTCGTATAAAAGATTATACTGCTGGGCCTGTCTATTTTAAAGATGCCGAAGCCGGAGCACATGAATGGGTGATAGAATTTGAACAACAACCCAATGATTTTAGGCGTTTTTGTGAAATATTGGATGCTAAACTCCGTGAAATCAATTCGGATTATGACGCCAAACGATTTAAGAATATGGCGCTCCGACCGCCTATTGTACACAATGCACCCGAAGATACGTTCTATAAATGGATGAAATCAAGAGGTAAGCTAGGTGGACAAAATAAGGTTCCAAGATTGAGCAATAGTCGCGAATATCTCGACCCGCTATTGAAAATACTAGCCGAATAATACGGCGTACCGAATGAAAAATTCCACATACTGACCGAATAATAGGGTGGTCTCCGGCTGGAGATTAGCCAAAATTTTTGGATTCCCTTATTTTGGCTAATCTCGTATTGCTGAATTTTGTTGTTTTAAAGAACTGCTGTGAGTTCGTCTAATTGATAAGCTCAAGAAAGCTTAGACTATAATGGAGGTTTGTTAAGGTTTAATTGCCGTTTTATATAAAAAAACAAAAAAACCAAGGATAAAATTCATAGAAATACCTTTCTTCTGAACTTCAACTTCACCCTGTAACACTGAGCGATTATCGCCTGATGTTACTTCACTACTTTTGTTAAGACTGTGAGTCAATTCCATACTAAGTTTATTTTTATGATAAGTGATTTTATAGCGTTACTGCGGACCAGAAAGCCCATCTATAGGACCGCATTCTGTATAGCCAAACTTTATGCCACAATATCAAATCACCGTGTTAATTAATAAAAAATTAACACATTTAATTATTAATACGGGCTAACCGAGAAATATGAAGTAAAATTCTTCCATTTCAAAAAAAAGTGTAGTAAAATAGGGAACAACTGTCCGAAATAAAAGGCATATCAAAGCGGGTAAATTATCCGGGTATACGTGCAACTTATATTTCATTTTTTTCCTAACTTAGCCTAAGTAATTAAAAAATAAGATGAACGCGACAGAGAACTATTCAATTCGCGTAGAGCCAACTCAAAATTCAAGACTCTCGCAAGTAGATTTCGACAATCTAAAATTCGGAAAGATTTTATCCGACCA
>PJUA01000126.1_pt1 | contig 74790 bp, 67 predicted proteins | sample 1512151 | NCBI WGS metagenome assembly PJUA01 (sample SAMN08177678, study PRJNA422409) | Soil metagenome, whole genome shotgun sequencing project. | isolation source: Soil enriched on filter paper: beechwood xylan treatment | place: USA: Madison | collected 2015-01-15
CGTCACCTCGTCGTTGCACTTGCTGGCGTTGCACGACGCGCACGCGGGCGCGATGTTGTCGAGCGTGTACCGGCCGCCGCGGGAGATCGGCAGGACGCAGTCCCGCTGCAACGGGACGCCGGCTGCACCGCAGTACGCGCAGCCGCCCCACGCCGCGGTGAGCGCGGCCCACTGCTCGGCGCTGAGGTCGTGCTCGACCGCGTCCATGCGTCGCTTGCGGCGCGCCGCGTACCGCGCCTTGCGCGTCCCTTTGGCCGGCATGCACCGAGGGTATCCAGCGGCACGACGCCATCCCCGACGGCCCGCCGACGCCGCGCGGAGTCCGCGCGCCGCCGCTCCGACCGGACCCGGCAGGGTCGGGCGGAGCCCGAGGTCAGGTCGGTCGACTCGGGCGCGCGGTCGCCGTGCGCGTCCCGGTCCGGCACGTCGCGTCAGACGGTGATCGTGGCGGAGCGGCCGAGTGCCGCGAGCGCGCGGGTCTGCCGGTCGGCGTCGTCGGGGACGGGGAGCGCGGGGCCGCACACCCCCGACGTGTAGAGCATGTCCCCCATGGCCGCGACCATGCCCTCGATGGCGTCGAGGCCCTCGTCGTCGAACTGGTACGCGCGACCGTCGGCGGCGGTCACGTCCCACCGGTGGGCGACCATGTCGAACCCGTAGAACATGTCGACGGTCGCGCCGACGGTCGTCCGGGAGCCGAGGGAGTCGTACTCGCGCTCGACGAGCCCGGGGTCGGCGAGCAGCGCGCGGACGGCTGCGGTGTGCGTGCGCCAGGCGGCGGGCGGGTCGGTCAGGTCGGGCCGGGGCGGCAGGTCGGCGCCGTGGGTCGCGAGGAACTCGCGCTGGGTGTCGACGAGGTGCGCGACGACGTCGCGGCCGGTCCACCCGGCGCACGCGGAGGGCGCGTCCCAGGCGTCGGACGAGACGGCGTCGAGCGCCGCCTGCATGCCCGCGGCGCGCTCGGTGTAGGTGTCGAGGGTGGCGTTGTCGGTCATGACTGCGACGCTAGGCGGACGCGCGGGAGGTGGCTTGATGAAACCCGACAGGGCCGTCGACGAGGTCGAGCGGGCGCACCTCGTCGACCCCGACGACCGCTCGTTCCGGATCGGTCGGTGGGGGCCGGAGGCGGACCTCGCGGACCTGGTGCGGCGGTACTGGGTACCGACGTGGGACGTGCCCGACGGACGGCTGGCGGTGCAGCGGGTCCTGCAGTACCCGGTGTGCCTGGTGGTGGTCGCGGACTCGTACGCGCGGTTCTACGGGGTCGCGCCGGGCCTGTCGTCGACGACGCTGCGCGGCACGGGCTGGGCGGTCGGCGTGATGCTGCAGCCCGCGGCGGGCGCGCTCCTCACGGGCGGCTCGGTGGCCGCCTGGACGGGCCGCCACGGGGACCTCGGCCCGGCCCTCGCGACGTCGGCGGCGGACGTCGACGCGCTGGTCGCGGGCGTGCACGACGACCTGCGCGACGACCCGACGGACGTCGGCCGGCAGCACGTCGCGACGGACCGTGTCGGCGCGTTCCTGCGCCGGTTCCTGCCGGTCGACGACGAGGGCCTGCTGGTGAACGCCGTGGTCGACGCCGTCGAGGGCGACCCGGACCTGCTGCGGGTCGCGCAGCTCTGCGAACGCTTCGACGTCACCGAGCGCACGCTGCAACGCCTGACGCGCCGACGGCTGGGGCTGTCGCCCAAGTGGCTGGTGCAGCGGCGGCGGCTGCACGAGGCCGCGGGCGGCCTGCGGGCGGGTGGCACGACGGTCGCCGACCTGGCCGCGTCCCTGGGCTACGCCGACGAGTCGCACCTGTCTCGCGACTTCCGCCGCGTCACGGGCATGACCCCGGGCGCGTTCGCGTCCCGCTTCACGGACGCCTGAGCACCGCACCGACGGCCCCGGCCCCGGCCCCGGCGACTCCCCCTCTGGCGCCGAGGTCGTCACTTCGTGCCGAGCTCGCCGGCTCCAGGTGACGACCTCGGCCACCGCCGACGAACTCGGCCACGACCGACGACCTCGACCGCGGACGGCGAGCCGGTGCCCGCCCGCCGGGCCACCGGAACCCGCGGCGCAGGACCGGTGAGTCGTCCGATCTCTTGACATCCCTCCGGCGCCCGGCCACCCTGAACCCCGCAGCACCGGTGACACGAGTCAACGGCCATCCGTCCTCAACGTGGAGGACCCGGCCACCGGCCGCTGCCAAGCAGTCCCCCACCGTGCCGGGGCGCACACCCCCCTGTGCCCGCACCGGCCGGACCGCTCGTCCGGTGCGCCGTCATCCAGACGTCCGCGCCGCCGCCCCGCACGCCCGACCCCGACGACGACGTCGCCGGTCCCGCGTCGCGACGAGGAGATCGGAGTTGACCGGATGTCTGCTCACGCCGAGCTGAGGAGGGTGGGGGCGAGGACGTCCCGACCCACGCTGGACCGCCGCGCGTTCGTGGCGATGGTGGTGGTCGGGGCCGTCCTGGCGTACCTGGTGCAGGCCGTGTTCCTGCCGGTGCCGCGCGCGGAGGCCGTGGCCGTGGGGTCCGGCAGCTACGCGGAGGGCACCCCGTCGGGCGGCGCCGTCCCGACCGAGTGCAACAACACCCCGGTCACCAACCCGCGCGCGCACGTGACGTCGAACTTCCCCGCCGGGGCGATCCCGACGAACGACTGGTGGACGTCGCTGCTGTGGCGCAAGTTCAGCTGCTCGTCGATCTCCGAGAACCTCATGGCCCACCCGCTCGCGTTCCACGCGTTCACCAACGGGCTCGGCGTGAGCTACCCGACGGCGTCGACGATCTCCGGCACGGCCACGGGCGTGAGCGAGTACCACTACCCCTACACCGAGGACTTCCGCATCGGCATCGCCGGTCTCGACGCCGACGGCAAGGTCGACGGCTACTCCGACTGGACCGTGAGCGAGCTGTGGACGAACGGCAGCAGCAGCCTGCGGACGACGTTCGGCCACGGCCTGCCCTTCGTCTACGCGACGAAGACCGGCGGCAACGCGACCCTCACGGGCGCGGCGGCACCGACCGTCTGGACCAACGCCAACGGGACCATCGGCTACACGATCAACGGCCACGACTACGCCGCGTTCGGCCCTTCTGGTTCCACGTGGAACGTCTCCGGCAGCACGATCAGCTCGAGCCTCAACGGCGGCGCGTTCTTCTCCGTCGCGGTCCTGCCGACCGCCCCCGGCGCGAGCACGGCCGACAAGCAGGCCGCCCTCAACGCGTACGCGCCCTACGCCCACAACCACGTGACCGGCACGAAGGTGTCGTGGTCGTACGACGAGGCGACGGCCAAGATGACCGCGACGTACGCGTTCACGACGACCGCCAAGCAGGGCTCCGGCACGGGCACCGTCTACGCGCTCTACCCGCACCAGCGCGACACCCTGTCGGGCACGACGCCGAGCGCGTACTCCTACGTCTCGCCGCGCGGCCCGATGCGCGTCGTCGTCGGCTCGTCGCAGTTCACGACCGTGACCACCTTCAACGGCGTCCTGCCGCAGCTCGCCAACACGGGCTTCGCAGCCGGCTCGGCCGACGCCACCCAGCTCAGCGGGTACATCGACCAGGTCGCGACCGGCGACCCGTTCGCGGGCTTCGGCGAGGACACCTACTGGACCGGCAAGGCGTTCGGCCGGATCTCCCAGGTCGTCCACATGGCCCACGCCACGGGCAAGACCGCCGCGCGGGACTCGCTGCTCGGCTCCATGAAGACGCGCCTCACGGACTGGATGACCGCCTCCTCCGGGGAGACGGGCCGGGCCTTCTGGTACAACCCGTCGTGGGGCACCCTCATCGGCTACCCGGCCTCGTACGGGTCGGACACCGACCTCAACGACCACCACTTCCACTACGGCTACTACGTCGTCGGCGCCGCGACCGTCGCGCAGTTCGACCCGTCGTGGGCCGCGGACTCCGCGTACGGCGGCATGGTCAACACCGTCATCAAGGACGCCGCGAACTGGGACCGCAACGACACCCGCTTCCCGTTCCTGCGCGACTTCGACATCTACGCGGGCCACGACTGGGCGTCCGGGCATGGCGCGTTCGGGGCCGGCAACAACCAGGAGTCCTCGTCGGAGGGCATGAACTTCGCGAGCGGCCTCATCCAGTGGGGGCAGGCGACAGGCAACAAGACCGTCCGTGACCTCGGCATCTACCTCTACACGACGCAGGCGTCGGCCATCGAGAACTACTGGTTCGACACCGACGACGAGGCGTTCCCGGCCGCGTTCGGCCACTCCACGGTCGGCATGGTCTGGGGTGACGGCGGCTCGTACGCCACGTGGTTCAGCGCCGAGCCGGAGATGATCCAGGGCATCAACCTGCTGCCCTCGACCGCCGGGCACCTCTACCTCGGCTACAACCCGTCGTACATCGGCCGGAACCTCACCGAGCTCGAACGCAACAACGGAGGGCCGGCGACCGTCTGGCAGGACATCATCTGGGAGTTCCAGGCCCTGGCCGACGCCCCCACCGCGCTCTCCCAGTTCCGGTCGCAGGCGAACACCTACACCGTCGAGGAGGGCGAGTCCCGGGCGCACACGTTCTACTGGCTGAAGAACCTGTCCGGCCTCGGCACCGTCGACCGGTCGGTCACCGCGAACACGCCGCTGCACGCGGTCTTCGTCAAGAACGGCGTCCGGACCTACCAGGCCGCCAACATGAGCGGGTCCGCCATCACCGTGACGTTCTCCAACGGCGTCACGCTGGCCGTCCCCGCCCGGTCCGTCGCGAGCTCGACCGGCGGCACGACCGGCGGCGACACCACCGCGCCGTCGACGCCCACCGGCCTCGGCGCGTCCGGGACGACGTCGTCGGCGACGACCCTGTCCTGGTACGCGTCGACCGACAACGTCGGCGTCACCGGGTACGAGGTGCTGCGCAACGGGAGCGTCGTCGGCACCGCGTCCGGCACGTCGTACACGGCGAGCGGCCTGTCCGCGTCGACCGCCTACACCTTCGCGGTGCGGGCCCTCGACGCCGCCGGCAACCGGTCGGCCACCAGCACGGCGATCACCGTGACGACGTCGGGCGGCGGTGGCGACACGACCGCGCCGTCCACGCCCACCGGCCTCGCCGCGTCCGGCACCACGTCGTCGGCGACGACCCTCGCGTGGTCGGCGTCGACCGACAACGTCGGCGTCACCGGGTACGACGTGCTGCGCAACGGCACCGTGATCGGCACCACGTCGAGCCGCACCTACACGGCGAGCGGGCTCGCGGCGTCCACGACCTACACGTTCTCCGTGCGGGCCTACGACGCGGCCGGCAACCGCTCCGCCGCGACCGGCGGCCTCGCCGTCACGACCAGCGCGGCGTCCACCGGCGTCGACGCGACGTCGCGGATCCAGGCCGAGTCGTACAACGGCATGGCGGGCGTCGCGAAGGAGGGCACGCAGGACGTCGACGGCGGCGAGAACGTCGCCTGGATCAGCAACGGCGACCACCTGCGGTTCGACAACGTGAGCTTCGGCAGCACCGCGCGCACGCAGTTCAGCGCACGGGTCGCGTCGGGCGTCGCGGGCGGGGCCAGCGGTCTGGTGACCGTCCGGCTCGACAGCCTCACCGCGCAGCCCGTCGGCTCCTTCGCGATCGCGAACACCGGCGGCTGGCAGACGTGGCGGACGGTCCCGACGAACATCCAGGGGGTGACCGGCACGCACACCGTCTACCTGACGTTCGAGTCGGGGCAGCCCGCGGACTTCGTCAACGTCAACTGGTTCACGTTCCAGTGAGGATCGTGCACGACCCGGTCTGACCGGGCACCACGCAGGCGCACCCCGTCGCTCCACCGGCGGGGTGCGCCTGCGTCCGCCCGGCGCTGGGCGACGGGCGCGGTGACTGGTCGAGTCGCGGTGAAACGCAGGGGCGGCACGCCCCCGGGCGGTCGCCGACGGCCGGTCAGGTCGAGTCGCGCGCGACCACGTGGAAGACGTCGTCCGGCCGGGCGGGCGGCTCGGCCGACCCGTCGAGCGCCGCGAGCACCGCGGCCGCCAGGTACTCGGCCTGCGCGTCGATCGCCTGCCACACGGTGCTGAGCGCCGGGTCGACGAGCCGTGCGGCGGGCACGTCGTCGACGCCGATCACGGCCACGTCGTCCGGCACCCGCAGCCCGGCGGCGCGCACCCCGGCGAGGACCGCGAGCGCGACCTCGTCGTTGTACGCCGCGACCGCGGTGACCGGCTCGGCCGCGGAGCGCCACCGCCCGACCGCCGCGGCGGCCGACGCGGGGTCGAGCGCGACGGTCTCGGCGACCGGCGCGGGCAGCCCGAGCCGCTCGCACGCCTGCGCGACACCGGCGAGCCGCCGGTCGGCGAACGCCGCGAGCCGCTCGTCGTCCGGCGCGGCGTACCCGATGACGCGGTGCCCGCGCTCGACGAGGTGGTCGACCTGGACGCGGCCGATGCCGTCCTGCGGGACGGAGAAGATCTCCGGGTGCGGGTCCTCGTCGAGGGCGCTGCCGACGACCTGGATGCCGGCCCGCCGCATGGCGTGCACCTCGTCGTCGGCGAACGGCTCGAGCCCCAGCACGGCGCGCGGCGTGACGGCCCGCCACAGCTCCGCGAGGGGCCGGGCGCTGCGCGCGTTGTGCACGAGCAGCGACAGGCCGCGGTCGGCGAGCTCGGTGCCGAGGTGGTCGATGAGCGTGTCGATGACCGGCCCGACGGGCCAGTCGGGCAGGACGCAGAGCACCAGGTCGCTGCGCCCGGAGCGCAGGGTCCGGGCGGCCGCGGACGGCAGGTAGCCGAGCCGGGCCGCGGTGTCCTGCACCCGCCGACGGGTCGCCTCGGTGATGGCGACGCCCGTCTTGTCGTTGAGCACGTAGCTCACCGTCGTGCGCGACACGCCGCTCTCCCGGGCGACGTCGGCACTCGTGACCCGCGGCACGGTTCCCTCCTCGTCACCCGTCTCGAACCTGCCCACCTTAGTCGCCGCCCAGCCCTGTGGGCAGGCACGACGTCCCCGGCGGCGTCACGCGGCGGTGTCAGACGATCCCGAGGTACCGGCCGACCGCGTGCTCGAGCTCGTGCAGCTCGTCCCGGTCGAGGAAGCCGACCGGGTCGCCGACGACGTACGAGGTGTCGAGGGCCCGCATCTGGTCGACGAGCAGGACGGTCGGGACGCCGAGCAGCTCGATCTCGGGCCGGAACCGTGCCGCCTGGGCGTGCGTCGACGTCGGGACGACGACCACGACGGACCACGCGGTCCCGTCGGCTGGCGCGAGCACGACGCCGTAGCGCCGGCCGCCCTGCTCGTGGCCGCGCGGCCGGCCGAGGTCGATGCGGTAGACCGCCCCGCGGATCACCAGGCGTCGGGCTCGGTCGAGAGGTCCTCGCCGGCGAGGCGCTCCATGTCGGCACGCGCGTGGCTCCACCAGAGCTCGCGGTCGAGCAGGGCCAGGCCGCGCCGGATGGCGTCGCTGGTCGACGTCCCGTCAGCCGTCGCGCGGGCGAGGATGTCCTCCTCGGCCGGCGTGGGACGGAACCCGATGGTCTTCGTCATCACCCCAGTGTTCCACATCTGTGCAACAGGTCGACGCTCCGGGAGGCCCCCCGGCACGCACCGGCCGCGGGGTGACGGGGCCTCAGCGGCCCAGCGACGCCAGGACCTCCTCCGCCCGGGCGTCCTGCCCGGTGCGGCGCAGCAGCGCCACGAGGTCGTCGGCCGCCTGCGCCCGGGTGTGCCGGTCGCGCGCGACGGTGAACCCCTCGACGGCCGACTCCAGGTGCCACGCGGCGTCCTCGGTGCGCCCCCGCCCGTCGAGCAGCCGCCCGGCCAGCCAGAACGCGTGCGCGGCGTCCGGCACCGCACCGACCCCGGCGTACGTCTCGGCCGCGCGCGCGGCGCGCGTGACGGCCTCGTCGGTCGCGTCGTCCTCGCCCAGCGAGGCGAGCAGCCGGGCGGTCGCGTCGTCGAGGTCCGCGGCGGCCCGACGGCGCTCGACGCGCAGCCGCTCCGCGAGCGCCTGCCCCTCGGGCCCGGCGGGGTCGGTGTCCGCGGTCGCGTCGTCCGCGAGCGCCGCGGCGAGCGCGTCGGCGACGTCGAGGAACGCGGGCGCCCGGCCGCTGCGGGCCGCCGACGGCGCCCACGCGACGACGACCGGCACCACGTCGCCCGGCTCGCTGCCCCCGGCCCGCAACCGTGCGACGGCCCGGGCGTAGAGGCCGTCCGCGGCGTCGTCGTCGTCGAGGACCTGCGCGCAGCGCGCGGCCTCGGCGTAGGCGTAGCCGGCGTCGACCAGCAGGCCGGCGTCCTGAGCGGTCGCCGCGGCGCGCGCGTAGGCGAGTGCGGCGTCCTCGGTGCGGCCCTCCGCGAGCGCCGTCTCGGCGAGCGCGAGGTCGTCGCGGTCCGCCCCTCCCCCGTCGGCGTCACCGCCGGGCACCCCGCCGCCGGCCGCACCGGCACGGGTCGGAACGTCGGCTGCCTCCGCACCCGCGAGCCCGCCACCGTCCGCGACAGCACCCCCGGCAACGGTCGTCGAGCCCACACCGTCCGACCCACCCCGCCGGTCGGCCGGCGGACGCGTCGCGTCCAGCAGGCCCAGGTCGAGGTCCAGGGGCGACACCGCGGGGCGCGACGCGCGTGCCTCGGCGAGCTGGTCGGCGTGCCGCGTCGAGCCGTTGCGGGCGTCGAACGCGGCCGTGAGCGGCTCGGCCTCGGCGACGGCCCACGCGTGCAGCTCGGCGAGGGTCGACACCGGCACGTCGCCCGCCCGCACGGGGTGCTCGGCGTGCTCGGGCAGCATTGCCGCGGTGCCGTCGACGACGTCCACGAGGAAGTCCAGGCGCGCACCGGGGGTCCCGGCGGCGAGCAGCAGGCGGGCGTCCTCCTCGACGGCCCGGACGAGCCGCGCGACCTGACCGCCGCGGCCCAGCAGCACGATCCGGCGGCCGCGGGCACCCGTCATCTCCCCCTTCGCGTCCGCGAGGGCCGCGACGGCCCGGCGGTGCGCGCGGGCGGCGTCCTGCGGGCGGCCCTGGTCGAGGTGCGCGAGGGCGAGGTGGGACAGCATGTCGGCGGGCTCGGACGCGCAGGTCTCCCCCGTCGCGAGGGTCTGCTCGATGAGCCGCACGGCTTCGTCGACGCGTCCGCTCGTGCGCAGGTACGCGGCGCGGTCGCCCGGGTCGCACACGACGCACTGCGAGAAGTCGTCGCGGGGCGTCGCGACCCACTCCTGGTACAGCCGCTCGGCGTCGTCAGCCCCGCGCTCGACGGCCCACGTGAACCGGGCGTGCGCGACGGCGTCGCGGCCGTTGCCGGCCAGGGCGTAGCGGCGCTCCATGTCGGCGAGGGTCGCCTCGACCTGCGCGACGGGCACGGTCGGGTACTCGGTGAGGTCGCCGACCATCCACTTGAAGTACCAGAACAGCGCGTGCCGGTCGACGTCGTCGAACAGCTCGGGACGCTCGTCCCACCAGCGCACGAGCAGCGTGAACGGCAGGAACGACTTCTCGACCTCGCCCGCCCAGAACATCGAGTCGACCAGCACCGACAGCGCGTACGCGCGCGCCGTGTCGGGCCCCTCGGCCTCGACGAGCCGCACCTGCCGCTCGGCGGCCTGCGTGCGGGCCAGCCCGTACGGCATCTGGCCGATGCGCCCGAGCTCGCGGTTGACCTCGTCGAGCGGTCGGCTCACGGGGCGTCCTCCTGGTCGTCGGTGGTGGCGCTGCCCTCAGGGTCGCGGGCGGCGTCGGGGCCGGCCGTCCCGAGGCCTGCCTCGAGCAGCACGGTCATCGCGTCGGTCATGGTCGTGGCGTCCCGACCGCGCAGCGGCTCGCCCGCGAGCAGCACGGCGGTGACGTACAGCGAGCGCAGCCCGGCCGCGAAGACGTCGGGCCGGTGGGCACCGGCGAGGAGCCGCCGGACGGTCGTGCTGGCGTCGTTGAGGACGAGGCGCCGGGCCGGTGCGGGCTCGGTCGCGAAGCCCGCGAGGACACCGCCCCACAGGTCGTCGGCGGCGTCGACCGCGGCCGCGACGCCGCGCCGGTGCTCGTCGTCGCGGTCGTCGAGCAGCACCGCGGGCAGGTCCTCGGGCGCGAACCGCCGCACGACGACCTCGACGTCCAGGTCCCGCACGGCGGCCGTCGCGGCCCGCAGGGTGTCGAGCAGCGCGAGCTCACGCCCGGGTGCCACGTGGTCGAGCACCTGCGCGACGTCCCGGGCGCGCAGCGGCCGCACGTCCCAGCCGGCGCGCGCGCCGAGGCGGCCGAGCAGGTCGGCGTCGTACACGTAGCCGGCGTTGACGACGAGCAGCCCCTGCGCGCGGGCGATGGGGGCGACGCGCCGGTACTCCTCGATGCTCGTCGTGTGCACGACCGCCCCCTCGACGGCGACCTCGGCGAGCGTGCGCGGCCCGTCGCTCGTCTCGAACGGCAGGACCTGCGCGGCGAGGTCGAGCATCTCGTCGTCGACGAGCGCGAGGGACCGGACCGCGAGGTGGTGGGTCGCGACGAGCTCGCGGGCGACGCGGGACGTCGTGCGCAGCGTCCGCACGGTCCAGTCGCGGACCTGCCCGGCGAGCGCGTCGCGCGTGACGAGCAGCGCCTCGTCGTCGTACAGCGCCTCGCGTGACGCCGTCGGCACGAGCCCGTCGGCGTCGACGACGCACCGCACGTAGAACGCCCAGTCGGGCAGCAGACCGTCGACGCGCTCGCCGACGAGCATCCGCTTGAGGTAGACGCGGTGGCGTCCGCCGCCGGGCGGGACGGCCGCGGGCAGCACGAACGCGACGCCGCTCGCGCCGGTCAGCGGGACGTCGAGGTCGATGCAGGCGAGCGGCGTGAAGCCCAGGGTCCGCTCGCAGTAGTGCACGAGCGCCCGCTCGCGCGCCGCGTCGTCGGGGTAGGTCGCGCGCCACGGCAGGTCGGGCTCGGTGACCCGGCGCCAGGCGACGTCACCGGCGGCGTCGAGCGGCACCTCGACGGCGACGTCGAGCGGCAGCAGCGACCCGAACTCGGTCGCGAGGGCGGCGACCGTCTCCGGGGCCAGCCAGTGGTCCATGTCCCGGCGCGGCCGCAGCCGCACGGTGCTGCCGACGGGTGCGTCGGGCGTGCGGTCGAGGACCGTCAGGTCGTACGTGCCGTCGGAGTGCCCGACCCACCGGACGCCGGGGGCGTCGGGGTGCGCGGCCGAGTACGACTCGAGCTCGATCCGGTCCGACACGGTGAACGCGGACAGCAGGCCGATGCCGAACTGCCCGAGGAACTCGGTGCGCCCCCCGCCGAGCTCGAGGTCGCGCTTCGAGGAGCGCCCGACCGTCGCGAGCAGCTCGCGCGCCTCGTCGGGGGTGAGCCCGACGCCGGTGTCGGTGACCTCCAGCCCGCCCCCGTCGGTGCCGCGGAACCGCACGCGCGCGGGCGCGTCGACGTCGAGGGCACGCCGTGCCGTGACCGCGTCGGTGGCGTTCTGCAGCAGCTCGCGCACGTAGACGCGCGGCCCGGAGTACAGGTGGCGGGACAGCAGGTCGACGACGCCGCGCAGGTCCACCTGGAACGACTGCGCGGCGTCGCCGCCCGTGCCGAGTGCGGGGTCGGTCACGTCAGTCCCGCTCGAGCTCCGCCTTCGCGGCGGCGGCCTGCTCGGGGTACGCCTCGTCGAGGTGCTCGAAGAACGCGAGCGCCGTCGAGAACGTGGACGCGACGTGCAGGTCGAGCTGCTCGTCGGTGAGGCCGTGCTCGTAGTCCACGGAGTGCTCCGCGTAGACGCCCAGGACGTCGTCCTCGACCCGCACGTAGAGCTTGGGCCACAGGCGGTCCGCGTTCCACGCGTTCGTGTGGCGCAGCATCGCGTCGAGGTCGGTCGCGGCGACCTGACGGTTCCAGCGCCCGCGGATCTGCAGGTACTCCTCGTTCTGGCCGAGGCGGAAGAAGTAGAAGAGGTGGCCGTCCCAGTAGCCGCCGATGTCGCCGTCGTCGTCGACGCCGTACCGCATGTCGTGCGCGTCCAGGTAGCCCGTGATGCGCTCGGCGGACAGCGGGGCGAGGTCGCCGGCGGCGAAGCCGGAAGGGCCGGTCGTCGGCTTGGTGAAGAATCCCATGGGTCCTCGTCAGTCGGTCGGGCAGGTGGCCGGTCGAGGCTAACCGAGTCCGATGTGCGCCGTCTGGGGGGATTGCCGGTGGACCTCACCCGGTCGGGTGAGTTCGCGGCCCGCGACCCCCGTCGCACCGCCGGAGTCGCGCGGCGTCGGCGCGGCCGATTTCACCCGGACGTCGGGGCTGGACGGCCGGACGCACCGGTGTCAGGACAGCAGCGACGCCATCTTGTCCGCGATCAGCACGGTGGCCCGGCGCGGCGCGAGGCGGGACAGCCGGTCGAGCATCCGGGCGTCGCGGCCGATCGTCACCCGGTACGGCCCGGTCCGGACGGCCCGGACGATCAGCGCGGCGGCGTCGGCGGGTGTCGTGAGCTTCCCGGCCTGCGCGGCGGACCGCTCCTGCGCGCCCGGGATCGTCGCGCCGGAGTTCTGCGCGATCTGCGTCCCGACGCCGCCGGGGAACACGACGGTCACGGCGACGGGCGTGCCGCGCAGCTCGGCGTACAGGCCCTCGGTGAAGAGCTTCACGGCGGCCTTGCTCGCGCCGTAGGCGGCCTGCCCGGGCACGGGGGTGAGCGCGCCCATGCTCGACACGTTCACCAGGCACGCCGCGGGGCGCTCCAGCAGGTGCGGCAGGAACGCCGTGCTCACGTGCACGACGCCCCAGAAGTTCACCGCCATGACCTTCTCGATCTCCCCGTCGGGCAGGTCGACGACGCGCGCGAACCGCTGGATGATCCCGGCGACGTTGACGACGCCGTCGACCTGCCCGTGCGCGGCGACGACCGCGGCGGGCAGGGCGGCGACGGCCGTCGCGTCGCTGACGTCGGCGGTGTGGGTGCTGAGCCGGTCGCCCGCGGCGGCGAGCCGCGCGGTCTCGGCGAGCCCGTCGGGACGCAGGTCGACGGCGGCGACGCGGGCGCCCTGCGCGAGCAGCGCGAGGACGACCTCGCGTCCGATCCCGTTGCCGCCGCCGGTGACGACGAGGACGTGGTCGCGGATCTCCATGGTGGTGTCCTTCCTGGCGGGCCTGGTGCGAGGTCCGGGTGGGCGCGTCCGGGCTACCGGTCGCGCGCCATGCGCCGGGCGGCACGCAGGCCGAAGACGGCCGCGGGGCCGATGGTCGAGCCGGGGCCCGGGTAGGTGCGGCCCATGACGGACGCGGACGCGTTGCCCGCGGCGTACAGGCCGTCGATCACGGTGCCGTCCTCGCGCAGCGCGCGACCGTCCTCGTCGGTGACGACCCCGCCCTTGGTGCCGAGGTCGCCGAGCACGACGCGGAACGCGGTGAACGGGCCGCGCTCGAGCGGCGCGAGGTTGGGGTTGGGGCGCACGGTCGGGTCGCCGTAGTAGCGGTCGTAGGCGGAGCCGCCGCGGGCGAAGTCGCCGTCGACGCCGGCCCGCGCGAAGCCGTTGAACCGCTCGATCGTGGCGCGGAACCGCGCGGGGTCGACGTCCATGCCGTCGGCGAGCTCGGCGAGGGTGCCGGCCTTGACCATGATCCCGGCCTTGGCCATCGCCTTGTTGACGCGGGGGTCCATCGCGAAGGTCCGCAGGTAGCGGCGGGCGTTGCGGGCGTCGGCGACGAGCCAGTACGGGCCGACGCCGCCGTCGCGCTCGAGCATGTGGTGCCCGAGGTCGACGTAGGACTCGGACTCGTTGGCGAACCGCTCGCCGTGGGAGTCGACCATGAGCGTGTAGGGCATGGACCGCTCGCCGACGATGAACGCGGGCGACCCGCCCTCGACGGGGGCGACCGACGCACCCCACCAGGCGTCGTCCATGAGCTCGAGCGCGGCGCCGTGCTGCTCGGCGACTGCGATGGGCACGCCGAGGTTGCCGGGGTTGCCGGACGGGTGGCCGTCGACGCCCTGGTGGCGGCGGCGCCACTCGACGTTCGACTCGAAGCCGCCGGAGGCGATCATGACGCCGAGGCGGGCGCCGACGGTCAGGGCGGTCCCGTCGCGGCGGAGCCGGACGCCGGTGACGCGCCCGTCCTCGACGACGAGGTCCTCCAGCGGCGAGTCCAGCCACAGCGGCACGTGGTGCTGCACGAGCACGGCCTGCCCGAACGCGGTGGCGAGCGCGTTGCCGATGCCGACGAGCCGCTTGCCGGTGACGGCGCCGCCGAGGGCCCGGAGGACGAACTGCGCGCCGCGCACGAACCCGCCGGGCGTGGACCAGGCGCGGCCGAGGAGCCAGACGTCGTCGGTCTTGGCGGGCAGCGGGATCGCGCCGCGCAGCGTCGTCCACCAGTCGCCGAGGACCTTGGAGTCGAGCGGCTCGATCTCGACCGCGCGGCCGATCTTCCCGCCGGGCAGCTCGGGGTAGTAGTCGGGGTAGTCGGTCGCGCGCGCGAAGACCATGCCGAACTTCTCGGCGGTCGTGACGAAGTCGTCGACGCCGTCGACGAACGCCTCCTTGCGCGCCCGGCTGGTCGCGCGGCCGGTGTCGCCGACGGTCGCCTCGAGGTAGGTGAGCGCCTCGTCGCGGGAGTCGGCGACGCCGTCGCGGGCCATGAGGGGGTTGTCGGGGAGCCACAGGCCGCCGCCGGACATCGCGGTGGACCCGCCCCACTTGTCGGTGCTCTCGACCATGAGGACGGACAGCCCCTCGTCGAGCGCGCCGAGCGCGGTGGCGAACCCGGCGCCGCCGGTCCCGACGACGACGACGTCGTACGTGTGGTCGAAGGTCTGCGACATGGGGTGCGTCTCCTCCCTAACCGGACAACACTGTCCGGATGGCTAGGCTGTCAGCATGCCTCCAGGTCAGGGACGCGTCAACCGAGGCCCCGCCGCGGCCGCCGACAACCGCCGCGCGATCCTCACCGCGGCACGACGCCTCTTCGCCGAGCGCGGGTTCCACGTGCCGCTCAGCGTCGTCGCCAAGGAGGCCCGCATCGGGCAGGGCGTCATGTACCGCCACTTCCCCACCCGGTTCGACCTGGCCTTCGCCGTCTTCGAGGACCACTTCGAGGACCTCGAGACAGCCGCGTCCGCGACCGGCCCCGACGCCTTCCACCGGCTCTGGGCGATGCTCGTCGAGTTCACCGTCGACGACGCCGCGTTCGTCGAGATGGTCGTCGACGCCCGCCGCAACGCCCCCGACTACGACGGCGACCGCCGCCTGCGCGCCCTCGTCGACCGCGCGCTCGCCACCTCGCACGCCGCCGCGACCGTCGACCCCGCGCTCACGACGGACACCGTGCTGCTCGCCTGGCGCATGTGCTTCGGCGTCGTCGTCACCGCACCCGAGCCCGACGCCGACGTCGTGCACGCCCGCGTCCGGGAGGCCCGCGCGCTCCTGCCGGCCGACTTCCGCTGACCTGCCCCGGACCGCGCCGCGGGCCGGCCCGCGAGCCGGGCCGCTAGCCGGGCCGCCGGGCTGCCGCGGCGCCGGTGTCACACCCGCGGCCCGGCCGGTGTCTCCATGCCGACCCGCCACCGACCGCCCACCCGGGGCGGCCGCCGGCGGCCCAGGAGGAGACATGACCAGCACCACCCGCGTCGCACCCGCCGAGATCACCGGCGTCTACGGCGCCGTCCTCAAGCGCGTCAGCCGGAAGATGCTCGGCGACGTGCCCGACTCCCTCGGCATCCTGTGGCACCACCGCCCCGTCCTGCGCTTCAGCCTCGGGCTCGGGATGCGGTCGTCCCGGTGGAAGGCGTGCGACGAGGACCTCAAGTCGTACGCGCACATGGCCGTCGCCTCGCTCGTCGGCTGCTCGTTCTGCCTGGACCTCGGCTACTTCGAGGCGCACGACAAGGGGCTCGACCTCACCAAGGCGAGCGCGATCCCCCGCTGGCGCGAGTCCGACGTGTTCACGCCGCTGGAGCGCGACGTCCTCGAGTACGCGGAGGCGATGTCGCAGACCCCGCCGACCGTCACCGACGACCTGTCCGCGCGCCTGCTCGACGCGCTCGGTGCCCCCGCGCTGATCGAGCTCACCGCGTGGGTCGCGCTCGCCAACCAGTACGCGCGGTCCAACGTCGCGCTCGGGATCGAGGCCGCCGGGCTCGCGGCGTCGTGCGGCCTCACGCCGCTGACGCCCCGCTCGCAGCCGGGTCGTCCGCAGCCCGCCACCGCGCAGCCCGCCGGCACGCAGCCCGGCCGCGTAGCGTCGCCCGCATGACCGACGACCCGTTCGTCGCCCACCGCAGCCTGCTGTTCACCGTCGCCTACGAGATGCTCGGCTCCGCCGCCGACGCGGAGGACGTCGTCCAGGAGACGTGGCTGCGGTGGGACGGCGTCGACGTCGACGCCCGGGCGGAGGTCCGCGACCTGCGCGCGTACCTGGTCCGGATCGTCACGCGGCTCGCCCTCAACCGGCTGCGCACGCTCGCGCGGCGGCGCGAGGACTACGTCGGCGAGTGGCTGCCCGAACCGCTGCTGACCAGCCCCGACGTGGCCGACGACGTCGCGCTCGCCGACAGCGTGTCGATCGCGATGCTCACGGTCCTGGAGACGCTCGGCCCCACCGAGCGCGCCGTGTTCGTGCTGCGCGAGGTGTTCGACGTCCCGTTCGACGAGATCGCGCACGCCGTCGGGAAGTCGCCCGCCGCCGTCCGGCAGGTCGCGCACCGCGCGCGCGAGCACGTCGCCGCGCGACGGCCGCGGCAGCAGGTGAGCCGCGCCGAGCAGGACGCCGTCGTCGCCCGGTTCCTCGACGCGGTGCGCGGCGGCGACGTCACGGCGCTGCTCGACGTCCTCGCGCCCGACGTCGTGGTGGTCGCCGACGGCGGCGGGGTCGTCCTCGCGTCGCCGCGGCCCGTGCGCGGGGCGGCCCGGGTCGCGCAGTTCCTGTCGCTGCTCGCGGCCGGTCCGGGCGAGGTCGAGCTCACGACGCTGCCGCTCAACGGCGGCGCGGGCGTGCGGATCCACCTGGACGGCGAGCAGGACACCTTCGCGACGTTCGTCGTGGAGGACGGCCGGATCACGCGGATCCACGCGGTGCGCAACCCGCACAAGCTCGGGCGGGTCGACGCCGAGACGCCGCTGACGCGGTGACGCGGGCCGTGCCGCCTGCCAGGGCGGCCGTGCGACGTCAGCTGCAGTAGTCGCAGACGCCCGTCGCCGGGAGCGTCATCGAGCACGTCGGGCAGATCGCCTCGACCCGCTCGGGGGCCGCCGCGGCGGGCGTCTTGCGGGGTGCCGCGGCGCGGCGCGGGGCGGCGGTCCGGGGGGACGACGCGCGCGACGCCCGGGGCGCGGGGGCGGCCGGCTCCGGCTCGGGGACGTCGAACCCGCGCCGACGCAGCAGCGCACCCGCGCCACCCGGCAGGTTCCCGACCTCGTCGGCGGTCGCGAGGCGACCGGTCGCGTAGCGGTGCGCGACCCCGACGACCGCCGTCACGTCGTACGTGCGCCCCTCGTGCACCAGCGGGACGCCGCCCGACGGCGCGAAGCCGTACACGCCGAGGAAGTCGTCGCGACCTCGGCTGTCGTGCTCGGCGATCGCCTGGAGGATGTGCTGAGCCGTCACCGCGGAGAACGTCGCCACGACGACGAGCCTACGTCGCGCGGACAGGGCCCCCGCCCGCGGCCCCGGTCCCCCGCGCCGCGCGACGCGAGGGACCGGCCACCGGGTCAGATCGTGCGGGGCGCCTTCGCGAGGTTCTCGACGAGCTCCGCGCGGTTCTGGCGCACCACGTACGCGGGGCGGTCGCGCTCGACGCGCCACGACTCGCTCAGCGGCGACACGTCGACCGTGTCGAAGCCGAGCGCGTCGTACAGCGCGACGACGTGCTCGACTGCCTCGGGGTGGTCGCTCGACGTGGCGAGCGCGCGACGCTCGTCGCTCCCCGCCGGGTGGCCGTCGGTCGTGATGTCCGCGGCCTGGATGTGGTTGAACGCCTTCACGACCTTCGACGTCGGCAGGTGCTCCTGCAGCAGGCCGGACGTGGTCTTCTCGCCGCGGTCGAGGACGTCGATCCGCCCGTCGCGCTCGAAGTAGTAGTTGTTGGTGTCGAGCACGACCTTGCCGGCGAGCGGCTCGACCGGGATGTCGCCGATGGCCTTGAGCGGCACGGTGACGACGGCGACCTCGGCGGCCTGCGCGGCCTCCTGGGCGGTCGCGGCACGGGCGCGCGGGCCGAGCTCGGCGACGAGGCCGTCGAGCGTCTCGGGACCGCGCGAGTTGGCGATGACGACGTCGTGGCCCAGCGCGACGACGGCGCGGGCGACCTGGCTGCCGATGTGACCGGCGCCGATGATTCCGTAGGTGGTCATGGGGGCTTCAATCCGACCGGGCCGGTCGGCATTCCCCGTGGGACCCCGCCGTCCACCTGCTGGTCGCCGCGCCGCCCGCCGGTCAGACGAGGACGACCGACCCGTCGACCGTGATCTCGTCCGCGTCGGCGTCGTCGAACCAGCGCCCGTGCTCGCCGAGGTACCGGAACCGCACCGTGGTCCCGACGGGGACCTTGACGGACGTGCTCACCGTCCCGTTCGAGCGGCGGCGCAGCGGGTGCGCGCCGGGGGTCCAGTCGTTGAACGTGCCGACCACGCTCACCGGTCCGTCGAGGGTCGACGACGGCAGCGAGAACGTCAGCGTGCAGGTGGAGGTCAGGACGGAGCGGGACTTCTTGAGCACGGGCGGGACCACACTTTCCCTCGGACGGACGACGGGCCGACGGGCCGACGGGCGCATCGTGGCGCGCTCATGTTTCGGGAAGGGCCCCGTCCTGGTGAGCACCGTGTGACATGTCGGTGACGTCGGGGGATGTCGGTGCTGCCGGGTGCCGCCGGGTGACGTCGGCGGCGCGCGCTCAGGACCGCGGCTCGAGGACGACGACCGCCGTCTCGGTGGGACGCCGGGTCGCGAACCCGTCGACGTCGTCGCCGAGCTGCTTCCACCCCTCCCACAGGCGGGCGCGCTCGTCGCCGCGCGCGGCCCGCCCGCGCACCGCCCGGGTCGCGCCCTTGAGCTCGACGGTGGCGTCGGGGTGGGCCTGCAGGTTGAGCCACCACGCGGGCTCGGGCGCGGCCCACCCGTTCATGGCGAGCGTGACGAGGTTGGGCCCGTCCTCGTAGTAGCCGAGGATGACGGTCCGCTCCTGCCCGGTCCGGCGCCCGACGGTCGTCAGCGCCATGGTCCCCCAGCGGTTGGGCTTGGGCCGCCACAGCCCGCGGCGGTGGCCGGTGAGCCGGTAGTACGCCCGGTGCACGACCCAGGCGGTCCGGACGAACCATCGCGGGGGGATCCGGGGCGACGTCGGCTGCTCGCCGGGCGTGGGTGCAGCGGTCACGTCGTCCACCATCCTCGTGTCGTCGGTCGGGCGGCAAGGGGTCGTCGGGGGCGTCGGGGCGTCGGAGGCGCTCATGCGCGCACCAGCTCGCGCTCGGGCGCGGTCGCGGCCGGCTCGGCGTCGATCTCGACGCGCGGCAGCACACGGTCGAGCCAGCGGGGCAGCCACCAGTTCGCGCGGCCGAGCAGCGTCATCGTGGCCGGCACCAGGACGAGGCGGACGAGGGTCGCGTCGACGAGGACCGCGGTCGCCAGGCCGACGCCGAACATCTTGGTCGCGGCGTCCTCGCCCAGCACGAAGGCCAGGAAGACGGACACCATGATCGCCGCGGCGGACGTGATGACCCGGCCGGTCCGCGCGATGCCGTGCACGACGGACCCCGTCTCCGAGCCCGTGCGCGCCCGCTCCTCGCGGACCCGCGACAGCAGGAACACCTCGTAGTCCATGGAGAGCCCGAAGAGGATCGCGAACATGAACATGGGGATGAAGGACACGATCGGCACGGTCGACTCCAGGCCGATGAGCCCGGCGCCCCAGCCCCACTGGAACACCATCACCATGACGCCGTAGGACGCGCCGATGCTCAGCAGGTTGAGCAGGACCGCCTTGAGCGGCACGAGCACGGACCGGAAGACCAGCACGAGCAGGACGAACGACAGCGCGAGGACCGCGCCGACGAACACGGGCAGCCGGTCGTTCACCCGGACCCCCACGTCCGCGAAGCTCGCGGTCTGCCCGCCGACGTGCGCGCGGGCGGGGCTGCCGTCGAGGGCCGCGGGGAAGACCTCGGTGCGCAGCCGCTCGACCGTCTCGGTCGTCGTGCGCTCCTGCGGTCCGGTGGTCGGCACGGCGACGACCGTCGCGACGCCCGAGGCGGGGTCGAGACCCGCGGGCACCGCCGACGCGATCCCCGGGTCGGCGCGCACGGCGTCGACCAGGCGGCCGACCGCCGCGTCGTCGCCGTTGACCTGCACCGCGACGACCAGCGGCCCGTTGGTGCCGGGCCCGAACCCCTGGGCGAGCAGGTCGTACGCCTGCCGCTGCGTCCAGTCGGCGGGCAGGGCACCGTCGTCGGGGATGCCGACGCGCAGCGCCGCGACCGGTGCGGCCGCCGCGAGCAGGAGCGCGGTGACCCCGGCGGCATAGGCGCGCGGGTGCCGGGTGACGTGCCCGACCCACCGCTGCCAGCCCGGCCCCTCCTGCGGGATGCGGCGACGACCGAGCACGCGGCGCCCGGCGAGGCCCAGCAGCGCGGGCAGGAGCGTGACGGACGCGGCGACCATGAGCAGGACGACGACCGCGATCGCGAGCCCGCCGGCCGTCATGAACGGCACCTGCGCGACGGCCAGCCCGAGGATCGACACGACGACGATCCCGCCCGCGAACACCACGGGCCGTCCGGCGGTCGCGAGCGCCCGGCTCGCCGCGTCCTCGACCGGCACGCCGTGCTCCAGGTGGTCGCGGTGCCGGGTCACGACGAACAGCGCGTAGTCGATCCCCACCCCCAGCCCGACCATCGCCCCGAGCACCGGCGCGTAGCTCGGGATGTCGACGAGGTGCCCGAGCAGCGGCATGACGCCCACGCCCACGGCGAGGCCGAGCACGGCCGTGACCACGGGCACGACGGCGGCGGTGAGCGAGCCGAACGCCACGAACAGGATGACGAGCGCCGCGACCACGCCGATCAGCTCGCCGAGCCCGCCCCCGGTCTCCTCGAACGCGAAGAACAGGTCGCCGCCCATCTCGACCCGCAGCACCTGCTCGTCCACGGCGGCGCCCGCGGACTTGAGCCGGTCCAGGTCGGCCACCGCGAGGTCTCCCAGCAGCGGGTACTGCACGCGCAGGAGCGCGACCCGGCCGTCGGCGGACACGAGCCCGGCGGCGACGGCGGCCTCCTCCCCCTGCGCGAGCGCCCCCGCCGGGTCGGTCGTGCTCAGCACCTGCGGCGTCGCCCGCACGTCGGCCTGCAGGGCCGCGAGCGCGTCCCGGGCCTCGGGCGAGGCGAAGAACGTCGCGTCGGCGTCGGCGGGCGTCACGACGACCTGCGCGGTCAGCCCCGCGCGGTCCGAGCCGGCCTGCGCGAGCAGGTCGTTCGCGACCTGAGAGTCGAGCCCGGGCACCCGGAACGAGTCCTCGAGCTCCGTGCCGAACCGGCTCGACGTCCCCAGCGCCACGACGGCGAGCAGCACCCACGCGCCGAGGACCACCCACGGGCGGCGGGCGGAGGACCGTCCGAGACGGGACAAGGTGTGCGACAGCATCGGGGCCTCCCGGTTCCGGGTGCCGACCGGTCGCCGGCACCCGCCGATCGTCGCGACGCGCCCACCGCGGCCGCATCGGCCGTCGAGCCCGTCCCGCACCGGCCGTCCGGACGGTGCACGAACGGCACCTTCGGCCGATCCGCGCCTGCCGCGCCGGTCCCTACGCTGACCCCGTGATCACCGACGTCGCCCGCCGCCTGTGGGCCGAGCCGCGCGCCCCGCACGCCCCGCGGCGGGTGTGGCGCGACGGGGTGCTGCTCGCGGTGGTCGTCGCGGGCGCGCTCGCCGAAGGGCTGCTGCGGACGTCGGTGACGTGGCGGCCGTTCGCGGTCGTCCTCACGGTCGGCCTGGCGTCGACGCTCCTGTGGCGGCGCACGCACCCGCTCGCGATGGTCACCGTCGCGTTCGGGGCCCTGGTCGTCGTCGACCTCGCGTCGCTCGCCGCCGGGACCGACGGGTCCGTCGTCCTCGGCACGACCGCGTTCGTCCTCGTGCTCGTCTACGCGCTGTTCCGGTGGGGGTCCGGCCGCGAGGTCGTGCTCGGGACCGCGGTCGTCGCCGTCGGGTTCACCGTCGGGATGGTCCGGGACTGGACGACGCTCGGCGAGGCGCTCCTCGGCGTGCTCGTCGTGACGTTCCCCGCCGTCCTGGGCGTGTCCGTCCGGCTGTCCCGCACGTCGCGCGCGCAGCGGATCGACCAGGTCCGGCTGCGCGAGCGCGAGCTGCTGGCGCGCGAGCTGCACGACACCGTCGCGCACCACGTCTCCGCGATGGTGGTCCGCGCGCAGGCAGGCCGAGTGGTCGGGGTGACCGACCCGACGGCAGCCGTCGACGCGCTGGGCGTCATCGAGGCGGAGGGCGTCCGGACCCTCGCGGAGCTACGCCTCATGGTCGGGGCGCTGCGCGACGGCGAGGGGCCCGACCTGGCCCCCGGCCGCGGGCTCGCGGACATCCCCGCGCTCGCCGCGTCGCTGGGCTCCGTCGCGCCCGTCGAGGTGCGGGTCGCGGGCGACGTCGTCGGCGTCGGCCCGTCCGTCGGGGCCGCCGTCTACCGGATCGTCCAGGAGGCCCTGACGAACGTCGCCCGGCACGCGCGCCACCCGACGCGGGTCGCGGTCGACGTCGCCGTCGAGCCGCGGCAGGTGCGCTGCACCGTGACCGACGACGGCGAGCCCGTCCTCGGCGGGCGCGCCCCCGGCTACGGCACCGTCGGGATGACGGAGCGCGTGACCCTGCTCGGCGGGACGATCCGCATCGGCCCCGGCGACCACCAGGGCTGGGTCGTCGACGCGGTCCTGCCGCTCGCCCGGGTGGCCGCGTGAGCATCCGCGTCCTGCTCGCCGACGACCAGGAGATCGTCCGCACCGGGCTGCGCATGATCCTCGACGCGCAGCCCGGCATCGAGGTCGTCGCCGAGGCCGCCGACGGCGCGCAGGCCGTCCGCGTCGCCCGCGACCTGCGGCCCGACGTCTGCCTGCTCGACATCCGCATGCCCGTCCTCGACGGCCTCGAGGCGACCCGGCAGATCACCGCCGCAGACCACGCCCCCGCGGTCGTCGTCATCACGACGTTCGACCTCGACGAGTACGTGCACGGCGCGCTGCGCGCGGGCGCCCGCGGGTTCCTGCTCAAGGACGCCGGCCCCGACCTGCTCGCCCAGGCGGTCCGCGCCGCCGCCGACGGCGAGGCGCTCATCGCGCCGCGGGTCACCGTGCGGCTGCTCGCCGCGTTCGCCGGCCGACCCGCCGGGCGTCCCCCGGCGCAGCCGCTCGACGCGCTCACCGCCCGCGAGGAGGAGGTCCTGCTGACCGTCGCGCGCGGCCTGACGAACGCCGAGATCTGCGCCGAGCTGCACATCAGCCTCAGCACCGTGAAGACGCACGTCACGAGCCTGCTCGCCAAGCTCGGCGTGCGGAACCGCGTGGAGATCGCGATGTGGGCGTACGAGACGGGCCGCGTCACGCCCTGACGCCCAGACGCCCTGACGGCGAGTGACCCGGTCACGTCCGGCGCGACCCGGCCCGGCGCAGCCGACCTGGCCTACCGGCGGACGGACCAGACCAGCGCGCCCGACCCGTCGACGGCGTGCAGCTCGACGACCTCGCCGCCGCGCCCCGCGGTCACGACGTCCCCCCGCTGCGCGGTGCCGAGCTCCCACGTCCCGTCGGACCGCTCGTAGGTCAGGGCCGGCCCCGCGACGCCGTCCGCCGGGAGCGACGCCGTCCCACCACCGGCGGCGCGCAGGCACAGCGACCCGTCCCGGCCCGCGTACGCGCTGGCACCGCCGGGCAGCGACGTGACCGCGCCCGCGGGCGGCTCGTCGCACGCGTAGACGACCTCGCGCGGCGGCGGCGTCGTCACGGTCGCGAGCACGGCCCACGCGACCAGCGCGACGGCCCCGCCCGCGGGCACGAGCCGCCGCACGGGCGGAAGCGCAGGTCGCCGGACGACCGCCAGCACGAGGGCCGTGAGGGCGAGCCCGAGCAGGCCACCGACCGTGTTGAGCAGCAGGTCGTTGACGTCGAAGGCCCGCCACGCCCACCCCACGGCAGCCGAGACCACGAGCTGCACGGTCTCGATGAGCAGCGTCACCGCGACGCACGCGAGCACGAGCGCCTCGTACCGCCAGCGCACGACGAGCGGCAGCAGCAGCCCGAACGGGACCGTCATGAGGACGTTGCGCTGCGTCTCCCACCCGCCGAGCAGGTCGGGCCGCCGCAGCGCGAGGTCGTACGCGGGTCCCGTGCCGCGCTCCATCTGCCCGATCGGCAGCGGCAGGAACGCCGCGCCCGCGAGCACGACCAGGTAGAGCACGAACGCCACCGTGGCGGCGCGACGGAGGGCGGGGGCACGCTGGTCGGTCACCGCACGAGCATGCCCGCCCGGGCCGGCGCGCCGCGTCGGCCGACGGCCGGACCGCACGTCAGCCCGCGGTCGGACCCGGCCGGACCGGGTTCCGCCCGCTGGACGGGGTAGGCCGACGGCCGTCCCCCGCGACCAGACGGCTCCGCGACCTACCCGGCGAGTCGGCAGTGCGGCCGACCCCGGCGGCCCGTCAGCGGCGCGGCGACCACCCGTCGGCGCCCGCCAGGTACGCGCGGGGCGTCCGGTCCTTCGCCTCGGCGGGCGTGAGCTGCGGGCGATCGTCCGTGACGAGCGCCCCGGGGCCGCGGTTGGCGTGCTCGGCGAAGCGCGCGTCGCGCCACGACCAGCCGCCGGAGAAGTCGCTCCACGCGGTGCCGCCGACGTGCGCGCCGATCCACGAGTCCCGCACCAGCACCTGCCCGATCGCGTTCGGGTCGTTGCTCGGGTGCCAGGGCCGGCCGAGGAAGACGGTGCCGTCGGGGGCGTCGCTCGTGAACCGGCACCGCGTGAACAGGAAGCCGTACGGGTTCGCGACCGACGTGCTCGGGGCCGTCACGTAGCCGTTGCTGGTCGTCGAGCCGCGCGTGAGCGACCGGATCTCGCACCCCTCGAACACGGCCGTCGCGCGCCCGAAGACGAAGTCGACGTCCCCCTCGACGTAGCAGTCGCGGAACGACGCGCGCGCGACGACGTCCGCCGCGGTGCTGTTCACGTACAGGGTGTCCTGGTTGCCGAGGAACCGGACGCCGTCGAAGACGAGCCGGTCGGCCCGGGTGAGGACGGCGACGGCCTGCCGGTTGGTGATCTCGGGGTGGGCGGCCTCGTCGAACGTGTTCGCGAACGTGAGGTTGCGGGCCGTGAAGTCGGCGCCGTCGATCGTCACGCTCGCGCTACCCGACGTGCCGTGCGTGCCCGAGCCGTCGGGCTTCGGCGTGCCGTTCGCGTTGTCGTAGGACACGACGACGTCCTGCGCGCGGCGCCCCGTGCCGACGAGCGTGAGGAACGGCTTGGTCGCGGGCACCTTGACGACCTCGTGGTAGGTCCCCGGTCGCAGCGCGATGACCCAGGGGCTGGTGCGCCCCTCGGGGGCCGCGTCGATCGCGGCCTGCACGGTCGTGAAGTCGGCGCGGCGGTCGGGCCCGACGGTCGCGTCGGCGCGGACGGCGGCGTGACCGCGGTCGAGCCGGTCGTCGGGGCCCACCGCGGACGCGGCCGTCGGCAGCGCCGCCGCGAGGACGGTGGCGAGCGCGAGCGCCGCCGTGAGCGTGCCGGTGGGTCGTGCTCCGCGCATGGTTCTACCCCCTCGTAGAAACCGGTTTCTCGGCCGCGGACGAACCTAGGGGGCGGTACGGGCGCGCGTCAACGGTCCGCGTCGCCACGCCGGGACGACGCGCCGGTGCGACGCGTGGGCGTCTCGGCGTCGACGCGCGCGCGGACCGCACCCCCCACGGCGGCCGTGCGGGACCGACGACGCGCGGTCAGTCGTCGTCGCCGCCGACGCGGTCGCGCACCATCGCCACGACCTTGCCGACGTTGAGCGTCCAGCCGACCCCGAACACCCGCGGGCCGATCAGGTGGGCACCCTCCGGGTCCCACATCCGCTCCTTGAAGCGCTCGACCGTCGGCATCCGGAAGTCGTAGGGCACGAACCCCACGACGACGCCGTTCCACTCGCGCTCCTCGGCGGGCGTCCGCAGCTCCTTGACGACGGCCGTCACGGCGAGCGCGAGCGTGACCAGCCGGACGATGCTCGGGAGGTCCACGTGCCGCCCGTCCTGCTGCTTCGCTGCCATGTCCGCTCCTTCGTCGCCCGGCCCGGTCCCCTCCCCATGATTCACCCGCGGGCCGCCCGCACCTAGACCCCGGACGTCCGGACCAGCACCCGCCCCGCCGACACGCTCGTGCGGAAGGTCTGTCACGCGGACCGCGACAGACCTTCCACGCGCGCCGCGTCAGGCGTCGGTGCCCTCCACGACCCGCTTGAGCAGCGCCAGGTCGGCCGTGACCAGCCCCTCGTCCCGGTCGAGGTCGGCGTCCGACATCCCCGGGGCGCGGCGCAGCGTGAAGACGACCTCGGTCCCGTCACCGTCCACGATCGCGCGCATCGGCACGTGGACGTCCTCCCCCGTCGGCGTCACGACGTCGTGGTCGAGCACGCCGTAGGGGTTGTCCGGCGCGAACGTCACCTGCGCGCGCCCGGCGGGCGTCTCGACGTACCAGCGCCCGTCGACCTGCACGACCTCCTGGCCCAGGCCGGGCGCCCAGCGCGGCAGGTTCGTCGGGTCGGACACGAACGCGTACACGTCCGCGACCGGCCGGTCGATGTGGATGCTGAGGTGCCGAGACTCCGTCGCCATCGGGCGAGCGTGCCACGGGCCGGTGACACCGGCGCGGCACGGCGGGACGATGGTCGTCCGGGGCAGGCAGGAGCGAGGCCGTCGGCGTGCGGCGGTCCCGCGCGGCGCGGAGGTGCGCGCATGCACGAAGACGACGAGCAGACAGGCGACCCGGGGCGCGGGTCCGGCGGGCAGGCGGGGACGCCCGCGACGCCCGCGAGCCACGTGTACTACTTCGAGGTCGGCGACGGCGTGTGGCACGGGCGCTTCGAGCTGCGCGTCACGTCCTGGCGCGGGCTGCTGGCGGCGCGGGTCGGCGTGCGCGACACGCTGCTGGTGGTCGCGATGCGGGTGGTCCAGGCGCTGACCGGACCGTCACGCCTCGAGTCGACCGTCGTGGCCCGGCCCGACGCGGGCGCGCACGGCGTCGCCGACAACACCGTCCGCCTGTCGGTGCTGGGCGTGACGGTGTACCTGCTGCGCGAGCGGTACGTCCTGCACGCGGACGGCCTGGGCGTCACGGTCCGGGCGGTCGAGCGGTTCGGGCCGTTCCCGCGGCTGCTCGTGCGGCGGTTCGACTACCCGGCGGAGATCGGGGCCGACGGGCTGTCGTCGACGTACCACATGCCCCTGCTGGGCAGCGCGTGGACGGCCCGCTACCGGGTCGGCGCCGACCGCCGCACGCTCGCGGGCGAGCTCGTCTGCGCGTGGGCCCGCGCCACGGAGGTCGCGCGGCGCACCGGGGACCGCCCGTCATGACGGGGGCCGACGAGGTCGCGCTCGTCGCGGCGGAGCTCGACCGGCGACGGGCCGTCTTCGAGCGCGACCGTGACCCGCGCGCGTCGTTCGCGTTCGTCTACGCCGTCCTCACCCGCTCGCTGGAGGCGCGGCTGCGGCGGGCCGACACCGGGTTCGACGACCCCGGGTGGGTGGCCGGGCTCGCGACGGCGCTCGCGCACGAGTACCTGGTCGCGATGGACGCGGTCGACGAGGCGCTGGCCGCCGCGGGCGCCGGGCCGCGCGACCTGCCGTCGGCCCGGGCGTTCCGGGGCGAGGTCCCACAGCCGTGGCGCGACGTGCAGGCCGCGTTCGGCCACCGGTCGTACGTGCTGGAGGACGTGCTGTTCTCGATGATGGCGCACATCTCCTACGACCTGCCGCGGGCCCTGCGGCGGATGTCGGCGACCGAGCCGGTGACGGGGCACGTGGCCGACTTCCACCGCATGAACGACGTGCTGGGCGAGGCCGTCGAGGGGGTCCAGGACGGGCTCGCCGAGCGGTACAGCCGCGGGCTCGCGTCGCTCGACCGGCTGTTCGCGCGCCAGGACGAGCTGCTGACCAGCTACGGGATCCGGGTGGCGCGCGGCCTGGCCTGGTACAACACCGACCGGCTCGCCGACCCGTCGGCGTCCGCGGAGGCGTTCGCGTCGATCGGGCGCAGCACGGGCGCGTTCGTCCGGGAGGTGCGCGCCCCCGACGACTGGCGGCTGCGCCTTGTCCTGCACGTCGCCCGGTTCCTCGTGCCCGAACGACGCCGCTGGCCGCACCCCGCCACGGAACCAGCGGCGCGGCCTGTCCTGTAGCCGGCGCTCCCGCGGCCGCCGGCTGCGGGGTCGGCATGCCTCTCGGGCGTCGACGGTCCACGACGTCTCGTCGCCGGTGGGACCGACGGGCGGACGCGGCGCCGCGCGCACCGCGTCCGCCCGGGAGGGGTCGGTCGTCAGACCGTCACGACGCCGCGCACGTGACGCTCGGCCACGTCCACGTGCCGTTGTGCTGGACCGTGAAGCCGAACGACGTCGTCTGGCCCGAGGACAGCGCGCCGCTGCCGCTGGGCCGCATCGTCATGACGTTGCCCGAGGAGTCCCACGACGGCGAGCCGCTCCAGGTCGCGATGATCTTCTGCGGCGACCGGACGGTCACCGTCGACGTCCACCCGCTGATGTTCCCGTTGGCGCGGATCGTCACGGTGCCGTTGAACCGGTCGCCCCACTTCTGACCCTCGGAGTACGTCGCGGTGCAGCTCCCGCCGCCCGTGGGCGGGGGCGTGGTCGTGGTCGGAGTCGGGACGGGCGTCGTCGGGTTGGGGTTCGGGTTGGTCGTGCCGCCCGCGTTGAGCTGGTTGAGGACGCTCGTGTACGCGGCCTTCTTGTTGCCCGACCCGTCGAACAGCAGCGGCGTGCCCGAGGCGCGCCACGAGTCGGAGTCCCGGACGCCCCACACCGTGATGCCCGTGCAGCGGGCGACGGACAGGCAGGCCTGCACGACGCCCTGGTACTGCTGGGCCTGCGAGCTGCCGGAGCCCTCGATGTCGAGCTCGGTGATCTGCACGTCGACGCCGAGCGCGGCGAAGTTGCGCAGCGTCACGTCGTAGTTCGACGGGACGGGGTTGCCCGAGTTGAAGTGCGCCTGGAAGCCGACGCAGTCGATCGGGACGCCGCGCGACTTGAAGTCCCGGACCATGTTGTAGACGCCCTGCGTCTTGGCGTGGGACCAGTTGTCGGTGTTGTAGTCGTTGTAGCAGAGCTTGGCGTTCGGGTCGGCGGCCCGGGCGGCGCGGAACGCGGCCTCGATCCAGTCGTTGCCGGTGCGCTGCAGGTTCGAGTCGCGACGCCCGCCCGACGAGCCGTCGGCGAAGGCCTCGTTGACGACGTCCCAGGCGTAGATCTTGCCCTTGTAGTACGACGCGACCTGCGTGACGTGGTTGAGCATCGCGTTGCGCAGGTCGGTGCCGGACAGGTTCTGCATCCAGCCGGGCTGCTGCGAGTGCCACGCGAGGGCGTGACCGCGCACCTGCTTGCCGTTCTGCCGCGCCCAGTTCACGATGCGGTCGCCGCTCGAGTAGCTGAACTGGCCGCGGCTGGGCTCCGTGGCGTCCATCTTCATCTCGTTCTCGGCCGTGATCATGTTGAACTCGCGGTTGGCGATGGACGTGTACGTCCCGTCGCCGAGCCTGCTCGCGGCGATGGCGGTGCCGAAGTAGCGCCCGCTCTCGGACGCCGCGGCCTGCAGGGTGCTGCCCGCGGCCGCGGCCGGCACGGCGATCGCCACGGCCAGCGTGGCGGCGGCGAGCCCGCCGAACGCGGCGGCGAGGCGGCCACGGCCGTACGTGTGACGTGGGGTCGTCATCGATCCCTCCCGGGTCATGGTTGGTGGTCGGCGAGTGCGCCGGGTCGCCACCCTCGCGACCGCCGTCACGAGGGGTCAAGGAGTGGACCGGTCAAGATAGTTGCGAAAGTTCGAGCGAAACGATTTGGCACTCGAACGGGTGATCTTCACCGATGTAAATCGGGGAATCGCGCCGCTGGCGGCGCCATGGCGGCGTCCGCGCGTCGTGCCGCGCCAGCCGCTTGCGCGACAGTTTCGGGAGTCCCGACCGGACGACTGCGACGCGGGTCCGCATCACCCGAGCGGGCGCCGGCGCCGCCCCTGCGCGCTCGGTCGGCCGGTCGTGCCCGCGTCGCTCAGTCGACCGCCCCGACGCGGTGCACCTCGACGCGCACCGACCGGACCCCGGTGCGGTCGTCCGCACGCAGGACCAGCAGGCCCACGTGGACCCCCGTCCGCAGCCACACCGGCCCGCCGTCACCCACGTCGAACCGCGGCGTCGTGAGGATCGGCTGCCGCGGCGACGCCTCGTGCACCGCGGTGTTGACGACCGACACGACCGACCCGTCGTCGAGCCGCAGCTCGTAGCGCGCCGACAGCTCGCACGACCCGTCGGACCGCTCGAGGTTCCAGTCCGCGCCGCCGGGCAGCACCACGCCGGCCACCCGGCCCGCGACCGTGCCGCCGACGACCGGGATCACCCGGCGCCGTCCGGTCGGCGTCTCGCCCACGTCGACGACGTCGCCGAGCACGGCGTCGATCGTCAGGACGTGCTCACCCGTCAGGCGCACGCGCCGCCACCTCCTCGACCACCGTGTCCTCACCGATGAAGGAACGGTGCGGGCACCACCGTGGCCACGGGACCGAGACGTGTCAACGACCACCACCCGCCCGACCTACGGACGCGCCGGCGTGCTCCCCCGCTCGACGAGCCGCATGTCGGCGACGTGCAGGACGGGCGCACCCCCGACCACCCCGCGGGCGGCGTCCGCGAGCCGGCGGTCGAGCAGCCCCACCGCGACCTCCGCGACGTCCCGGCGGCCCGGGTCGACCGTCGTGAGCGCCGGCGTCGAGTACCGGGCGTCCTCGATGTCGTCGAACCCGACGACCCCCACGTCCTGCGGGATCGAGCGCCCACGCACCTGCAGCTCGTACATCGCCCCCAGGGCCAGCGCGTCGTTGAACGCCACGACCCCGTCGACCTCGACCCCGGAGTCGAGCACCGCCGCCATCGCGCGCGCGCCGTTCCCCCGGTGCCAGCCCTCGTCCGCCCAGCCCAGCAGCCGGTCGTCGACCGCGATCCCCCGCGCCTCGAGCGCCTCCCGGTAGCCGCGGAACCGCAGCGTCGCCGACCCCGCCGTCGGCGCGTGCAGCATGCCGATCGCCGCGATCCGCCGGCGACCCGCGTCGAGCAGCAGGTCCGTCGCCGCCCGGGCACCGTCGACGTTGTGCATCGTCACGTGGTCGACCTTGTCGGAGAACATCTGCTCGCCGAGCAGCACCAGCGGGTAGCCGAGCCCGTCGAGCAGGTCGGCGTCCGCCTGGACGAGGGTCGCCGGGCTGAAGATCAGGCCGTCGACCAGCCGGCGGCGCGGCTCACGGAGCACCGCGAGCTCGCCCTCACGCGTGAAGCCCGTCGGGTCGACGACGACGCGCAGGTCACGCCGCCGCGCGGCCGCGAGGATCTCGTCGGCCAGCTCGCCGAAGTACGGCTGCCCCAGCTCGGGGACGGCCAGGCCGATGACGCCCGTCCGGCCCGAGCGGAAGTTCCGGGCGGTGACGTTGAGCTCGTACCCGAGCTCGTCGACCGCGGCGAGCACCCGCGCGCGCGTCGACTCCCGGATGTACGGGTAGCCGGCGAGGACGTTCGAGACGGTCTTCGCGGAGACGCCGGCACGCCGCGCGACGTCGGCCATCGTCGGCACAGGCACCCCCTCCGCGTCGACCCCGCGAGCGGCCCGGGCCGCGGCACCCGGGAGGGCCGCGAGGCGGGCAGCGGCAATCTACCGGACGGCCCGGACCGCCACGGAGGGGTTCACGACCCGCACCCCGGCGACCCGCGCGGGTCCCGCTAGTGCCAGACGGTCGTCTGGACGTCCTGCTCCGCCGGCACGTGCGGGACGGCCTTGGGCCCCGCGGCGGCGTTGGCCGCGGCCAGGTCGCGGACGTTCTTCTGCACGGCCACCGACGAGAACAGCGACATCGCGAACGCCAGTCCGTAGAAGCCCTTCTCCGACAGCGTCATCGACGAGTTCGCCAGCCCGACCGAGACCAGCACGAGCGACGTCAGCACCATCGCCCACGACAGGCCCAGGAAGATTCCCGTCACCGGGATCCCCTCGGCGCGGTCGCGGACCGACTTCTGCAGGGCGATCGCGGAGAACAGGCCCAGCAGGAGCGTCGTCCCGTAGAAGCCCTTCTCCGACGCCGTCATCCCGGCGTTCCACAGGCCGATCGCGAACGCGCTCACGGCGAGGACGAGGGCGACCCAGGACGCGCCGACGAACGCGGCGGTCGGACGGGCGGGGACGGGCTGCTGCGACATGACGGCTCCGAGGGTCGGATGGGCTCTCGGCGAGAGGGGGCCCCCGATGGTCCCGGCAGCGCAGCGTCAGGGGCAAGCATCCCCGCCGATCAGCCCGTGATGGCCTAGCGGGAGGGGTCGGGCGCCGGCAGGGCCGCGGTCGCCTCGTCGGAGGGCGGCACGGTCGTCGGCTGGTCGGCCGTCGGCGGGCCCGCCGTCGGCACGTCGAGCGTCGGCAGCGTGACGTCGACGCACCCGAACGCCCGGGGGTCGCCGCCCGCGAGCGCGGTGACGCGCGCGGCAGCCTCCGAGAGCCGCTCCTCGGGGAGTCGTCCCGTGCGGACCGCCTCGACGAGCGCGTCGCGCATCCGCTGGGCGTGCGCACCGTCGGTCGTCAGGACGGCGTCCGCCCCCGCGGCGACGGCCCGCACGGTCGCCTCGGGGAAGTCCCAGCGCAGGTTCACCGCACCCATGCCCACCGAGTCGGTGATCGCGACGCCCTCGAAGCCCATGTCGCGCAGCAGCGCGTACGCCTTCGGGCTCAGCGACGCCGGCAGGTCCGGGTCGAGCGCGGCGTACTGGAGGTGGTTCATCATGACGACCGGTGCGCCCGCGTCGACCGCCTGCTGGAAGGGCAGCAGGTCGGTCGCGGTGAGGTCGTCGAGCGTCGCCGGGACGAGCGCCGAGCGGGCGTGCGAGTCGACGGTGGAGCGACCGTGCCCCGGGAAGTGCTTGATCGTCGGGACGACTCCCGCGTCGGCGAGGCCCGCGGCGAACGCGATCCCGTAGTCGGCGGCCTCCTGCGGGTCCGCGCTGAACGACCGGTCCCCGATGACGCCGCCCGACGGGCCGTCGTCGAGGTCGAGGACGGGTGCGAGGTCCACGTCGACGCCGATCTCCGCGAGGACCGCGCCCGTCTGCGCGGCACGCTCCCGCACCTCCTGCGGGGTCTCCCGGGCGGCCATGCGCCGCGGCGACGGCCCGGACCCGACGATCGTGCGCATGAGGGCGACGCGCCCGGACTCCTCGTCGGTCGTGACCAGCAGCGGGCGGCCCGCCTGCGTGCGCAGGCCCGCGGTCAGGGCGGTCGTCTGCCGCCGCGAGACGACGTTGCTCTCGGAGAGGAACACGCCGCCCACGCCGAGCGCCGTGACCTGGGCCGCGAGCGGGGCGTCCGCGCGCGTCACGCCGGGCAGGCCCACGACCAGGACGGCCGCGGCGCGCTCCTCGAGGCTCGCGGGCGTGCACGTCGGCGTCGGGGTCGGGGTCGGCGTGCGCGCCGGCTGCCGGGCCGCCTGCGGGCGCCCGTCGTCCGCCGCCGCGGGCACGACGGCGCGACCCGTGGCCGGGTCGTCGACCGTCGCCACGACCGACCCGGCGCCGAGCGACAGCAGGGCCGTGCCGACGAGGGCGGCGGCGCGAGCGCGCGCCTGCCAGCGGGTCGGCCGACGGTGCCGGGGCGCCGGTGGGGCGGCCGTCGACCTGCGGCGCGCGGGGGGCGGTGTCACGCGCGCAGGTTAGGTCGGCGCGCCGGGGTCGGCACCCGGGGGCACGCCGGGCGGGCGTCGGCGACCGGAGCACGGGCCCTCCGTCGACCGGCGTCAGCCCGCGCCGCCGACGCGTCGGCTGAGGTCGGCGGCGGCCCGCTGGGCGGCACGGGCGAGCGCCTCGGCACCCGTGGCGTCGACGTCGGGACGCGCGAACGTCACCGCGAGGCCCGCGATGGGGTGGCCCGTGTGGTCGCGCACGGCGACGCCGACCGACGCGAAGCCGGGCGTGACGTCGCCGTCCTCCGACGCCCACCCGCGGCGCCGCACCTCGACGAGCAGGTCACGCAGCTCGGCGGGGCGGCCGGGGCCCAGCCCCGTGCGGTCGACGAACGCCGCACGGTCGGGGAACAGCGCGCGGACCTGCGGGCGGGGCAGCGCGGCGAGCATCGCGCGACCGCTCGCCGTGAGGTGGGCGGGCAGGCGGACGCCGACGTCGGTGACGAGCGCCGGTCGTCGCGTCGCGCGCTCCTCGACGACGTAGAGCACCTCCCGCCCGTGCAGGACCGCGAGGTGCCCGCTCTCCCCGACCTGGTCGACGAGCCGCGCGAGGACCGGGCGGGCGGCGCGGGCGAGCGGCGCCTGACGCGAGTAGGCGGAGCCGAGCTCGAACGCGCCGAGCCCCAGGCCGTAGCGGTGCTCCTCGGGCAGGTGCGCGACGAGCCCGTGCTGCCCGAGGACGGCGAGCAGGTGGTACGTCGTCGAGCGCGGGAGGCCGACGGCCTGCGCGATCGACGCCGCGGGCAGCGGCCCGGTCCGCGACAGGTGCCGCAGGATCCGCAGCGTGCCGTCGGCGGCGGGGACGTCGCTGCTGGGCACGGTCGCCACCTCCTGTCCGCATCCGGCCGGTCTCGCGCGACCCCGCGGCGGGCCGGTCGATGGCGTCTGGTATCCCAGACAGTAACCGCCGTCACGTCCGCCGCGGGTGTGCGGCGCGGAGGTCTCATGGAGCGCATGAGCACCACCGTCATGCCGTCGGCGGCGCCGACCCCCGCGGACCCGGCGCGCACGGTCGTCGTCGGCGTCGGGCCCGTGACCACGGCCGACGTCGTCGCCGTGGCCCGGCACGGCGCGAGAGTCGCCCTCGCACCGGACGCCCTCGACGCGGTCGCCGCCGGCCGCGCCGTGATCGACGCCCTCGCCGCCGACACGCAGCCGCACTACGGCGTCTCGACGGGGTTCGGTGCGCTCGCCACCCGCTCGATCCCCGCCGAGCGGCGCACCGACCTGCAGCGCAGCCTGATCCGCTCGCACGCCGCCGGGACCGGCCCGGAGGTCGAGCGGGAGGTCGTGCGGGCGCTCATGCTGCTGCGCCTGTCGACGCTCGCGACGGGCCGCACGGGCGTCCGCCCGGCCACCGCGCAGGCCTACGCGGCGATGCTCGACGCCGGGATCACGCCCGTCGTCCGCGAGTTCGGGTCGCTCGGCTGCTCGGGCGACCTCGCGCCGCTCGCCCACTGCGCCCTCGCGCTCATGGGCGAGGGGGACGTCCGCGACGCCACGGGCACCCTGCGGCCCGCCGCCGACGCCCTCGCCGACGCCGGGCTCACGCCCGTGGTGCTCGCCGAGAAGGAGGGCCTCGCGCTCGTCAACGGCACCGACGGGATGCTCGGGCAGCTCGTCCTCGCGCTGCACGACCTCGACCGCCTGCTCGCGACCGCCGACGTCGCCGCGGCGCTCAGCGTCGAGAGCCTGCTCGGCACCGACGCCGTCTTCGCCGACGACCTGCAGGCGTTGCGCCCGCACCCCGGGCAGGCCGCGGCGGCCGCCCACCTGCGGACGCTGCTGCGCGGCTCCGGGATCATGGCCAGCCACCGCGGCCCCGGGTGCACCCGCGTGCAGGACGCGTACTCGCTGCGCTGCGCGCCGCAGGTCCACGGCGCCGCGCGCGACACCGTCGAGCACGCCCGCACCGTCGCGACGCGCGAGCTCGCCGCCGCGGTCGACAACCCCGTCGTCACGCCCGACGGACGCGTCGAGTCGAACGGCAACTTCCACGGCGCACCCGTCGGGTACGTGCTCGACTTCCTCGCGATCGCCGTCGCCGACGTCGCGAGCATGTCCGAGCGGCGCACCGACCGGTTCCTCGACGTGTCCCGCAGCCACGGCCTGCCCGCGTTCCTCGCGCACGACCCGGGCGTCGACTCGGGCCTGATGATCGCCCAGTACACCGCCGCCGGGCTGGTCAGCGACCTCAAGCGGCTCGCGGTGCCGGCGAGCGTCGACTCGATCCCGTCGTCCGCGATGCAGGAGGACCACGTGTCGATGGGCTGGCACGCGGCCCGCAAGCTGCGCCGCGCCGTCGACGGCCTCGGCCGGGTCCTCGCGATCGAGGTCCTCACCGCCACGCGTGCGCTCGACCTGCGCGCACCGCTCGTCCCCGCGCTGGCGACCGGCGCCGTCCGCGACCTGCTGCGGGCGCGCGGCGTCGCCGGACCGGGACCGGACACCTCCCTCGCGCCGGACCTGGACGCCGTCGCCGCGCTCGTCGCGTCGGGCGAGGTCCTGGCCGCCGCCGACGCCGACCGCACGGCCGACGAGATCGGTACTTCCGACCGAGATCGGCACCTGCAGGTACCGACCTCGAGCGGACGTACCGATCTCGAGGCCGGACCCGAGCCCACCGAGGAGACCCGATGACCGCCGGCCCCCGACCGGTGCGCGCGCCGCGCGGCACCACGCTCACCGCCCGCAGCTGGCAGACCGAGGCGCCGCTGCGGATGCTCATGAACAACCTCGACCCCGAGGTCGCGGAGCGGCCCGACGACCTCGTCGTCTACGGCGGCACGGGCCGCGCCGCGCGGTCGTGGGACGCGTACGACGCGATCGTCCGCACGCTCACGACGCTCGGCGACGACGAGACGCTGCTCGTCCAGTCCGGCAAGCCCGTCGGCGTCCTCACGACGCACGAGTGGGCGCCGCGCGTCCTCATCGCGAACTCGAACCTCGTCGGCGACTGGGCGACGTGGCCCGAGTTCCGCCGGCTCGAGCAGCTGGGCCTCACGATGTACGGGCAGATGACGGCCGGGTCGTGGATCTACATCGGCACGCAGGGGATCCTCCAGGGCACGTACGAGACGCTCGCCGCGGTCGCCGCGCAGCGGTTCGGCGGCACGCTCGCCGGGACGCTGACGGTCACCGGCGGGTGCGGCGGGATGGGCGGGGCGCAGCCGCTCGCCGTCACGCTCAACGGGGGCGCGTGCCTGATCGTCGACGTCGACGGGGACCGCCTGCGCCGCCGCGTGCACGACCGCTACCTCGACCAGGTCGCCGACTCCCTCGACGCCGCGCTCGCGCTGGTGCTCGCGGCGAAGCGGGACCGCGTCGCCCTGTCGGTCGGCGTCGTCGGGAACTGCGCGGAGGTGCTGCCGGAGCTGCTGCGCCGCGGCGTCGAGGTCGACGTCGTCACCGACCAGACGTCCGCGCACGACCCGCTGTCCTACCTGCCCGTCGGGGTGTCCGTGGACGAGTGGGCCGACTACGCCGCCGCGAAGCCCGACGAGTTCACGGACCGTGCCCGCGAGTCCATGGCCCGGCACGTCGAGGCGATGGTCGGCTTCCTCGACGCGGGCGCCGAGGTCTTCGACTACGGCAACTCCATCCGTGACGAGGCCCGCCGCGGCGGGTACGACCGGGCGTTCGACTTCCCCGGCTTCGTGCCCGCCTACATCCGGCCGCTGTTCGCCGAGGGCAAGGGGCCGTTCCGGTGGGCCGCGCTGTCCGGCGACCCGCGCGACATCGCCGCGACCGACCAGGCGGTCCTCGACCTGTTCCCCGACGACGACCACCTGCACCGCTGGATCCGTGCCGCGCAGGACCGCGTCGCCTTCCAGGGGCTGCCCGCGCGGATCTGCTGGCTCGGGCACGGGGCGCGCGACCGCGCCGGGCTGCGGTTCAACGAGCTCGTCGCGTCCGGCGACGTCGCCGCGCCGCTCGTCATCGGCCGCGACCACCTCGACGCCGGGTCGGTCGCGTCCCCGTACCGGGAGACCGAGGCCATGGCCGACGGCTCCGACGCGATCGCCGACTGGCCGCTGCTCAACGCGCTCGTCGCCGCGTCGTCGGGTGCCACCTGGGTGTCGTTGCACCACGGCGGGGGCGTCGGGATGGGCCGGTCGATCCACGCGGGGCAGGTGTCCGTCGCCGACGGCACCGACCTCGCCGCGCGCAAGCTCGCGCGGGTGCTGTCCAACGACCCGGCGATGGGCGTGCTGCGGCACGTCGACGCCGGGTACGCGCGCGCCGAGCAGGTTGCCGACGCCCACGGCGTGCGGGTGCCGATGCGGGAGGGCGACGCGTGACCGCGCCGGGGACGGGTCGGGTGCGTCCGGACGACGCCGCGAGCGCGCCCGTTCCGGTCGGAGCGGCGACGCACGTCGGCGCGGCGGGTGGCTCCGCTCTCGACGCCGGCACCGGCGCCGGGCCGGGTTCCGGCGAGGCGGCGCCGGTCGGTGCGGCGACGTTCCGCCGCGCGTGGGCGGACCTCGCCCCGGTCGGCCGCGCGCCCGACGGTGCCGGCTACCACCGGTTCGCGTGGACGCGCGAGGACCACACGCTGCGCGAGTGGTTCGCCGGCGAGGCCGCCGCGCGCGGGCTCGACCTGGTCACCGACCGGGCGGGCAACCAGTGGGCGTGGTGGGGCGACGCGGACGCGACGCCCGGCGTCGTCACGGGCAGCCACCTCGACTCGGTGCCCGGCGGGGGCGCGTTCGACGGCCCGCTGGGCGTCGTCAGCGCGTTCGCGGCGCTCGACGTCCTGCGCGCCCGCGGGGTGCGTCCCGCCCGCCCGCTGGGTGTCGCGGCGTTCGTCGACGAGGAGGGCGCACGCTTCGGCGTCGCGTGCGCGGGGTCGCGCCTGGTCACGGGCGTCCTCGACGCCGACCGGGCCCGCGCCCTCCGCGACGCCGACGGCACGACGATGGCCGACGCGCTGCGGGCCGCCGGGCGCGACCCGGCGTCGCTGGGCCCGGACCCCGACGCCCTCGCGCGGGTCGGCGCGTTCGTCGAGCTGCACGTCGAGCAGGGCCGCGGGCTCGTGCACGCCGGCGAGCCCGTCGGCGTCGGCCGGATGATCTGGCCGCACGGGCGGTGGCGCGTCGAGCTCCGCGGGCAGGCGAACCACGCGGGCACCACGCCGCTCGCCGACCGCGACGACCCGATGCTCGACCTCGCGGCGTTCGTCCAGCACGTCCGGACCGCCGCGATGACCGCCGGGGCGCTCGCGACCGTCGGGAAGGTGCGCGTCGAGCCGAACGGCGTCAACGCGATCCCGTCGCAGGTCACGGCGTGGCTGGACGTGCGCGCGGAGGACGAGGACCGCGTGCGGGCGGTCCTCGCGGCCCTCGCGACCTGGGCGCCGACCGAGGAGTCGTGGACGCCGGTGACGTGGCTCGACGCGGACCTCGCGGACGACGTCGCGGAGGCGCTGGGCGCGACGGGCCTCGGTGCTGCGGACGCGGGCGTGCCCCGCCTCGGGACCGGCGCGGGCCACGACGCCGGGATCCTCGCGGCCGCCGGCGTCCCGACCGCGATGCTGTTCGTCCGCAACCCCACGGGCGTCTCGCACGCGCCGGCGGAGGACGCCGACGAGGCGGACTGCCTGACCGGCGTCGACGCGCTCGCCACGACGCTCGAGCACCTGCTGACCCGGGACCGGGCGTGAGCGTCCGGCACGCCCGCGCGAGGACGCGATGACCGGGAGCCCGTCGGCGTTCTGGGCGGCCGCCGCCTGGCTCCCCGACGGCCTCGCGCACGACGTGCGCGTCACGGTCGACGCGGGCCGCATCGCCGCGGTCACGACCGGCGTCACGGCCGACCCGCGCGACCACCGGCTCCCCGGCGTCGTCCTCCCCGGCTTCGCGAACGCCCACTCGCACGCGTTCCACCGGGCCCTGCGCGGCCGGACGCACGGCGACGGCGGCACGTTCTGGACGTGGCGCGAGCGGATGTACGCGCTGGCGGCGACGCTCACCCCCGACACGTACCTGGACCTCGCGCGGGCGACGTTCGCGGAGATGGTCCTCGCGGGCGTCACGGCCGTCGGCGAGTTCCACTACCTGCACCACGCGCCGGGCGGGACCCCGTACGACGACCCGAGCACGATGGCCGAGGCGCTGCGCACGGCCGCCCACGACGCGGGCCTGCGCGTCACGCTGCTCGACACCGCGTACCTCGCGGGCGGCATCAGTCGCCCCCTCGACGGTCCGGCCCTCCGGTTCGGCGACGCCGACGCCGACGCGTGGGCGACCCGTGTCGACGCGCTCCGCCCCGACGCCACCCTGACCGTCGGCGCGGCGATCCACTCGGTCCGCGCCGTCCCGCGCGACGCCCTCGCCGCCGTCGCGGCGCACGCCCGCACGGCCGGCCTGCCGCTGCACGTCCACCTGTCCGAGCAGCGCGCCGAGAACGACGACTGCCTCGCGGCGTACGGCACCACCCCGACGCGCACCCTCGCGGACGCGGGCGTCCTGGGCCCGACGACGACCGCCGTGCACGCCGTCCACCTCACGCCCGACGACGTCGCACTCCTGGGCTCGTCGTCGACCGGCGTCTGCCTGTGCCCGTCGACCGAGCGCGACCTGGGCGACGGCCTCGCCCCCGGCGCCGACCTGCGCGCGGCCGGGTCACGCCTGTCGGTCGGCTCCGACCAGCACGTCCGCACCGACCTGCTCGCGGAGGCGCGGGACGTCGAGATGCACGAGCGGGTCGCCCGCGAGCGCCGCGGCGTCCTCGACCCGGCCGCCCTCGTCGACCTGCTGACGTCCGGTGGTCACGCGGCGCTCGGCGACCCGACGGGCGGCCGCCTCGCGGTCGGCGCCCCCGCGGACCTCGTCGCCGTCCGCACCGACACGCCGCGCACCGCCGGGGCCGACGCCGCGCAGCTCGTGCTGGTCGCCGGGAGCGTCGACGTCGACACGGTCGTCGTCGGGGGTACGGTCCGCGTGTCCGGCGGGCAGCACGTGCTCGGGGACGTCGGGACGCTGCTGACCCGCGCGGTCGCGGCGGCGTGGCACGAGGCCGAGGGGGCCTGATGACGTCGCACCTGGTCACCGGCATCGCCGAGCTGGTCACGCACGACGGCCGGTTCGCGGGGCCGCTGGGCGTCGTGCGGGACGCCGCGCTCGTCGTGGACGACGGCCGCGTCGCCTGGGCCGGCCCGTCGTCGTCGGCGCCCGCCGCCGACGCGCGGACGGACGTCGAGGGTCGTGCCGTCCTGCCGGGGTTCGTCGACTCGCACACCCACCTCGTCTTCGCGGGCGACCGCGCCGACGAGTTCGCGGCCCGCATGGCCGGCGCCCGGTACACCGGCGGGGGCATCGCCCGCACGGTCGCCGCGACCCGTGCGGCGGGCGACGACGCCCTGCGCGCCCACCTCGCGCGGCTCGTCGCCGAGGCCAAGGCGCAGGGCACGACGACCCTGGAGATCAAGAGCGGGTACGGGCTCGACGTCGTCCACGAGGAACGCCTGCTGCGGCTCGCGCGCGAGGTGACGCCCGAGACGACGTTCCTCGGGGCGCACGTCGTCCCTCCCGGCATCGACCGGAACGCGTACCTGGCGCTGGTCACCGGCCCGATGCTCGCCGCGTGCGCGCCGCACGCCCGCTGGGCCGACGTCTTCTGCGAGCCGGGCTCGCCGCACGCGTTCGACGGCGACGAGTCCCGCGCGGTCCTCACCGCCGCCGCGTCGGCCGGTCTGGGCCTGCGGGTGCACGCCAACCAGCTCGGCCCCGGACCAGGCGCGCTGCTGGCCGTCGAGCTCGGCGCCGCGAGCCTCGACCACGCGACGCACCTCGACGACGCCGACGTCACGGCCCTCGCCGACGCCGCCGCGCACGGCGGCCCGGTCGTGACCCTGATGCCGGGCGTCGAGCTGTCGACCCGCTCGCCCTACCCCGACGCCCGCCGGCTGCTCCACGCGGGCATCGAGGTCGCCCTCGCGACCGACTGCAACCCCGGCACCTGCTACTCGACGTCGATGCCGCTCATGATCGCCCTCGGCGTCGCGCACCTGCGGATGACCGTCGAGCAGGCCGTGCGTGCCGCGACGCTCGGCGGAGCACGCGCCCTGCGTCGTGACGACGTCGGGCACCTGCGCGTCGGCGCGCGCGCCGACCTGTGCGTCGTCGACGCGCCGAGCGTCGCCCACCTCGCCTACCGCCCGGGCGTCCCGCTGGCCCGCACGCTCGACGTCGGCTGAGGCGGGCCGGTCCCGACCACGCGCGTGCGCGCCGACGAGCCTGCCTGGCTCAGTACCAGCCGTGCGACTCCGAGTGCGCCCACGCCCCGCACGCCGACCCGTACCGCGCGTTGACGTACGACACGCCCCAGCGCACCTGCGTGTGCGGGTTCGTCTGCCAGTCCGCCCCCGCAGACGCCATCTTCGACGCGGGCAACGCCTGCGGGATCCCGTAGGCGCCCGACGACTTGTTCTTCGCCGACGGGTTCCAGCCCGACTCCCGCGTGAACAGCGCGTCCAGGCAGCCGAACTGCTCGGCGCCGACGAGCGACGCCGCGTACTCCTTGACGTCCCCCACCGGCGTGCTGACCGGCACCGACGCGGCACCCTGTTGGCGGGCGGCGCCCCGCGCGGCCTCCCGCCGCGCCGTCTGGCGCGCCGCCTCCTCCTGCGCGGCGGCCGCGGCCGCCGCCTCCGCCGCGAGCCGCTCCGCCTCGGCCTGCTCGGCCGCGATCCGCGCGAGCTCCGCCTCGATCGCCTGCTCGAGCCACGCCACGTCGGCGTCAGGGGCGGTCCAGGTCGCGTCCGCGGGCGCCGTGACCGTGTCCGGGGCCGGGACGGCGAGCGCGACGACCCTGTCGTCCTGCGGCGGCTGCGCGGTGGCGACGGGCACCCGCGGGCTCGCCCCGGCGCTCGTCAGCACCGAGGCGGCGACGACACCGAGCGCGACCACCGGCATCGCGGTCCGCGCCCGGCACCACGACGGCAGGACACGGGGCGCCGGGGCGGCACGATGGCGGTGCCGGTGCGCTGCAGCGGTCATGACGGTCGGGCTCCTCCCCTCGGGCGGGCGCCCGAGGCGTCGTCGGGGCGACGCCCTCAAGGCATCGGCATCCCGTCCCCCACCCATGAGCGCTGGACCCGATCGGCCTGGCACGGCATCGACCTGACAGCGCACTGCCGCGTGCGGGCCCAGCTGCGGCCGGCCGACCCGCGACCTCCCGTGGCCGGCCGTCGAGTCCGCGTCGATGTCGCTCCCCAGCGCGGCCGCCCAGAACGTCGCGAGCGCGAGCGCGTCCCCGGCGTCGAACGTCAGGTTCTCGATCCAGCTCGCCACGACAGCGACGCTGCGCCTCGCCCGCTGCGGCGTTCCTCCTCCGGCGTGCCAGGGTGCGCGGGAAGCTCGGCGGACCGGACGCCGCGGTACTCGCGGTCGAGGTAGACGAGCGGCTCGGCGTCGTCGGCGGTCTGCGCGTGGAACGCCTCGGCGAGCAGGAGCACGCTGGGCCCCGCGTCGAACCGGGTCACCACGCGTGCCGCGAGCCACGCCCGCGCCCCGCGCAGGACGGGCGTCCCGGGGACGACGGCGTCCACCCGGTCGCCCGGCACCCGGTCGTGGCCCTGCACGGCGAGGCTCCGCGCCAGGTGCACGTCGTCGTAGCCGAGGACGTTCATCGAGAACGCGTGTGCGGCGAGGAGCGTCGGCAGGCGCGTGCTCCGTGCGGCGACGGAGAACACGAAACGGGGCGGGTCGGCCGAGACGGACGCCAGCGAGCTCAGCGTCATGCCACGGACCTGGCCGCCGTCGCCCCACAGCACGACCGCCACACCGGCCGGGTGGCGGGCGAAGACGGCCTTGAAGTCCTCGGGAACGGCGGGCACGGCCACCACCTCAGGGACGCCCGGGCGTCGGGCCGGCCGGCGTCCGTGACCCGCGACGTGGCGTCGACCGACGGATCGCCAGCGGCAGGGGGTCCTCCTCGCCGTCGAGCACGTCGAGCGCGAGCTCGTGGAGGCGGCCGTTGGTCACGAGCAGGTCGTGGCCGGCGGGGTGACGCCGGCCCTCGAGGTCGGTGAACCTGCCGCCCGCCTCCTCGACGACGACCTGGAGCGCGGCGACGTCCCAGGGCGCGACGTGCGCCTCGCACGAGATGTCGACGACCCCCTCGGCGACGAGCACGTGGGAGTAGAAGTCGCCGTACCCGCGCGTGCGGCGGACCCGGCGGGCGAGGTCGATGACGCCGTGGAACCGCCCGTGCTCCGCCCAGCTCCACGGGCTGGAGAACGACACGTGGGCGTCCTCGACGCGGTCGACGCCGGACACGTGGATCCGACGGTCGTGCTTGCGGCCGTCCGCCGTGGGCTCGCGCACCCACGCGCCGCCTCCCGCCCGCGCGTACCAGCGCCTGCCCAGGGCGGGCGCGGACACCACACCCACCACCACCGCACCGTCGACCTGGAGGCCGATCAGCGTCGCCCACACCGCCGAGCCCCGGACGAACCCGGAGGTCCCGTCGACCGGGTCGACGACCCAGCACCGGTCGCCGCCGCCCCCGCCCGTCTCCTCGCCGAGCACGGTGTCACCGGGCCGCTCGGCGGCGAGCCGCCCGCGGATCTGCTCCTCGAGCGCCCGCTCCGTCGCGGTCACGGGCGTGCCGTCGCGCTTGAGCTCGGCGGCCCGCGCCCGCTCGTCCCCGAAGACCGGCAGGGTCGTGGCGTCCGCGAGGTCCGCCAGCTCGAGCGCCAGTCGCAGATCGTCCGCCCACAGAGGTGACACGGGTGGGAACCCTAGACAGTCACGGCGCACATGACCACCGAAACATCACCAGTTGCCCGGATGCTCCGGTGTTGCTACGTTCCGGGGCCAATGTGGGAGCCCTCCCACGGGTGCGCCCGTGGGAGGGCTCGTCATGGGGATCGACAGAGAGGTCGGACGACGTGCCACGCGTACAGGACACAGCGGCAGGCGCCGACCGCCCGTCGACCCTCCCCTGGCCGACCGGATGGCTGGTCACCGGTGCCGCCGGGTTCATCGGCTCTCACCTCGTCGCCCGCCTGCTCGGAGACGGCCACCAGGTCACCGGCCTCGACGACTTCTCCACCGGCTCGCACGAGAACCTGGCCGACGTCGAGCGGACGGTCGGGCCGGAGGCGTGGAGCCGGTTCCGGCTCGTCGAGGGCGACCTGCGCGACCCGGCGGCCTGCGCGGACGGCATCGACGGGGTCGACGTCGTGCTGCACCAGGCAGCTGTCAACTCGGTGCCCCGGTCGGTCCTCCAGCCGGACCTCGTGACGCAGGTCAACGTCCTCGGCACGGTCCGCCTCCTCGAGGCCGCACGGCAGGCGGGCGTCGCGCGGGTCGTCTGCGCGAGCTCCAGCTCCGTGTACGGCGACGCGCCCGGCAGCGTGCGGACCGAGACGTCGACGGGACGGCCACTGTCCCCGTACGCCGCCAGCAAGCAGGCGCTCGAGGCGTACGCAGCGGCGTACGCCAAGGTCACCGGCGTGCCGACCGTGTGCCTCCGCTACTTCAACGTCTTCGGGAGCCGGCAGAACCCCGCCGGCCCGTACTCGGCGGTCATCCCCCGCTGGGTGTCCGCGACGCTGCGCGGCGAGCCGGTGCACATCAACGGCGACGGCGCGTCCGTGCGGGACTTCACGCACGTCGACAACGTGGTCGAGGCCAACCTGCGTGCGGCGCAGGCCGACGTCGACTTCGCAGCGGTCAACGTCGGGTGCGGCCGACCCACGTCGCTCGTCGAGCTGGCCGCCGCGATCCGGCTGGCGGCGGGTGGCACCGACGCACCGGACCCGGTGTTCGGCCCGCCGCGCCCCCACGACGTCGTCGCGTCGGTGGCCGACCTCACGCACGCCGCGACCGTGCTGGGGTACCGCCCGGTGCGTGACCTGCCGACCGGCCTCGCCGCCACCGTGCCGTGGTTCACGGCCGCGACGCTCGTCTGAGGCCGCCGTGTTCGTCCCGCTCATGTACCACCTGGTCGACGACCGGGTGGAGCACCCGATGTCGGTGCCGCAGGACGCGTTCCGCCGCCAGCTCGACTGGCTCGGTGCGTCCGGTGTCACCGTGCTCACCGTCGACCGGGCCGTCGCGGCGCTCGACAACCCTGGTGAGGTCACCGAAGGCGTCGTCCTCACGTTCGACGACGGGTACCTCAACACCGTCACGACGGTCCGGGAGATGCTGGACGAACGCGGGCTGCACGCCGTGATGGCCGTCTGCGGCAGCTACCTCGACCCCGCGACCACGCCGGCGGACATCCCGCACGCGTCTCGCGAGTTCGCGTCGGCCCAGGACGTGCGCGACTGGCTCGCCGCGGGACACGACGTCGCCGGCCACTCGTACACCCACCCCCGGTTGACCACCCTGGACCGCCGGGACCTGGAGGCGGAGGTCGACCTCGACCTCGAGGCCGTCGAGGCCGCGACCGGCCGTCGCCCGACGACGTTCTGCTACCCCTTCGGCAAGGCGGACGCGGCGGTGCGGGAGGTCGTCGGGCAGCGCTACCGGCACGCCTTCGTGACCGACGGCGGGAGCTGGCCCGACCCGACCCACCCCCTCGCCATGCGGCGCCTCGAGGTGCGACCGGCGTGGGACCTCGGCACGTTCCGCGCCGAGGTCGGACGCGCCCTGGAGGCGTGTCGGCGCCAGGCCCCGGCAGCAACGACGAGGAGCTCGTGATGCGCGTCGCCATGTACTGGCACAACGGCCGGAGCCTCGGTCACACCGCCGAGTCCGCGAAGATCGCCGCGGCGCTGCTCGACGCCTCGCCCGACGTCCGCTTCGCGGGCCTCACCGGCGCGTACCGCGGCCTCGGCATGCTCCCCGACGCGGTCGACGTGGTGAAGCTGCCGTCGTTCGCGAACTTCGACGACCCGCAGGGCTGGCGGTTCCGCTCCCGGCTCGGGTTCGCGGAGGACGAGTTCTTCGCCGTGCGCGGCGAGCTCGCGCAGGTGTTCCTCCGGCACTACCGACCGGACGTGCTCCTGGTCAACCACCTGCCGAGCGGGGCCGAGTCGGAGCTCGCGCCGGCGCTCCAGGAGCGCGCGTACACGTCCGCGGTGCTCACGTTGCGCGGTGTCCTGTTCGACCGCGCCAAGACGAACCGGGAGTACTTCGTCGGCGAGGTCGCCGACCACATCGCCCGCACCTACGAGCGGATCACCGTGCACGCGCCGCCCGAGGTGTTCCGGCTGGAGGAGCACTACGACGTCCCGCAGGAGCTCCTCGGACGCCTTCGCTACACCGGGTACCTCGCCGACCCGTCACCGCTCACGCGGGCCGAGGCACGCGAGCGTCGCGGCTGGCACCCCGACGAGCGCGTGATGGTCGCCAGCATGGGCGGCGGACAGGGGGCGGGGCACATCTGGGCGGCCGTCGTGCAGTCCCTGCGGGCGAACCGACGCGCGTTCGACCGCGCTCTCGTGGTGACCGGCCCCTACCTCGAGGACGCCGCGCTGCGGCAGGTGCAGGCGGAGTCGGCGCACCTCGACGGCACGACCGTGGTGACGTACGACGACGACCTGCCGACCGCCATGAAGGGTGCGGACCTCTTCGTCGGCGCGGCCGGCTCGAACATGATCAGCGAGGTCCTCAGCGTCGCCGCGAACGCGGTCCTCGTCCCGCGGCAGCTCCGCGAGTCCGAGCAGTCCATCCACGTCGGGCTGCTCGGCCGACGCGGGCTGGTCCGGACGGCGGGCCTCCAGCAGGTGCTCGACGGTGCGCTGGACGACCTCGTCGGCGAGGCGCTGGCCCACCCGCTGGCACCCGACGTCCCGCACCTGCTGGGCGGTGCGCGCCGGTACCCGCAGGTCCTGGACGAGGTCGTGCGATGAGCGGCACCGCGCCGGCCGTCACCGTGGTCGTCCGCTACTTCACCGTCGGCGGTCTCGAGCGCGTGGTCACCTCGCTGGCGAACGAGCTCGTGGCGAGGGGCGCGGACGTCCGCGTCGTGGTCCTGCACGCCGGCAAGCGCAACGCCCTGCTCACGGAGCTCGACGAGCGGGTCGACGTCGTCGCGCTGCGGGGGACGCTCGTGGCCCGGCTCCGGGAGCTGCGTCGGCTCACGGCGGGTCGGGTGGTGCACGTCAACTTCGGTGACGGTCGGATCCACCCCCTGGTCCGCGCGGTGCTGCGGGACCGGCCGACCGTGGTCACCTGCCACTCGGTGTACAGCCACAAGCGGACGCCGCTCGTCAACCGGGCGGACCGGTTCTGGTCGACGTCGGTGCACTCCGTGATCGCCGTCTCCGAGGCGGTCCGGCGCTTCTGCGTCGACGAGGTCGGCATGGACCCGTCGAAGGTCGTGGTGGTGCCCAACGGTGTCGAGATCGAGCGGATCGGGCGCCTCGCGGGCGCCCCGCAGCCCGGGTCCACCGAGCTCGCGGTCGTCTCGCTGGCCAGCCTCTACCCCCACAAGAACCACGCGACCCTGCTGGACGGCTTCGCGGCCGCGCTCGGTGAGCGGTCCGACCTCCGGCTGCGGATGATCGGCGACGGCCCGGAGCTGATCGGCCTGCACGGCGCAGCCCGCCGCCTGGGCGTCGCCCGCTCCGTGGACTGGTACGGCGCGGTGTGGCGACGCGACCAGGTGGTCCCCCTCGTGTCGTCGGGGCACGTCTTCGTGTCGGCCAGCAGGTTCGAGGGCATGCCGATCTCCGTGCTCGAGGCCATGGCGTGCGGTCTCGCGCTCGTCCTGTCGGACATCCCGCCGCACCGGGAGGTCGCCGGGGACGCCGCGGTCTACTTCGCGGCCGACGACGCCGCGGAGCTGGGCAGACGGCTCCGGGAGGTCGCGGACGACCCTGCCCTGCGCCGGGCGCTCGCCGCACGGTCGCGCGAGCGCGCGGCCGACTACGACGTCGCCCTGCAGGCGACGCGGTACGCCGAGATCTTCGACAGGGTGGCGCGACGCGCATGACCGGGACCGGCACGGTTCGCGGACGGGTCGTCACCGGGTCCGGGGTTCGCGACGCCGTCGTGGCGTACGTCGACGGCCGCATCGTCGACGTCGCGGCGTCCTCCGACGCCCCGGACGTGCTGGTGCTCCCCGGTCTCGTCGACGTGCACTGCCACGGTGCCGAGGGCCGGTCCTTCGGCTCCCCGCGTCCGGAGACCTGGCGGGCCGTCCGTCGCGCGCACCTGCGGCACGGGACGACGACGCTCCTGCCGACGCTCGCGACCGCGACTCCCGACGCCATGGCGGCGGCCCTCGCGACGGGGCGCCGGCTCGTCGCCGCCGGGGCGCCGGGCATCGCCGGCCTGCACCTGGAAGGGCCGTTCGTCGCGCCCCCGTTCCGTGGAGCCCACGCCGCCGGCCTCGTCCGGTCCCGTGTGCCGGTCCCGCTGCCGCCGCCCGTGGACGACCTCGACGGCGTCCGCGTCGTCACGTTCGCGCCGGAGCTGCCGGGCGCCGACGCGCTGCTCGCCTCCTGCGTCAGGGCCGGGGTCACCGCGTCCGCGGGGCATACGGCTGCCACGCCCGCGGACCTGGACGCCGCGGCGGCGGCGGGGCTGACCCACGTGGCGCACCTGTGGAGCGGTCACTCCCGGCTCGAGCAGGACGGCCCGGTCCGCCGGCCAGGGCTGCTGGAGGCGGTGCTCGCGTCCGACGCGTTCACGGCCGAGGCGATCATGGACGGACGGCACCTGACGGTCGAGCTCGCGCGCATCGCCTACCGCTGCCTCGGCCCGGACCGGCTGTGCCTCGTCTCGGACGCCTCGCCGGGCGCGGGCCTGCACGACGGCGCCTCGTTCGACCTGGCCGGAGGGACGGCGACGGTGCGCGACGGCGTCGCGTGGTCGGCCGACGGCCGCTCGTACTGCGGGAGCACGTCCTTCCTGCTGGACGTGCTGCGGTTCGCCGTGCGCGTCGCCGGCATCGGCCTCGTCGACGCGGTCCGCATGGCGACGACGACGCCGGCCCGCGCGGTGGGCCTGCCGCCCGGCACGGGCGACGTCGTCGTGGGCGGGCCGGCGACCTTCGTGCTGCTGCGCCCCGACCTGAGCGTCGCGGGCGTCGTCGAGGGCGGTGAGCGCGTTGTCTGACCTCCGCCCGTCGCGGGTGGCGCTGGTCGGCCTCGGGCACCGCGCCACGACCACGTACCTGCCGCTCGTCGCCGCCGCCGACGGCAGGGTGGAGCTCGTCGGCGTGCTCGACCCCGACCGCGCGGCACGTGCGAGGTTCCTCGACGCCGCGGGACGACCCGACGCGGTGCAGCAGGCGGTGGACCTCGACGCGCTGCTGCGCGACGCACGCCCCGACGTCGTGATCGTGGCGAGTCCCGACGACCTCCACGCCGCGCAGGTCGAGACCGCGCTGCGGCACGGGACGGACGTCTTCTGCGAGAAGCCGATCGGCATCGGCACCGCGGACGTCTCGCGCGTCCTGCACGCCTCACGGGCCTCGGACGCCGCCCTCGTCGTCGGGCACAACCTGCGGTTCCACGACCTGCACCGCGCGGTCAAGGACGTCATCGACTCGGGACGGGTCGGGCGGGTCACGACGGTCGCGATGACCTACTACCTCCTGCCCGGCCACGGCGAGTCGTACCTGCGGCGGTGGCACCGGACCCGCGCCCGCTCCGGCGGTCTGGAGGTCACCAAGGCCTGCCACCACCTCGACCTCCTCACGTGGTGGATGGACGACGTCCCCGTCGAGGTGTCGGGGCGGACGTCACGCGAGCACTACACGTCGGACCGCACACCGCCGGACGCCGACATCGACGACACGGTCGCCGCGGTCGTCCGCTACGCGGGCGGGGGCCTGGCGATGTACACGCTGGTGGGGCGCGCAGACCGAGAGGGGTGCTCGCTGCACGTCCAGGGCACAGGGGGACGCGTCGAGGTCGAGTGGGACGCCAAGGCGCCACCCGGGTCGGAGCACGTCGTCCGGGTCCTCACGACCGGGCAGGCGCCGTCCACGCTCCGCATCCCCGTCGCGCCCGGCCGCCACGGCGGCGCCGACGCCCGGATGCTCCGCCACCACTTCGACCCGTGGGACCCCGGCGCCGGCAACGTCGCGCACGCCGCCGTCGCGGTCACCGTGGGTGAGGCCATCACCCGGTCCAGCCGTCGAGGCGCGACGGTCGACATCTCCGGCACCGACGCCGTCGCCCACCTGCGAGGACGCCCGTGAAGATCTCCTACGCCGTCATGGCACACCCCACCCGTAGCCGCCTCGCCCAGGCGGTGCGCGAGCAGCTCCTCCCCCAGGAGAGCACCCTCGTCCTCGACCCCGAGCCCTGGGGCGTCCCGGCGACGCTGCGGACGGCCACGATGGCGTGGGCCGCGATGCCGCCCGACGCCACGCACCACGTCGTGCTCCAGGACGACGTCGTCCTCGCCTCCGAGTTCACGGCGCACGTCGAAGCGCTCGTGCGCCTCCACCCCGACCGCGCCGTGTCCCTGTTCACCGACTGGGGCAGCCGCAACGGGACCGTCGTCCGGCTGGCCGCGCTCGAGGGGCGGCGGACCGCCGCGGCGGTCCCCCAGTACACGCCGTGCCAGGCGATGGTGATGCCGCGGCGGCTCGTGGAGCTGTTCGTGGCGTCCGCGTCCGCCTGGGACGACCCGCTCGAGCCGGACGACAACGTGCTGCGGGAGTTCTTCGTCGCCCAGGAGGAGGAGCTGCTGCTGTCCGTGCCCAACCTCGTGGAGCACCTGCCCGTGCGCAGCGCGGTCGGCAACGACCAGCAGGGGCGTCGCGCCGCCGTCTGCTTCGTCGAGCGGCTGCCGCCCCGGTGGTTCGCGGACGACGACACCGTCGGTAGGTACGACCGGGTCGCGTTCCTGCGCGAGGCACGGCTGTGGGCGTACAGCCGGACGACGCCCGCCGGTGTGCAGCACCCCCCGGGAACGGCCGCCGCGGAGTGGCACAAGGCGTACGTCGAGACGTGCCCCGACCTGTTCGGTCTCGACCTGCAGGACATGCTCGACGGCTACCACACCGACCTGGGACGCCTCCCGACCGCGGCCGTGCACGCCGCCATGGCCCTCGTCCCGCCGCAGGCCCTCTGGTCGCTGTGGGCGGCCGGGTACTGGCTCGCCCGCACGACCGGCCCGGCGCCGGTCCGGTCCGCCGGTCCCGACGACGGGGCGATCACGGCCGCACTCGTCCGGGACGAGGCCGTCCGGACGCTGGTGCCGGGCGGGCTGTTCCCCGCGCAGAGCCACGCGGAGCTCGTCGGGAGCGCCGCCGTGCTGCGCCCCGTCCTCGACCTGGCGCTCGCCCGCGGCGCCGCCGACCACCGACGCACCACCACCGAGGAGGCATGATGCCGGGCAGCCCCGTGCGCATCGCGATCGAGGACCTCACCGACGGCGGACGGCTCGCCGTCGGGTCCGACGACCGGCAGCACGTCGTGGTGGTGCAGCGCGGCGCCGTCGTCGTCGAGCACGCCGACGGCACCCGCACCGAGCTCGGCGGGCGGTCCGACGTCTTCGACGGCTCGGCGTCGGCGCTCCGCGTGCCCGCCGCGCACCGGCTCGACGTCACGGGGATCGGCACCGCTCGTCTCGCGGTGGTCTCGGCACCCGCCTCCCCGGACGGCACCCGACCCACCGTGGTCCGGCCCGACGACGTCGCCGTCGAGCACCGCGGCACGGGCCACTGGGCGCGCGAGGTGCACGACGTCGTCACCGCCGGCGACGGCCCCGGCCCGCACCTCGTGGTCGGCGAGACGTTCAGCCGTGGCGGTGTCTGGTCCAGCTTCCCTCCGCACCGGCACGCGCTGGACGACGGCCCGCGCGAGACGCACCACGCCGAGGTCTTCCACGTCCGGGTCGAGCCGCCGAGCGGGTTCGCGGTGCTGCTCGACTACCCGGACGACGCGCGGCCCGAGTCCGCGCGCGTGCTGCACGACGGCGACGTCGTGGACGACGTCGTCGGGTTCCACTCCTTCGCATGCGCGGGAGGGCACGAGCTCTACTACCTGTGGGCGCTGTGGGGGCAGGAGCCCGTCGCGCGGTTCCGGACCGACGAGCGGCACGCGTGGGTCGAGGAGCGTCGGTGACGGCGCCCCCGGGCCTCGGGCTCGCGACCGTCCGCGCGGTCGAGTGGGCCGCCCTGGGCGAGCCGCTGCGCCTCGTCGACGTGCCGCGGCCCGCGGTGGAGCAGCCCGGTGACCTGGTCCTCGACGTGCGCGCCGCCCACTTCGGGGCGGCACTGCGCCGTGCGGTGACGGTCGGCCACCCCCGGATCGCCCCGCCGCGCGTCCTCGGCAGTCTCGTCGCCGGGGTCGTGACCGCCGCCGGGGACGACGCACCCGCCCGCCCCGGCGACCGTGTGGTCGTCGATCCGCACCCACCGTGCGGGACCTGCGACGCCTGTCGACGCGGCGTGCCGGCCGTCTGCGCGCACACCGCGGCGCCGCGCCCCGGCGGCCTCGCGCAGACGGTGCTGGTCCGCACCTCCCGCTGTGCCGTCGCCGTCGTCCCCGACACCCTCACCTTCGCGGAGGCGGTTCATGCCGAGCTGCTCGCGTGCGTGCTGGAGGCCGCCGACCGCGGAGGCGTCGCCGGTGGCAGCGACGTCGTCGTGCTGGGCAGCGGCCCGCTCGCGCTCCTCGCCGTTCAGGTCAGCCGCCGCCGGGGTGCGCGCGTCACGTGCGTCGCACGCCGACCCGCGAGGGCCGCAGCCGCACGGCGCCACGGCGCGCAGGCCGTCCTCGACGACGCCCTCGCCGCGCTCGACGACGACGAGGTGCCGCAGGCCGACGTCGTGCTCGAGATGTCGGGTGACCCCGCGGCGCTCGCCACGGCGTTCCGGCTCGCCGCACCCGGCGCCCGCGTCGTCGTGTTCAGCGGCTACCCGCCCGGGACGACCGTCCCCGTCCCTGTCAACCGCCTGCACTACGACGGGCTGCACGTCGTCGGGAGCTACCACTACCGCCCCGGGCTGTTCGGCCGCGCCCTCGACCTCCTTGCCGCGGGCGACGTGTCGCTCGAGGGCATCCTCACCCACCGCCTCGGCCTCGCCGACGCCGTCCGTGCGCCCGACGTCTCGGGGGACCCGGACTGCGTCTCCCTGGTCGTCGAACCGCACGCCTGACCCCCGGAAGGAACCATGCCCGCGATCCTCCGCACCACCTCCGTGCGCCCCACCCCCGCCGCTGCCGGCCACCTGCTCCGCCTGCGTCGGATCCTCGACGCGGACGGTCGCACCGCGATCCTCCCCCTGGACCACGCGATCACCTTCGGTCCGCGCGGCGGTCTGGAGTCGGCGTCGGCCGTCGTGGACGTCGCCCGCCGGGCGGGGTTCAACGCCGTCATGCTCCGTCCGGGGCTGGTGCCTGCCGTCCTCGACGTCGACACCCGTGACCTCGGTCTGATCCTCTGCGTCACCGGGCGCCTCGACCGCGGGGTCGACCACGTGCTGCTCAGCAGCGTCGAGGCGGCCGCGGCGAGCGGTGCCGATGCCGTGTGCGCCGAGTTCAAGCTCGGTTCCGAGGGCGAGCTCGCGAACGCCCAGGTCGTGAGCCGTGTCGCCGAGGAGGCGCACCAGATGGGCCTCCCGGTCCTCGTCACCGTCTACGCGCTGCCCGACATCGTCGCCCGCTCGGGTGCCGACGCCCACGTGCACGCGTGCCGGGTGGCCGAGGAGCTCGGCGCCGATCTCGTGAAGACCGGGCTGCCCGACGACGACGCGCTCGTGCGCCGGTGCGTCGAGGCCACCACGGTCCCGGTCGTCGTCGCCGGCGGGACGGCCGACGGCACCGGTGCGCTGGTCGAGCGCGTCGCCCGTGCCGTCGCCGCGGGGGCCGCGGGCGCAGCCGTCGGGCGGAGCATCTGGGGCGCGGACGACCCGTACGACGTCGCAGTGCGGGTCCGGCACGCGGTCGCCGGCGACGTGACCGCGACCCGCCCCCTGGCCCGCGACGGGGTCGCGTGACGACGACCGCGGCCGCCGCCGCACCCGCCCTCTTCCGCAACCGCGACTTCGTCCTGCTGTGGGTCGGCCAGCTGACCTCGCAGCTCGGCAACGCGGTCACCGCGTTCGCCCTGCCCGTGCTCGTGCTGGGGATCACCGGGTCACCTGCGCAGACCGGCGTCGTCCTCGCCGCGCAGCAGATCCCCTACCTCGTCATCGGCCTGCACGCCGGGGTCTCGGTGGACCGCTGGGACCGCCGCACCACGATGGTCGTCGCGGACGCCGTGCGGTTCGCGGCGCTGCTCGCCGTCGCGGTCACCGCCTACGTCGGGACCCTCGAGCTCTGGCACCTGGTCGTCGCGTCGGTCGTCAGCGGGATCGCGTTCACCTACTTCGACGTCGCGGACAACTCCGCCTTCCCGCGGGTGGTCAGCACCGAGCAGCTTCCCCGGGCCGCGTCGCTCGCGGAGGGCGGCGCCACCGCGGCCCAGCTCCTCGGCCCGCTCGTCGCCGGGATCCTGCTCGGACTCGGCAGCACGCAGCTGCACGGTGCCGCCTTCACCTACGGCCTGGACTCGCTCACCTTCCTGGTCGGCATCGCCCTGCTGCTGGGCATCCGTCGGCCCCTGCAGGAGCCGCGGGCAGCCGGGGCGACGCCCGAGCCGGTGCGCCGGGCGCTCGCCACGGGCGTCTCCTTCCTCGTGCGGCACCGGGAGCTGCGCTGGTTGGCCGGGCTCAACTTCGTCGTGTGCGGGCTGCTCGCGCCGATCCAGCTCATCCTGCTGACCCGTGGCGAGGCGGACGGCCTCACCACCGAGCGGCTCGCCCTCGTGTTCACGCTCGGCGGCATCGGCGGCATCGTCGGGGCGGCGCTCACACCCGTGCTGCGCCGGTGGCTCGACCACCGGCAGGTCATGGTCCTGGCGACCGCCACCTGGGGGGCGAGCACCGCCGTCGCTGCGTCCGGGTCGGGCCTCGCCCCCCTGGTCGGGTCGTGGCTGCTCTTCGCGCTGATGGTGCCCGTCTACTTCTCCACCATGTACGCGCACCGGGTCACCCTGATCCCCGACGAGGTGCTCGGTCGGGTCAACAGCATCTACCGCCTCCTCTCCCAGGCGTCTCCGCCCGTCGGCGTCGCGCTCGGCGGCGTCCTGGTCACGTGGGCCGGGCCTGCCCCCGTCGCCCTCGCCCTCGCCGTGTGCTTCCTGCTGACCGCGGCCGTCACGTGGATCGTCCTGGCACGCCCGGCCGACCCGCCCGAGATCGGTGGCGACCGCCGCCGGTCGGTCGAGCTCGCGCACTTCGACCGGGCGTACGCCCGGTCCGACGACCCCTGGTCGACACTCACGTCGGACTACGAGCGCGAGAAGACGGCGCTCGCCGTCGCGGCGCTCCCGCGCGAGCGCTACGGACAGGCCCTGGACCTGGGCTGCGGCGTCGGAGCCCTCACCCGGGAGATCGCGCGCGTCGCCGGGTCCGTGGTCGCCGTCGACGGGTCGGCCCTCGCCGTGTCCCGGGCGACCGAGCGGCTGGCGCACCTGCCCGACGTGACCGTCCGACGCGTGGTGCTGCCGCCCCGGACGGACCTGGGCGGACCGTACGACCTCGTGGCGATGTCCGAGGTCGGGTACTACCTCACACCCGACGACCTGCACCGGACCGCCGAGGCGGTCGCCGCGGCCATGCGGCCCGGTGCCGACCTCCTGCTCGTCCACTGGACCCACGACCACCCCGACCACGTGGTGCTCGGCGCCGAGGTGCACGACACGTTCGCCGCGAACGCCGCGTTCGAGCGTGTCTCACGGCACCGGCACACGCTCCACGGCAACTCGTTCCAGATCGACGTCCTCCGGCGGGCGTCCACCACGCCGGCCGGCCACCGAACGGAGAACCGATGACCATCGCCATCGACCGCGATCTCACCTGGTCGACCCTCGTGCGGTCCGCGCGCGACATCGCCGGCAACGCCCTCGAGGAGGTCCGCTCCGGCGCACCCGACACGGTCCGCCCGCCGGACGCGATCGCCGACCTCCGGTCCGCGGGCCTCCTGCGAGCAACGCTTCCCGTCAGGCTCGGCGGGTCCGACCTCGGCAACCCCCGCACGCCCGGTGCCGTGCGGGCCCACCTCGACGTCCTGCGGACGCTCGGCGCGGGGTCGCTCTCGACCGCGCGCATCTGGGAGGGTCACGCGAACGCGCTCCAGGTCATCGAGGCGTTCGGAGGTCCGGGCGCCGAGGCGATGCTGCGAGAGATCGTCGAGCAGGACGCCGTGGTCGGCCTGTGGAACACGAACGACGCCCGCGACAAGGCCAGGCTCACGGCCCAGGCGGACGGCGGCTACACGCTCACCGGCGGCAAGAGCTTCGCGTCGGGCACAGGCCTGTGCGCCCTCGCGCTCGTCGGCGCGACGCTCGTCGTCGACGGCGAGGACCGGGGCTGGCAGCTCTCCCTCGTCGACACGACCGACGAGACCGTCACGGCGGACACGTCCTGGTGGGACGTCATGGGCATGCGCGGCTCGGTGAGCGGGACCATCGCGTTCGGCGGCACCCCGGTCGCACCCGACCGCCTGGTCGGCGGGCCCGAGGACTACCACCGCCAGCCCTGGCTCGTCGCCGGCGTGGCCCGCTACGCCGCCGCCCAGCTCGGCGCCGCCGAGCAGCTCCTGGTCGAACTCGCGACCGCGCTGCGCTCGGGACGGCGCGACACCGACGAGGTACAGCTCGGACGCGTCGCGGAGGTCGCCCGCCTGCTCGAGGGCGGCCGGCTCTGGCTCGACCGGTCCGCCGCACTCACCGAGGCGCTCGGTCCCCTCTTCGACCCGGCGGCGACCGTCGGCGACGGCGACGCCGCACGGCTCGACGAGTTCGCCGCCTACCTCGGCATGACGCGACTGTCGGTCGAGCACGCGTCCCTCGAGACCCTGCGACTCGTGGAGCAGGCACTGGGCGCGAGGTCGTTCGTCCGCCCGTCGGTGGTCGAGCAGCTGCACCGCGACCTCACCGTCTACCTCCGTCAGCCCGCACGCGACGCCTCGGTCGCACGCGTCGGGCGCTGGGTCCTCGGCCAGGACCTCGGGACGGACGTGCTGTGGTCGCGGTGACCACCGTCGACGGCGACCAGCGCCTCGTCGTCGTCGGGCTCGGCTACGTGGGGCTCCAGCTCGCGACGGCCGCCGCGTCGACGGGCATGCGGGTCGACGGTGTCGACATCGACCCGACCGTCGTCGCCCGGCTCCGCCGCGCCGAGTCGCACATCGACGACGTCCCCTCCGCGACCGTGGCGACGCTCCTCGCCGGCGGCAACCTGCGCTTCACCGAGGACCTCTCCGTCGCGGAGCACGCCGACGTCGTCGCGATCTGCGTCCCGACCCCGCTGGACGCCCACGGCGACCCCGACACGGACAGCATCGCGCGCGCGGCGCGCAGCCTCGCCCGCCACCTGCGCCCAGGCACGCTCGTCGTCCTCGAGTCGACGTCGTACCCCGGCACCACCGAGGGTCTCGTGCAGCCCGCCCTCGAGGCGAGCGGGCTGCACGCCGGCCGGGACTTCCACCTCGCGTTCTCGTCGGAGCGCATCGACCCCGGCAACGAGCGGTTCCACGTGCGCAACACGCCGAAGGTGGTCGGGGGGCTCACCGAACGCTGCACCGACCGCGCGGTCGCGCTCTACGAGCGCATCGCGTCCGAGGTCGTCCGCGCGGCCGGGATACCCGAGGCGGAGATGTCGAAGCTGCTGGAGAACACCTACCGGTACGTCAACATCGCCCTGGTCAACGAGCTCGCCCAGGTCTGCGAGCGCTTGTCCATCGACGTGTGGGACGTCATCCGTTGCGCGGCCACCAAGCCGTTCGGCTTCCACTCGTTCTCGCCCGGACCCGGTGTCGGCGGGCACTGCATCCCCGTCGACCCGCACTACCTGAGGTGGCTCACCCGGCAGGCCACCGACAGGGACTTCCGCATGATCTCGGCCGCGCAGTCCGTCAACGACGGCATGCCGGACTACGTGGCGGACCGGATCGCCGCGGCGTTGACCGAGGACGGCGTCGACGTCCGGGGCGCCCGCGTGCTCCTCCTCGGGGTTACCTACAAGCCCGACGTGGCGGACGACCGCGAGTCGCCGGCCTACGACCTGGCGGCCGAGCTCGCCCGGCGCGGAGCCCAGCTCGTCTACCACGACCCGTTCGTGACGTCGTGGACCCGGCCCGACGCGACCGCAGACCGCGCCGAGGACCTGGAACAGGAGCTCGCCAAGGCGGACATCTCGGTGCTGGTCCAGCCGCATGCCGTCTACCGGTCGCTGCCCCTGTCGACGGCCAGGCGGGTCTTCGACCCGCACGGGACCCTGACCGGCCCGACCGTCGTGCGGCTGTAGCCACGGGCGGGGGCGCGTGCGGCGGCCCGGGAGCGCGCCGCGACCCGCCGGCACGGTCCACCTCGTCCGCGACCGGCTTCCGGGGCAGGCGTCGTCGTGTCGAGGTCCAGGCCAGATCGACCGCGCGGGTGGCGCACTTTGACCGCCCGGCCATCCGGAGAGATCGGCGGGCAACCTACGTCGTCCATCAACGCCGTCGTCTGGTCCCTTCAGTCCGCCTCGCAGACGCAGAGCTGGACCGCGGCATCCCCGGTGAACGGTCGACCGGACCAGTCGCCGAATCGCTCGACGAGCCGAAGCCCGCCCAGTGAGAGCAGGAGCGGCAGCTCCTGGGGAAAGATGCTCCTGATCTCCAGCGGCACGACGACGACGTCGGCCTCGGACTCGGACTCGGACTCGGTCGAGAAGTACCACGTCCCGCGAGTGACCTGCGCAGCCGCGTCGTAGGTGTCCGCGACGTCGACGTGCACGACGCCACGATCGGGGTCCACGAACGACAGGTCCTCGCGCCTCCGTCGAACGCCGTCGGCGTGCGCAAGCATCAGCAGGCTCGGGTTGAACACGTCGAAGACGAGACGCCCTCCTGGCGCCAGGTGCCTCCGCACCGACCGGAAGTAGTCGACCAGGTCCGACGCCCCATGCAGATGGAGCAGCGAGTTGGCGGCGATGATCACGAGGTCGAACGTTCGGCCCAGGTCGAACCCGCGCATGTCGCCCTGCACCCAGTCCAGCTCCACGCCGCGCTCGTCCGCCTTGCGCTGAGCCTCGGCAAGCATGGCCGGCGAGAGCTCCAGGCCCACGCACGGATGCCCGTCGGACGCGATCGGGATCAGCTTGTTGCCTGTCCCACACCCGAGTTCCAAGACAGACCCGCCCTGCCGGTCGGCCTCAGCCCGGTAGAAGTCGACGGCCGGCTCGCGAGCCGGGAACAACCGGTCGTACAACCTTGCGTCCGAGTAGAACTGTTCGCTCATGAAGCGAGTCCTCCTACGACTGAACGACGCGTCGAGTAGTGGGACAAACTAGGATGAGTCGGGTCGTGAGACGAGAAGGCTCCCATAGTCAATGCACGTTGCACCTCGACACGTAAGCAGCGAGTCAGGCCTGCATGTCGACGAAGCGCGAGTAGTGCCCCTGGAATGCCACGGTGATCGTGTCGGTCGGGCCGTTTCGGTGCTTGGCCACGATCAGGTCCGCCTCGCCCGCGCGCGGCGACTCCTTCTCGTAGGCGTCCTCGCGGTGCAGCAGGATCACCATGTCGGCGTCCTGCTCGATGCTGTTGTGGACCGCGATGCCGTTCGCGATGAAGTTGTGGGTGCCGAGCACCGTCGCGTCGAAGACCGGCTGCTCGCCGAGCGGCTCGATCGCGACGACCTCGTCCCACAGCAGGTCGTTGACGGCCATGATCTCCAGGTCCTCGCTGCCGAGGACGTCGGCGATGCGACCGAGACGCTGCCGGGACGGCGCGCGCTTCCAGAGCGCCGAGCCGCAGAACTGCGTGCCGATGGCGGCGGCGAACTCGCGGTGCGTCATGCCCTGCTCGACGAGCAGCGCACGGACGTCGTCCCACACCTGGCGCGGCACGGTGTCGACGTTGGTGTTGCCCCGCGTCTCGCGCACGATCTGCAGCAGACGCTCGGCCTGCAGGCCACGCGCACCGTGCACGCCGATCTCCTGGAGGAAGCGGCGCTGGTCGTCGACTCCGGAGATGTCGAGCGTGTACCCGTGGCGGTAGCCCGCCTTGGGGGTGGCGGTCCGCACCCGCGTGGAGATGCCGAACCGCAGGAGCAGACGCGACAGGTCGTCGACGAGCCGGCGTGATGTCGAGGCGTAGTAGATCCGGCCGCCGCGGCCGTCGGCCCGCACGGTCACCGAGCCGTCGGTGGCCCAGATGTGCCGCAGGAACAGCGCGATCTGCTCCTTGGGCAGGTGGAACACCGACGTCGGCACGAACTTCTCGTGGCTGCGCGCACCGAAGAGCCCGAAGTCGTCGAGCCACTCCGCGATCGGGTTCCGCTTGCCGCGGGCCAGGCGGTACGGCGCGGGGAGGCGCAGCGTCGTGACCCGGGCGGCGGCGTAGTCGTCGCGGATCGGCGTGATGCCGAAGGCTCCCGCGGCGTCGGACACTGCCGCGAGGTTGGCCTCGTCGACCGAGGCGTACCGGACGGGCTGACGCTTGACGAACGACCCGTCGCCGAGCAGGTGCGCGAGCATGACGACCTGCCGGTCGTCCCAGGCGGCGCGCTGCTCCGGTCCCGGCACGTGGCGCGGCACGCCGAGGCGCGAGCCGACCTCCAGCTCGCCGAGCGGGGTCCAGCCTTCGTACGTCAGGAAGGGGTGGTTCGCGGTCGCCGTGACCTCCTTGCCGGAGGCGAGACGGAGGCGGTAGACGGGCTTCACGCCCGTCGGGAAGACGTGCGTCATGTGCCGACGGACGTACTGCAGCCGCTCGTCGAGCGCCCAGATCGGCACGTCCTTCGCACCCAGCGCGAAGAGCTCGCCCAACGTCGTCTCCGCCCCGGTGTCGGCGCGCAGGATCCGGGTGTCCTCGGTGAGGCAGCCCGACTCACGCAGGTCGCTCATCTGCGGCTTCTTGTCGGTGCGCTGCTCCGGACCACGGTTCAGCTGCGAGATCGCGATGACCGGGACCTCGAGCTCCTTCGCGAGCAGCTTGAGCGCACGCGAGAACTCCGAGACCTCCTGCTGGCGCGACTCGACGCGCTTGCCGGACGTCATGAGCTGCAGGTAGTCGATGATGACGAGCTTGAGGTCGTGCCGCTGCTTGAGCCGCCGCGACTTCGCGCGGATCTCCATGAGCGACATGTTCGGCGAGTCGTCGATGAACAGCGGCGCCTCGGAGATCTTGCCCATGGTGGCGGCGACCTTCGCCCAGTCGTCCTCCCCCATCTGGCCGGTGCGCATCTTCTGCAGGTGCACGCGCGCCTCGGCGGACAGCAGACGCATCGTGATCTCGTTGCGGCTCATCTCGAGCGAGAACACGACGGACGTCATGCCGTGCTTGATCGACGCGGAACGCACGATGTCGATACCGAGCGTCGAGTTGTGCGTCGGGACCATCGACCGGCTGGCGAGGTACAGGTGCGAGACGTGGTCGATCTGGACGCACCGCACCGGCACTGACTCGATCGGCTCGACCGACACGATGAACCGCTGTGTCAGCCGCGCGGTCGACGGACGGCGACGCTCCTTGTGCACGAGACGCTTGCGCTCCAGCGCGAACACGTCGTCGTCGGTGGTGAAGGTCAGCGTGAAGCAGGTCGAGCGCGACTCGTCCCGACCCGCGACCCGCCTCGTCGACCAGCCCGTCCGGTAGCCGAGCGAGTGCACGAGCTCGCGGACGTCGAGCGCCAGACGCGCGTCCGTGAGGGCGATCTGCACGCTACCGGTCGGGTTCACCGTGCCGTCGGTGTCGAGCAGCCCGGCGAGCAGGTCGCGACGCTGGGCCTCGCTCGCCCGGAGGTAGGCCGCAGGGATGTGCTTGTCGCCGAGCACGGCGAGGCTGCGCAGACGTCCCTGCACCGTTCCGTACCGGTCGTGGCAGTCCTGACAGCGCGCGAGCCCGGTCGTCGGAACGCCGCAGTCCGGGCACGTCGGCACGGGGACCGGCGCCGACAGCATCGTGACCCGTCCGCCGCACGACCGGCCGCACGTCCTCACCTGGGAGCGGGCGGGCACGAACGTCGTCCCGCAGACCTCGCACGCACGCTCGGAGACGACGGTCGGCGGCATGAGGAGCGTGTAGAGCCGGGCGGCACCGCCGCGGTCGGCCGCAGCGCGCGCGACGAGCCCGCGGCCCTCGATACGCATGGCGATCTCGGGGTCAGCGCTGGTGAAGCGGGCGGACGCGGTGTGGCCGTCGCCCAGCCACACCCCGAGGACGTACGGGTCGACAAGCAGGTCCGCATCGGGCAGGTCGAGCGCGGCGGCCGTGTCGACCGAGTGGTTCGCACGACCGTCCGCGGTCGCGCAGCGGACGGTGTCGTGGATCTCCTCCGTCGTCCAGATGCCCGGCGTGCCGCCACCGGGGTGCCGGCGGTCCGCGCGCGTGCGGGTCTCCCACTCGTGCTGGGCGTCGGCGACGATCGTCGTCCCGTCGTCGAACGTGACGCGGTAGCAGGGGCGGCCGGTCATGGCCGGAGTCGCGGCGACGACCTGCGTGGGCGTCCCGTCGGCGGCGAGGAGCCAGTCGCCGACGGCGACCTCGCCCATCGTCGTCCAGCCGGTGGGTGTCGGGAGCGGGGTGTCGAGCGCGAGGGCCTTGCCGATGGCGGGTCGGGCCGCGACGACGATCATCTGGCCCGGGTGCAGGCCGTTCGTCAGACGGTCGAGGTCGGAGAACCCCGTCGGGACGCCGATCATGCCCTCGCCGCGGTGGCCGGCGGCCTCGATCTCGTCGACCGTGCCGCCGATGATCTCGCCGAGAGGCAGGTAGTCCTCGGACGCGCGTCGCTCGGTGACGGCGTAGACCTCGGCCTGCGCGTTGTTGACGATCTCGTCGACGTCGCCGCCGTCGGTGCCGTAGCCGAGCTGGACGATGCGCGTACCGGCCTCGACGAGCTTGCGGAGGATGGCGCGCTCGCGCACGATCCGCGCGTAGTAACCGGCGTTCGCGGCGGTCGGCACGGAGGAGATGAGGGTGTGCAGGTAGGGCGCGCCGCCGATGCGCTGGATGTCGCCGCGCTTGGTCAGCTCGTCGGCGACGGTGATCGCGTCGGCGGGCTCGCCGCGGCCGTAGAGGTCGAGGATCGCGTCGTAGACGGCCTCGTGCGCGGGGCGGTAGAAGTCGGTGCCCTTGATCTGCTCGATGACGTCGGCGATGGCGTCCTTCGAGATCATCATGCCGCCGAGGACCGAGCGCTCGGCCTCCAGGTCCTGCGGCGGGGTGCGGTCGAAGCCCCCGTTGCCCCGTCCGGTGTCGGACGGTGCCCCGTACTCGAGCTCCTCGATGCTCACTGGCCGCCCAACCCCCGTACCGATAGATTTCGAACTTCTGTTCTAGCAGGGGCCGCCGACAATCCCGGTCCACGTACCGTCCACCGTGCCCGGTCCTGCCATGCTCACGCGAGGTTAGGCCCCTGTCGGGCGGGTACCAAACGGGTGTGTGGACGACGCCTGTGGACCACCTGTGGACCGCGCCTTGGTGACTGTGCACAGTCCGTGGACAGTCCTGTGGACAGAGAATGAGTTTCTGATCTGTCAGTGTGCTGACCAGCGAGAACGCGCCACACCGCATGTGGACGCGAGAAAGGTTGGGCGAGATTTCATCTGACGGACATCGCCCGTCCGCCGTGGACCGGCAGATACTGGCCCTCGCCGTTCCGGCCCTCGGCGCACTGGTCGCCGAACCCCTCTTCGTCCTCGTCGACTCGGCCGTCGTCGGGCACCTGGGGACGGCCTCGCTGGCCGGTCTGTCGCTCGCCTCGACGGTCCTCGTCACCGTCGTGGGGTTGTGCGTCTTCCTCGCCTACGCCACGACCGCGGCCGTCGCCCGGCGTCTCGGTGCGGGCGACCGGGAGGGCGCGCTGCAGGTCGGCGTCGACGGCATGTGGCTCGCCCTGGGCCTCGGGGTCGCCCTCGCCGCCGTGACGTGGCTCGCCGCCCCGTGGGTGATCGCGGCGCTCGGCGCGACGGGCGAGACCGCCCACGAGGCCGTCGTCTACCTGCGCTGGTCCGCGCCCGGACTGCCCGGGATGCTGCTCGTCCTCGCGTCGACCGGGGCCCTGCGCGGACTGCAGGACACCCGCACCCCGCTCGTCGTCGCGACCGCCGGGGCCGTCGTCAACGCCGTGCTCAACGTCGCGCTCGTCTACGGCGCGCACCTCGGGATCGCCGGGTCCGGGCTCGGCACCGCGCTCACGCAGCTCGCCATGGGCGCGGTGCTCGGCGCCGTCGTCGTGCGCGGCGCACGCGCGGCCGGCTCACGACTGACACCGCACGCCGCAGGGCTCTGGGCCAACGCGCGCGCCGGCGCTCCCCTGCTCGTCCGCACCCTGTCGCTGCGCGCCGCGATCCTCGTCACCGTGTGGGTCGCGACCGGCCTCGGGTCGACCGCCCTCGCCGGGCACCAGGTCGTCAACGCCCTCTGGGGGCTCGCCGCGTTCGCGCTCGACGCCCTCGCCATCGCCGCGCAGGCGCTCGTCGGGCACGCCCTCGGCGCCGGCGACGTCCCCCGCACCCGCGCGCTGCTGCGCCGCACCCTCCAGTGGGGCGTCGGGGCGGGCGTCGTCCTCGGCCTGCTCATCGGTGGCGCGTCGTGGCTGTACGTCGGCCTCTTCACGCCCGACCCTGCCGTCCGGCACGCCGCGGTCGTCGCCCTCGTCGTCACCGCCGTCACCATGCCCATGGCCGGGTGGGTGTTCGTGCTCGACGGCGTCCTCATCGGCGCCGGCGACGGCCGGTTCCTCGCGTGGGCGGGTGTCGCGACCCTCGTCGCGTACGTGCCCGTCGCGCTGGCCGTGCGCGCCTGGGCACCCGACGGCGCGGTCGGCCTCGCGTGGCTGTGGGCGGCGTTCGCGGGCGTGTTCATGCTGGCCCGCGCCGTCACGACCGGCTGGCGCGCCCGCGGCACGGCGTGGATGGTCACGGGCGCCTGACCGCCGCGCGCGAGATCGTCAGCTCGCGTCGAGGTCGTGAGCTCGCGCCGAGGTCGTCGGCTCTGACTCACGACCTCGACCGGAAGTCACGACCTCGGCGGCGACGCGGCTGTCCGCTGACAGCAGACGGCCTGCACCCCCGACCGGCCGCGGCGCGGGGCTAGCGTGGCGTGCAGGCGCACGACGACGGGAGACCTCATGACGCACGACCTCGCGGCCGGCCCGCTCCCGCCGAGCGCGCCGTCGACCGACCGTCGCGTCGAGCACCGAGCCGCGGCCGGCCACGATCACCTCCCCGCGCGCGGCCACGAGCACCTCGCCGCGCCCGGTCGCCCGCGCCCCGCCGAGCACCGCGTCGAGCCCCTCCTGCGGCGCCTCGTCGGCGCGATCCTGCGCGAGCGACGGGAAGACCAGGGCCGCACCCTGCGGGACGTCGCGCTCGACGCCCGCGTGTCCGTCGCCTACCTCTCCGAGATCGAGCGCGGGCGCAAGGAGGCCTCGTCCGAGGTGCTGGTCGCGGTCTGCCGCGCGCTCGGCCTGCGGCTCGTCGACCTCGTGGGTGCCGCGCACGCGGAGCTCGCCCGCGCAGACGGGCGCGTCGTCGTCGACCTGGCCGACCCCCGACGCGGTCGCACCCCCGCCCTGGCCGACGAGCACGCGCCCGAACGGCCGACGCTCGTCGACCTCACGACGACCGGCGCGACGGTCACCGCGATCCGTCCGCGCGGCACAAGCGGCGCGCGCGGCACCGTGTCCGACGCCGTCCTCCTCGCCGCCTGACAGACCTCTGTCGCGCATCCGACCGGACGCAGGACCGGTCGACGCCCACCTCCCCGCGCGGCCGGCGGGCGTCGACCGTCGTCATGCCGCGGCCGGCACGTCCTTCAGCGTCGTCACCACCCGGTCCGCGAGCCCGTAGTCGACGGCCTGCTGCGCGGTGAGGATGAGGTCCCGGTCGGTGTCCCGGCGCAGCCGTTCGACGCTCTGCCCGGTGTGCCGCGACAGGATCTCCTCGACCTGCCCGCGCAGCCGCAGGATCTCGGCGGCCTGGATCTCCAGGTCGGCGGCGGTCCCCTCGGCACCCCCGGACGGCTGGTGCAGCAGCACCCGGGCGTGCTCGAGGACGTGCCGCTGCCCGGGCGCCCCGGCGGCGAGCAGCACCGCCGCGGCGGACGCGGCCTGGCCCAGGCAGAACGTCGCGACGGGTGGGCGGACGTACTGCATCGTGTCGTAGACGGCGAGGAGCGCGGTGATCGAGCCGCCCGGTGAGTTCACGTACACGTGGATGGGCAGCTCGGCGCTCTCCGACTGCAGGTGCAGGAGCTGCGCGATGACGACGTTCGCGACGCCGTCGTCGATCTCGGTCCCGAGGAACACGATGCGGTCGGACAGCAGCCGCGAGTAGACGTCGGACGCCCGCTCCCCCGTCGGCCGCTGCTCGACGACGTACGGGATCGAGTACTGGCCGGCCATCACAGGCCCGCCTTCCGGAGCGCGCCGTCGGGCCGGACGTCGTCGAGGTGCTCGACGACCTTGTCGACGAACCCGTACTCGAGCGCCTCCTGCGCGGTGAACCACCGGTCACGGTCGGAGTCGCGCTCGATGGTCTCGACGGTCTGCCCGGTGTGCTCGGCGGTGAGGCTCTGCATGGTGCGCTTCACGTGCGCGAGGTTCTGCGCCTGGATCGCGATGTCGACGGCGGTGCCGCCGATGCCCCCGGACGGCTGGTGCATGAGGATCCGGGCGTGCCGCAGCGCGAACCGCTTGCCGGGCGTCCCGGCGCTGAGCAGGAACTGCGCGGCCGACGCGGCGAGCCCCATGGCGAGCGTCGCGACGTCGTTCGGGATGAGCCGCATGGTGTCGTACATGGCGAGCGCGGCGCTGACGGACCCGCCCGGTGAGTTCAGGTAGAGCGCGATGTCGCGGCGCGGGTCCTCGGCGGACAGCAGGAGCAGCTGCGCGCAGACGCGGTTGGCGACGGCGTCGTCGACCTCCTGGCCGAGCACGACGATGCGCTGGTGCAGCAGCCGCGTCGCGAGGTCGTCGTCGAACGGTCGGGCGGGTGGTGCGGCGGTGCGGTCGGTGACGGTCATCGGGGCCTCCTCGGGCGAGTGGTGCATCGGCCCTTCGACGTTCGCACCGCCGCCGCGCCGCTGACCCCTGCCTCTGCCCTGAGCAGATCCGCCGCCGGCAGACGCCGACCCCACGCCCCACGCGCCGACCCCGTCATGGGGACCGCTCGCGGCCCCTCAGCGGTCACGATCACGGGGTCGAGCACCGCGGAGCGGGCGGGAGACGTGTGAGGGACGAGTAGCCGCGGAGCGGGCGTGGGACGTGCGAGGCGACGGACGGGCGGACGGGCGGGAACGGCAGAGGCCCCCGGGACCAGTCGGTCCCAGGGGCCTCTGTACGTCAGGCGGGTGTCAGCCGGCGACGACCTTGACGGTCACCGTGGCGGCGACGTCCGCGTGCAGGCGGACGGACACCTTGTACTCGCCGAGGGCCTTGATCGGCTGGCCGATCTCGACCTTGCGCTTGTCGATCGCCGGGGCGCCCGACGCCTTGACCGCGTCCGCGATCTCGGCGGTCGTGACCGCACCGAACAGGCGACCGGCGTCGCCGGCCTTCGCCGTGACGACGACCGGCTTCGACTGCAGCGAGTCGCGGACGGCCTTCGCGTCGTCGAGCGTCGCGATCTCGCGTGCCTTGCGGGCCTTGCGGATCGCGGTGATGTCCTTCTCGGCACCCTTGGTCCACGGCGTGGCCAGGCTGCGCGGGATGAGGTAGTTACGGGCGTACCCGTCCTTCACCTCGACGACGTCGCCGGGGGCACCGAGGCCGGTGACCTCGTGGGTCAGGATGATCTTCGCCATGTCAGGTCTCCTTTCTCAGCGGGCCGACGACGAGTACGGCAGCAGGGCCATCTCGCGGGCGTTCTTGACGGCACGGGCGATCGCGCGCTGCTCCTGCACGGACACGCCCGTCACACGACGCGCGCGGATCTTCCCGCGGTCGGAGATGAACTTGCGCAGGAGCGCGGTGTCCTTGTAGTCGACCGACTCGATCTTCGCGGCCTTGAGGGGGTTCTGCTTCTTCTTGGGCTTACGGACAACGGCCTTGGCCATCGTGGTGCTCCTTCGTTCGGAGCCCCGGGTTTTGCCGGACCCGGGGATGGGGATGTCTGGGGTGTGCGCGGACCCGTCGGTCAGAACGGGGGCTCGTCGGAGTAGCCGCCGCCGGACCCACCCGCGGGCGTCGCCCACGGGTCGTCCTGCTGGCCGCCACCACCGGAGCCGCCGTACCCGCCGCCGCCACCGGAGCCGGAGCCGCCGCCGAAGCCGCCACCCCCGCCACCGCCGCTGAAGCCGCCGCCGCCCGAACGCTGGGTCCGGGTGACCTTGGCCGTCGCGTAGCGCAGCGAGGGGCCGACCTCGTCGACCTGCAGCTCGTACACGGTGCGCTTCTCGCCCTCACGGGTCTCGTAGGAGCGCTGCACGAGGCGGCCGGTGACGATGACACGGGTGCCCTTGGTGAGCGACTCGGCGACCGACTCGGCCGCCTCCCGCCAGATGGAGCAGCGCAGGAACAGCGTGTCGCCGTCCTTCCACTCGTTGCTCTGGCGGTCGAACGTGCGGGGCGTCGACGCGACGGTGAAGTTCGCGACCGCAGCCCCCGAGGGGGTGAAGCGCAGCTCGGGGTCCCCTGTGAGGTTCCCGATCACCGTGATGGTGGTCTCACCAGCCATGCCAGCTCCTCGCTCGTTCGATCAGTCGGGTGGGTCCGCAGAAAGACTCCGCACGGTACGCGCGGAGTCCGACAGTCACGCGTCGGCGCGCAGGACCTTGGTCCGCAGGACGACCTCGTTGAGGCCGAGCTGACGGTCGAGCTCCTTGGCGGTCGCGGGCTCCGCGGTGAAGTCGACGACGGCGTAGATGCCCTCGGACTTCTTCTTGATGTCGTACGCGAGGCGACGACGGCCCCAGATGTCCACCTTGTCGACCGTGCCACCGTCGGTCTTGACGACCGACAGGTACTTGTCGAGCGACGGGGCGACGGTGCGCTCCTCGATCTCGGGGTCGAGGATGATCATGAGTTCGTACTGACGCAGGCTCATACCCACCTCCTCTGGTCTCAGCGGTCACGGTCGTTCCGTGACAGGAGGGTTCTGTGCGTCGCTGTGCTCACGCTTCCCGCCGATCGGCGGCGGACGTGCGTGGGCACAGCAAGGACCAAGCCTACCGGCCCGTCGGCGCCCGCAGAAATCGCGGGTCGACAGGCCGGTGGCCTGGACGTGCTAGCCGCCGTTACCGCCCCCGGCACCCGCTCCGGCGCCGGCGCCCCCGGCGCCCGCGCCCGCCGTGGCGGTCGGTTGCGGTGCGGGTGGCTGGGTCGCGGGCGGCTGGGTCGGCTGCGGCTTGGGGCCGGTCGACACGACGATCGTGATCGCCGTCCCGGCCGGGACCTCGGCGCCGGCCTTCGGCTCCATGCGGATGACGCGGCCGGTCGTCACGGTGTCGGACGACTCGTTGACGACGGCGATCGTGAGGCCGGCGGCGTCGAGGGTCGCGGTCGCGTCGGCCTCGAGCTTGCCCTCGACGTTCGGCACCGACACGTTCGCCGGCGCCGGCGGCGCCTCCTCGACGGGGGCCTCCGTGGGCGACTCCGAGACGGTCGGCGTCGGCGTGGGCTTGCCGCCGACGTTCGCGCGGGCCGGGAACTCCAGCACGTCCGCGTACTGCGGCAGCGTGAACGCCTGGCCCATGTACGCGGCCCACAGGAACGAGGGCCACGTACCACCGGTGATGTACTCGATGGTGCGGCCGCGCTTGTCCTTGCCGAACGCCTGGATCGTCTCCTGGGACTTGCCGTCCTCGCCGACCTGGCTCATCGACACGGCCGTCGCGATGTTCGGCGTGAAGCCGACGAACCACGACGCCTTGTTCTCCTGCGTGGTGCCGGTCTTGCCGGCGATCGGGCGGCCGAGCGGCTTGACCCAGTCCTTGCCCGAGCCCTTCTCGACGACCTGCTGCATCGCGAAGGCGGTGTCCGCCATGACGTCGGACGCGAACGCCTGCTCACCGCCGGTGTCGAACGTGAACGCGGTGGAGCCATCCCAGTTGTCGACCTTCGCGACGATGTGGGCCGGGATGTGCCGACCCTGGTTCGCGATCGTCGCGTAGGCGCTCGCCATGTCGAGGGGGTGCACGATGTCGGTGCCGAGCACGTTCGAGACGTTGGCGGGGTCGATCGTCGTGCTGATCCCCGCCCGTTCGGCGACCTCGGCCGTCTTCGCCGCGCCGATCTCGATGTTGAGCTGCGCGTAGACGGTGTTCACCGAGTCGGCCGTGGCGTCGACGAGGTCGATGTTGCCGAACTGCCCACCCTTGCCGAGGCCGAAGTTCTTGACGTCCTTCGTCCCGCCCTCCCACTCGGGGAACCGCTGCGGCGACTGCCCGTCGTAGCGGGTCGTCAGGCTGATGCCGTCCTCCAGCGCGCCGATCAGCGTGAACGGCTTGAACGTCGAGCCGCCCTGGATCTTGTCCCACGCGGCGCGGTTGATCTGGTCGGTCTCGTCGTTGGGTCCGCCGTACAGCGCGACGATGCCGCCGGTCAGCGGGTCGACGGACGAGATCGAGATCTTGGTGCGGGCGTTCGGCGTGGCCCCGTCCATCCCCTCGAGCGTGCCGGTGCGGAACGCGGTGGCCGTGGCGACCGCCTGGTCCTGCAGCGGCTTCTGGATGGTCGTGTAGACCTGGTAGCCGCCGCGGTCGATCTTCTCGTCGCTGAGGGCGAGGGGCTTCTGCTGGAGCTCGTCGCGGACCATCTGGAGCAGCAGCCCGTTGGGCCCGACCTTGTCGTTGGTGCGCTCGTACGGGAACCACTGCGGGAACACCATCGCGGCGCGGTCGGCCTGCTTGACCCAGCCCATCTCGACCATCGCGTCGAGCACGATGTTCCAGCGCGCCTCGGCCTTGTCCGGCGCGACCGCCGGGTCCCACTTGTTGGGCGACGGGATGATGCCGGCGAGCAGCGCGGACTCCTCGACGGTCAGCGCGGCCGCGTCCTTGTGGAAGTACGCCTGCGCGGCCGTCTGGATGCCGTAGGTGTTGCGGCCGAAGTAGATGGTGTTGAGGTACCGCTCGAGGATCTGCTCCTTGTCGAGCTCCCGCCCGAGCTTGACGGCGAGGATCGCCTCGCGGGCCTTGCCGACGTAGTCGGTGGTGGTCGAGAAGTAGTAGCGCTCGACGTACTGCTGGGTGAGCGTCGAGCCACCCTGCTTCTTGCCCTGCGTGATGTTGATGTAGAGCGCGCGCGCCATGCCGACCGGGTCGACGCCCGAGTTCGTGAAGAAGGTCTTGTCCTCGGCGGCGGCGACGGCCTGGCCGACGTAGGGGGGCAGCGTGTCGTACCCGACGAGCTTGCGGTTCTGCATCGAGAACGTGCCCATGACCTCGCCCTTGCCGTCGGGGTCACCAGGGTCGGCGGCGTAGTAGACGGTCGTCGTCTGCGCCTTGTTCTCGTCGTTCGCGTCGGGGACCTTCACGGAGTTGTACGCCGCGACGGCGCCGCCGAGGCACAGGAAGAAGAACGTGAGGAAGGTGCCGAGCACGAACCGCCACGACGGCAGCCAGCGGTGCAGGCCGTGGTAGCCGGAGCGCGGGTAGTCGAAGAACCGGCGCTTGCGGGCGGTCCCGGCGGAGGCCGCGGCGGTGCCGGCGGTGGCGCGCGACGCCGGACGTGCGCGGGTACCGCGTCGCGACCGGGGGGGCGTGGCGCGCCGGTTCGAGCCTGCCAAGGCGATGCCTTCCTGACGACGACAAGTCAGCGGTGCGGCGTCCGGGGCGAGGGGCCGCATCCGGGCGCACGTCTGCCGCGGTGCCCAGTATGGGGGAGGCCCCTGTGCCCGCCCAGGCTCTTGACGGGCCTCTCGCGAGAGCCTTCACACGATCGGCACGTGCTCCTCGGGCGTCCCCCGCGAGCGACGAGGGGTCTGTGGCCCGCGTCACCGACCTGCGCCGGGACGGGTCGCCGGAGCGGACGGACTTGTCCCGAGGCATCGACTCGACATAGTCTCCAGATGTATCGAGTTGATACATCGCCGCGACGACGTCGTCCGGCCGTCGTCCGATTCGTCCGCGCCAGCCGTGCAGCGGACCGTACCAAAGGCCCGAAGGAGGTGGCGCTGTGCGCGGTCGTTCCGACGTCCTCGAGCCCGCCATCCTCGGGCTCCTGCACGAGTCCCCCATGCACGGGTACGAGCTGCGCAAGCGCCTCAACCTGGTGCTCGGCTCGTTCCGCGCGCTGTCCTACGGCTCGCTCTACCCGTGCCTCAAGTCGCTCGTCGACCGCGGCTGGATCGTCGGCACCGAGTCGACGCCCGGCACCGGGCACGCCGTCGCCAGCAAGCGCGCACGGATCGTCTACCAGCTCACCGCCGACGGCAAGGAGCACCTCCAGCAGGTGCTCGCGTCGTCCGGGCCGTCCAGCTGGGAGGACGAGAACTTCGACGTCCGGTTCGCCTTCTTCGGGCAGACCGACGCCGAGACCCGTCTCCGGATCCTCGAGGGCAGGCGCACCCGCCTCACCGAGCGGCTCGAGACGATCCGGCTGTCCTTCGCCCGCACCCGCGAGCGCATGGACGAGTACACCCTCGAGCTCCAGCGGCACGGCCTCGAACAGGTCGAGCGTGAGGTCCGCTGGCTCGACGGGCTCATCGACAACGAGCGCGGCCACCGTCGCGCGCGTACCGCAGGCACCGGCCGCCCGGCCGGAGCCGACTCCCCCGCTGTGCCGTCCGACTCCGTCGACACGGCGAACACCACCGAGAAGGAGCGAGGATGACCTCCATCCGCGTCGCCATCGTCGGCGTCGGCAACTGCGCCGCGTCGCTGGTCCAGGGCGTGCACTACTACGCCGACGCCGACCCGAACGGGACCGTCCCCGGTCTCATGCACGTGCAGTTCGGTGACTACCACGTGCGTGACATCGAGTTCGTCGCGGCGTTCGACGTCGACGCGAAGAAGGTCGGCTTCGACCTCTCGGAGGCGATCGTCGCCTCGGAGAACAACACCATCAAGATCGCCGACGTCCCGCCGACCGGTGTCACGGTCCAGCGCGGCCACACGCTCGACGGCCTGGGCAAGTACTACTCCCAGACCATCGAGGAGTCGGACGCGGAGCCGGTCGACATCGTCGCCGCCCTGCGCGAGGCCCGCGTCGACGTCCTCATCTGCTACCTGCCCGTCGGGTCGGAGGCCGCCGCGAAGTTCTACGCGCAGGCCGCCATCGACGCGAACGTCGCGTTCGTCAACGCCCTGCCCGTCTTCATCGCGTCCGACCCCGAGTGGGCCGCGAAGTTCCAGGCCGCCGGCGTCCCGATCGTCGGCGACGACATCAAGTCGCAGGTCGGCGCGACCATCACGCACCGCGTCCTCGCGAAGCTCTTCGAGGACCGCGGCGTCGTCCTGGACCGCACGTACCAGCTCAACGTCGGCGGCAACATGGACTTCAAGAACATGCTCGAGCGCGAGCGCCTGGAGTCCAAGAAGGTCTCGAAGACGCAGGCCGTCACCTCCAACCTCACCGGCCCGCTCGGTGGCAAGAAGGAGGACCGCAACGTCCACATCGGCCCGTCGGACTACGTCGCGTGGCTCGACGACCGCAAGTGGGCGTACGTCCGCCTCGAGGGCCGCGCGTTCGGCGAGGTCCCCCTGAACCTCGAGTACAAGCTCGAGGTGTGGGACTCCCCGAACTCGGCCGGCATCATCATCGACGCCCTGCGCGCCGCGAAGATCGCCAAGGACCGCGGCGTCGGCGGCCCGATCCTGTCCGCGTCGACGTACTTCATGAAGTCGCCGCCGGTCCAGATGGAGGACACCCTGGGCCGCGCCCAGCTGGAGGCCTTCATCGCGGGCGAGAACGAGCGCTGATCTGGAGCGCAACGCAGGTTGAGAGGGTCGGTGCGTCAGCACCGGCCCTCTCGGCCGTAGTGGAGCGCAAGACCAGCGCGACCACAGGAACGAGCGCTGATCTGGAGCGC